>Ga0209535_1003148_pt1 | contig 10577 bp, 10 predicted proteins | sample LinPmetageLP28_FD_184041 | JGI IMG/M metagenome (GOLD analysis project Ga0209535, IMG submission 184041) | Marine viral communities from the Pacific Ocean - LP-28 (SPAdes) (version 2) | ecosystem: Environmental > Aquatic > Marine > Oceanic | place: Pacific Ocean | collected 2009-08-22
CGGCGGTCTTGGTATGGGTGCACGCCAAATGATGATTCAAGAATCACCAGCAGCGAACATACTTGCCAAGATGCAAGCACAAGGAACACTTAATCCAATGGACCGCAATCAACTGCAGTCTGTACTAAAAGATATTTACAACAATCAAGGTATTGCATAATGCAGTTAGACGAATATCTAAAGTCTAAAGTTCGTTATCACCTTGGATTTAATGCAGGTGCACAAATCCCCGCTGGTGATCGTGCACGTGTCGAAGAAGCAATGTCACTTGTACCAGATGAGCTTTGGTATAACGAAATTGTATATCACGTAAAACGCTGTGACATTGCATGGAAGGCAAGTGCTGCTATACCCGATGATTACTTCGATACAAACGGAACTGGAATTTTAAACCCTTCACGACAGGAAGTAATTTCGGGTGATGTACAGCGAACGATTAGTACATCGGACCCACTTAAAGGTGATGAAATATTTAGAGAGATCTACTTAAGAGAATGTGATCGTCTTGCTGAGACACTATATGTGCCTAACTATAGACGACAAGAAGTCAGACGATATGCATTTGAAAGGTCAGGTAGTGAATTCATAATGGCGGTACCAGGACCAGCCGATACAGCTGTAGGTACACGAATCATGCTTAACAACATTTGGAGATAAGGTTAGAATAGTCGTAAGCATTTCAGTTAAATAACTATGTACAACGGGGGACCTCCTAAACTTACCTTCAAGGATCGTGAAGGTGATCCACGTGAATACGCAGCAATGCGTGATTCAGCAGTGAGGCTGGCTGCAAATAATCCCTCAATTTTTGGCATTCCAGGAGTTCAGCAACCTAGTTTGGATTCTCCAGGAAATATTCCAGCTCCTGGGGCAACACCAACATCAGGATCAGTAGCTGATTTTCAATCAGGTACAACAGATGTTGACCAAGATCCTTCTGGAGTCCAGGCGGATAAACGCTTAGAAGAACGCTTGGAGCTTTATGCACGAGCTGGTAGTAAAGGCGGATCAAATGCTTACACCGCACCATCACGAGAACGGATGACCTGATATGGCTAATTCATCAAAAAGAGACTCGATCGCACAACTAGATCCAGCAAGATTTCAGATTGCAAAAAGTATGTCTGTTGTTCCTGGTGGACCCATGAATAACGACCCGAACAATGTCACAAGTGTTGGCGTAATGTCTGGAAGCTTCAGCGGTGTTAACGAATTTCCATATGGAGATAGTGGTTTAGTAAGTTCGACAAAGATGGGTGGTGTCTACCCAGTGCCTGTATCTGGACTACCCCAAAATCAAGTACAAGGGCTTCGTATGAATGCCACGGGATACGGAACCCAAGCTCAGCCCCCTATGCAAATGGCTGATCAGTTTGAGTCAGCAAGGCAGGGTGTAGATGCAAAAAATCGTGGCTTGAACCCAAGCTTGATGGGTCCGTTGGGAATGCCAACAACTGTTGCTCCAGGTGGTTCCGTACCATCACCACAACAGACAGCAAGAACATTACCTCTAGGAAACATGGCACCTGAAAGGCAGCCTCAACGCAGAGGAAAAGGAACAAACCTTAAAACAGGACAAAGGGCATAAATCATGGCATCAACAGCAACGAATAAGCAACCATTGCTAATTGACCACGTTCTCCACTATGTGGTGAACATGGATAGTGCACGTAATGGTCAGCGAGATATTGTCGGTACTAATAGTGCTGTATTGCTTGTCAATAGCATCACGCTTGATGGCGCAATCATCGAAGATATTTATTCAATTTCACGTGGTCCAAAAACTGGAAGCACACCATACACTATTCATCTTTATATTTCAGATCAAAATGATTTCCTAAGAGCTTCAAACGGTGTTCATATTGGCAGCTTTACCGCATCAACAACTGCAGGAACTAGAACATCATTTGCAGATATGCCAAATATTCTTGCACCGCAAGCGCATGTAGGGAGTGCAGCACAACTAAAAGCTCTTTATATTCCTAAAGGTTATGCACTTTGGGCCGCAATTGAAGCAGGATCATCAGATTCTGTAAATAATGGACCAAATCTTGGTTGCCAAGGCGGCTGGTACTAATGCCCAGAAAGCAAAATGGTTGGAACAATTCCAAGTCTTTTGCATTTAAAAGTCCAACTCAAAAGATAACTAAGAGTAAAAAGATAGGAGCTGCAGGTTACTACCCAAGTAATCGCAGCTTTGGATCAATTGTAAGTCGAAGTGTCGTAGAGAAATACGACATGGAAAGTAATTGGGCTCGCTGGAGAAAGGGGCAAGAGTATTTTTTTCAAACTGCTTATTTAGATTACAAGAGTATTGACAGTATTCTGTATCAAGGCACTACGAATGAGATACCTATAACATTCAGTGGATATAAATTTCCAACAAGCAATTCTGATAGCAGAAGTCATTATACGCTAAGACGCAGAGTAACAGCAGAGAATAACATTTCACTTGGTTCAGTTCTAGAAATTTATTCAGATAGATATCAGAACAATGAATTATATGCAAGAAATGAAATATGGATACGAGTCACAAAGCCAGCATTAAGTGCTGATAACCTATTGATTAAACGAACAATTGGTGAGCGAATAACCGATGGACAGGCATCAGCTAATGTTTTAAATGTACTTACTCCTAATAAAAAACCTGCGGTATATAAAGGCAAGTCACCATCAAAAGGAACAGAAATTGCAATCACTGTCCCATTATCAGATGTAACTTCAACTACATTTATAGGTAACAACAATGGAAATCTACAAGCACTCGTCGGTCAAATAGGATATGTACCAGAGTTTTACAACTTGAGACCAATTGCCAATAGTGATATATTCAAAGATGATTCAGAGACATTTAAAGTTGACTTGACTGATAGTGGGTCGGCATTTGTATTTAAGATACTAGATACATCTTCAAGTAACTTACCTCCGTCATTGACAAACATTAATGAATTTACGGAAATCCTTAAGACGTCAAATACAAGCAGTGAGCTGAAAGGTGAATTTGAATTTAAAAAAGATAAGTATCAGCGCTATTTTGGACGAAATTATTTGACGGCAGATCTAGTAAAAAGTGAAGTATCTGATCTTGCTTTTTCAGTTTTACCTTTTGAAATTAAATCAATTGACTTTGATGTATCTGCAAATACAATTGAACTGACTTCAGTTCCAGTACAAACAACGCTAACTCTATATTCTCCTTCAGAAAATGAAAACTGGGTAATACTAGCTGATAATAGTTTTACAATTCAATCAGTTGATAATGATGCAGAGGGCAATTACAAACACAAACCTGAAACACCCGGAGATCCATTATGGCAACGCATAAATATAACTGTTGATCCATGGATAGATCAAACATTTACAACAGCATCAACACTTGAGTTTGGCGAAACATACGCATGTAGTTGTCCAGATTTTATGCACGCGGTCATACGCAGTCCTGAACAGTACGATGAGCAAGGAAAAAAATTAAATAGGCAAAGACGAGCACCAGTACCAACAGCTCAAGGCACGTCTACATATGACAACCTGGCAATTAACACCGCAGCTAGTATTGCTCAAAGCTGGGGAACAGAGCAGTATAAAGGAAGCTTCCGTATTTGTAAGCATGTGATTGCAGCAATGTTTGCTGATAAAACAAGGGTTGAGGAGCCTAGTGGATATCCATCACTCGAATCACGGCAAAGCTTTGAAGCCAAGTTGGCGAAAGACATTAGTGAAACAAATGATGAGTTTATTAATCAACTTAAACGATCAGAGCTAACAACTCTTGAAATTGTCTATGTTCTTGCACAAGGACTCAACCTAGATGAAGTAGAGACAGCATACGTTCTGCTTACAAGTCAATTCTAAAAGTTACAATTGAAATAGGGTAAAGGGAAGTTACGTGTCTATTAATCCATCAACAGGTACATATTGGGCTCCAGGCACTAAGGCGGCCAACAGCTACCCAGGTATTCTTGCAGCAATAAACGATCTGCGTGTAAGCAGTCAAGGTACAGCAAAGGATTATCCAGATAACTTTGGTGGCATCATCCAGGCTATTAAGGATTTAGATACTTCATGGGGTAACGCTTCAGTAGGGGAAACTCCACCAGGTTGGACAATTAATACCGACGCAGGTGGAAACATCGTCGATGGACAATATAGTTATACACCAAATGAAGGTCAACTATGGTTTGATACAAGACAAGGCCGATTGTTTGTATACGTAGATGATGACTACTATCAAACAAACGGAGCGGATGGTATTACGCATGTTGGATCCAGCGCACCTCAGTATGAAGTTCTTGGAGCACAGTGGTATAACAACATTACAAACTTGCTATATGTCCATGACGGTTCATCATGGAATGTAATTAATTCAGGTGGAACTCTCTCGTCGAATGAACTAACAATTACCAGCTCCACACTGACATACTTAGGTACACTCAATAATCAATATGTAACTGCATATGCATCATCAGGAACAGCAACTCAAGCTAGCTATAACAGCTGGACTGCTCAAGGTCTCAATGAGCTAGAAATAGCTCTCAAAGCGCTGGATGACACTCCACTCGTTACAAGCAATGGGACAGCTCCTAGTTCACCGACTAACGGAGACCTGTGGTTTAAAACTCCTATTAATCATTTGTACATAAGGAATGGTTCAGAATGGGTTAATACAACAGCTTCTATTACTACAGCATTACAAACAAATATAAATACACTGCAGTCATCAACCAATACAGAAGTCGTACGTCTTGATGGATTGATCAGCGGACTAAATACATCACTAAACAATTGTGCGACAACAGCAAATCTAACGTCAACAGAAGATAGTCTTGAAGGCCAAATACTGACACTAAGCAACAGCATAGGAAATGTAAATCGCTTTGCTATTGCTTCTACAGTTAATGCAACTACAACTAATCACGGAACAAGAATTACAGCATTAGAAAGTGATGTAAATAATTTGACTAACGGCGGCTTTGCTACTACTGCATATGTAACAAATGCTGTTAATACACTTGCAAGTTCAATCAATATTTCTGCATATGCAAGTTCGACGTATGTGAACACACAAATTGCAAATACGGTAGGACAAATCCCAGATGTATCTACAAAACTTGACACGAGTACATTTACAACATATCAAGGAACCGTTAGTTCAACCTTTCTTCCTAAAGCAGGAGGGACAATGACAGATACACTATCACTCCAAAAAAGTGATACTAGTAATGTAGCAATTGATTTTTCGAACGATTATATCTATGGTATTAACGCACTAAAATTTAAAACAAAATTATCAGGATCTAATTATGTAGTGTTTGGGAGTTACGATAATGACTCGCTTGAATATGCCTGGGATTTCACAAACAATGAAGACTTCTGCTGGAAGCATGGGACAAATGGAAAAGTATTTTCAGTTAATAAAGATGGCCCAGCATGCGAAAAATTATACATTGGTACATTTGGTACAAATGACGCAAGCACAAATGGTAGATCACTTACTAGTTCCTACGAACTTACTACTGTATTGACGGCAATTAAAACAGCAGCACAAGATACAAACACAAATCTTGCAGACTTTAAAGCAGCAATAGTAAGTGCATTAGCAAATGTTTAATCAATCAATTAAAATAGAGCAATGAAGAAATAATAGTCATGCTTAAGAAAGAAGATTTTGAACTCACCTTAGAAGAACAGCTTAGGCTTAGAGTGATCAAAGATGAGATTACAACTTGCTCAGATTTTGATAAGTTAAAAGAACATTTCTTAGATACTGTTGAATTGATGATGAAATATCAGCATATATTAAATCGATTATTGAAAGAGCAATTACACTTAAACATGGAAAGCTTAGTCAATAAAGACAACAAATAATAAGGGTAAAATAAAAGAAGCATATGGATAAAGTAAGATGCCAAATGAACAGGACGGCAAATTAAAGTTTGGTAGATCATACGTATATTTAGACCCAGATTCACTAGCATCAACACCTGATGCGGCAACACCTGGTGTATGGAGAGTCAAATCAGGTGTAAATAATTCTGGCGATCCATCAATTGGTTTTGTAAACGCTGTCAACACAAGAGCCGGAAATGTAACACTGACATCTGCTGACGTAGGTTTAGCGAACGTAAATAATACATCAGATGCAAATAAGCCTGTATCAACTACTCAGCAGACAGCTCTTAATGCAAAGATTGATACAACAACTGCAAACACTACACTATTAGGAATCACAGCAAAAGCAGCAGATAGCGAATTACTTGATGGTCTTAATAGTACATCATTTGTCCAAACAAATACACAGTTTGGTGGTGATGTAAGCGGCGCATATAATGCAATTGTCATTTCGGATGATAGCCACAACCATGTCATCAGTAATGTAGATGGCCTGCAAGCAACTTTAAATATAAAAGCAGATCTTGTCGGTGGATTGGTTCCAACTAATCAACTACCAGCAATTGCTATTACTGAGTACTTAGGATCAGTATCAAGTCAGTCAGCACTGTTGGCTCTGACAGGACAGAAAGGAGACTGGGCAATTCGATCGGATACCTCAACAACATGGATTATTACAGGCACAACTCCTAGCGACATTGGTAGCTGGACAGAACTGCAGTATCCAGCAGCTCCCGTCTCATCTGTCAATGGAGCGACAGGTACGGTGGTGCTTGGACATAGTGATGTCGGAGCAGCGTCCACAGCACAAGGAACAACTGCTGATAGCGCTATTCAACCAGGTGACAACATTAGTCAGCTCAATAATAACAGTGGTTTCATTAGTGCAACTCTTACTAATGAAGAAGTACAAGATATTATTGGGGGCATGATCAGTGGTAATACCGAGAGTGGTATTACAGTTACCTATCAAGATACAGATGGCTCAATAGACTTTGATGTAGCGACACAATCAGATAATAACTTTACGACTGTTCTTAAAAACAAACTAGACGCTATTGAAGTTTCTGCTACAGCAGATCAGACTGCAAATGAAATCATTACGTCATTACTCACAGTTGACGGAGCAAATAGTGGACTTGACTCAGACCTTCTAGATGGTCAACATGGGTCTTATTATTTAGACTATACAAACTTCACAAATACTCCAACATTTGAAAATTCAAATAAACTTGACAACCTTGACAGTACTCAATTCCTAAGGTCTGATGCTGCTGATGTAAAAACTACTGGAACACTTAATTTTAGCGATGATGTAAAGCTAACACTAGGCACAACTGATGATCTAGAGATCTATCACAACGGTACTAACTCTTTTATTGACAATACGACAGGATCTTTATATCTTCGCGGCTCTAATGGAAATCATATAAGAATACAAGCAAAATCTGGTGAAGAAAGCATTGTTGCTGCATCAGATGGATCTGTCGAGCTTCACTACGATAATGTCAAAAAGATTGAAACTACAAATGCGGGTGTAACAGTCACAGGGACATTAACCGCTACAGCTTTCAGCGGTGCTGGCGGAAGTATTACTGGTGTGAACGCATCACAGTTGAATAGTCAGAATGCAGCATATTATTTAGATTATTCAAACTTCAGTAATACACCAACAATCCCAACTAATAACAATCAGCTAACAAACGGTGCCGGTTATCTTACTTCTCCAGATGGTGGTGACGCAATTACTCTTGATGGTTTAGATAGCACCGACTTCTTAAGATCAAATGCTGATGATACATTCACAGGTCAATTGACGGTATCAGGGAACTTGCTACTGTCTGATCAAGTACGTATTGGTGATGACGCTTGGATTGAAGACTTTAATGTTGCAAATGCAGTAAGAATCAAAGGTAATCAAAATAACAACCAAGGTTATATTGCCTTTGGTAATAGGGCAGAAAAACTTGGGTGTAATAATAGCGCTACTCTTAGCTATGACGGGAATACAATCTGGAATGCTGGAAACGATGGATCAGGTTCTGGTCTAGATGCAGACACAGTAGACGGTTTAAACCCCAATGTATCTTCAACAGCTTCATCAATTGCTGTGCGAGATAGCTCAAGCGACATCAGTTTGCGAACAATCAAGTCTACTTTTGCAGATGAAACAACGATTAGTGGTGCTGTTGGATATCGCATTAATAACAGTACAGATAATTCACTAAGGTTCTGTTCAGACATGAGTGCAGTACGTGCTCATATGGGAGCCAATAATGCAAGCAATTTAACAACAGGTACTATTCCTATTGCCAGAATTAGCGGCGGTGCTGGTACTGGTTTAGATGCTGATCTATTGGATGGAGTACAAGGTAGTAGCTACTTAAGATCAGATGCTGCTGATGGCTTCAGTAGTGTTTTAACAGGAACTGCGCCAATAGTTTTTAACGGGACACTAGCCACATTCGACCCTCCAGGTGGCGGCACCGGAACAGATACGGCTACAAATGTAGTACTCGGACTAGGAGCTGGTCACAGAATTGCTGGATATCATGATGGTTATATTCGTACACTACTTGGGTGGGAGTCCAATGATGACATAACGATTGGACATGCAAATACTAACAGACTAATTGCCGACATTATTTTGCTACCAGGTTCTAGTGGAGTTGCAAAGGTAAATAGTAATACAATCTGGCACGCAGGAAATGATGGTGCTGCCAGTAGCTTGGACTCTGACTTACTTGATGGTCAACATGGTTCATATTATTTGGACTACAACAATCTGACAAATTTACCTGCAGGTAGTGGTAATACCAACATTGGTACTGGCAATAGTAAAGCTGAAATTATTGATACAGGTACTGATGGTAGATTTATCGTAACCACTGAAGGTAGCGAGCGCCTACGAATCGACAGCTCGGGCAACGTAAAAATCGGCGGAACCCTCCCCTCAGCACCAAATATCACGCTGTCTGCTTCGGGTGATAGCACATTTAATGGTCGAGTAAGCATCAGAGGTCACATAGATTTATCAGATAACGAATATCTTTATTTTGGTGATAGTGATGATGTTGAGTTCTTTTGTGATGGATCCCATATGTATATGGACCTCAACAGCGGAATTGGTAACTTTTACATCCGCGATGGTTCGACAACTCGATACACGTTTGATGACAATGGAAGCTTCACAGCATCGGGTAACGTGACTGCCTATTCGGATATCAGTCTAAAAACGAATGTAAAAGTAATAAGCAATGCATTAAAAAAAGTACAAGAAATTCAAGGTATCACCTATAATAGAATTGATCTTGATGACGGCATTCGTTATGCGGGTGTCAGTGCTCAAGATGTTGAAAAAGTAATGCCAGAAGTTGTTCAAACAGACGATGAAGGTATTAAATCAGTTGCATATGGAAACTTAGTTTCATTATTAATTGAAGCCATCAAAGAGCAACAAGTTCAAATCAATGAACTTCAAACATTAGTAAACAAGTAAAAACAATGATTGATCACAGGGCACATCTTCAGAATATTCTTAAAGAACAAAGCTCTTTGTCCCAAGAAATTTCACAATTGAATGCACTACTTGCAAACAAACGTGAACTGTTCTTGAAGTATCAAGGTATTACTGAGTACCTAACGGCTAATGGTGTTAAGCCAGACGAAGAAGAAGAAGCAAAAGATGCAACAGAAAATACAGAACAAGTACAAATTGAGGATTGAAGATGACTAACATCACATACACCGTTCAAGAGTATGAAGCTGATGCAAAAACTGTTCAAGTTACCTATGTCAATCCTGACAATGGATTTAGTCACGAGCGTACTGTAAACATTCCTCGTACTGAAGAAAATTTAATTGATGAGGATGAATTGAATTCAATCCTTGAGTCACAACTACTGGGTGTGCTTAATAAGATTTCAGTAGGTGTAATTACATTTACAGATCCAAATACATCTGAGGCCAATGGTGAGGAAACACTTCCTGACAGTACAAAACCAGAGGCTTAAATCAAATAATTTGCTATCGACCGGAGTTCTAAACACATAAATGACTTTACCAACCGGCACGATTACAATGAATCAGGTGAATGTCGAGTTGGGCAACTCTGGCATTAGCTTGATAAGTTTAAACGATACTGAGGTAAGAGCACTTGCCGGGGGTGCAACACTAGCTGTAGTTGCACCAACATATATCGGTGGTACAAGTCAAGAAGATTCTAATGCAAATTTAACCTTAAGTGGGCTACAGTCTGGTGATTTAGTTCTATTTTTTGGTGCTTCTGATAATAATAATCGTAATACTCCAAGCACTGGTTGGACCGCTATTCCAGGCTTAGGAAGTCAACCTGATAATGATAATAATCCAGATAGTGCAGCATTTTATATATTTTCCCAGGGTTCATCAGTAGAAGCAAGTGGACTTAACGATTCTGGTGTGCATGTAATGATTGCATTTAGAGGCGTCGATTCTAGTAGCCCTTTTAATGTAAATGCTTCTGAGTATACAGCCTTCGTTGGAATGCCGAATCCACCAAGTATAACCACTCTTGATGATAAATGTATGATCGTTGCGGTTGGTTTGCTTGATGATGACGCTATAGCATCTTCAGTTACTGCTCCTAGTGGATATACTCTTGCTGTAGCAGAAGATACAGACAGTAGGAATTGCACTGTCATGACAGC
>Ga0209535_1003149_pt1 | contig 10577 bp, 13 predicted proteins | sample LinPmetageLP28_FD_184041 | JGI IMG/M metagenome (GOLD analysis project Ga0209535, IMG submission 184041) | Marine viral communities from the Pacific Ocean - LP-28 (SPAdes) (version 2) | ecosystem: Environmental > Aquatic > Marine > Oceanic | place: Pacific Ocean | collected 2009-08-22
GCTCTTGCTTGTGCAAGTTGTAGAGCAGTCTCCGTTTGCGGTGCAAAGTTTGTATAAGTTGCTTCTGGAAAATATTGAGGTGTTTGTGACTCAAACAAATCCTGTCCATAATCTATTGCTTGTTGATAGTATGGCTTGATAAACTCACTTGGCTCTGCCGAAGTAGTCGTTGTTACATTTGTTGGTGAAGATCCTTTTGACATTATATTCTCATATTTCTTTTCTAATTATAAAAACAGGTGAACTGTAACCCTTTAGTTTTTTAATCCACCCTTTGCGACCTGCAACTTCCACAGCATCACAACCATTACGTTTTGCAAATTTTTCTATTCGCTCTTGTATCTCGGTCAACCATTGACCTAAATTTTTTCCTCCTGCGAGAAAGTATCGTAGTATTTTCTTTTGTGGATACTGTGCCATTTCTGTTATAACTGCACACTCCACGCCACCTTGCCAACTTATCCAAAGTTGGAATAAATCTTTTTGTAAATTCGTGTAAACATCATCGATACTGTATGTATCATCCAAAGCTTTTTCTAAAAAAGGTTTGCAATCCTTCCAGACAAAATCAATATCTTTTTTTGGTATATGACAAATCATCCAATAACAGCGTACGCAAAGTTTTGATCGGCATTACTAGAACTCGCATGAGTTAATGTTGCTGATCCACTTGTGCGTGCTGATACAAACAGATTTTGAAATGCTGTTGCACCATTTGAAGTAATTGGCATAAATACAATAACACTATCACCACCAATACGAGCATCTGTTAATGTACTTGTCGTATTAGAAGCGGTTAGTGTTACACTTCCTGTACTATTTATTTTACCATCCATCACATTATTTAAAGTTGTACTAACTAATCGTAAGTGCTGTGCTTGGTCTGGCATTGATAATGGCACATTAAGAAATTGATTTGCCATTACTTCCCTATTTTTTTCATTGTCATATTATGTGCTTGCGTAAAAGTTTTATTTTTTTTTAGCATCAGGTCGGTCATCATTTTTATATGTTTATTTGTATGACCATGTGTTTTTTTATGTTTTGCCATTGCTTCTTTTTGTCTTTTACTTAATTCTTTTTTTTTCATTACCTTCTACCTTCTGGTCTAGCATCAATATCAACACCTAGCATATTGGTAAAATTACCATTTACACTTATCCGCAAGCGATGATAACGATCCGTTGTACGCAGAGGACAATTACCAGAAGTATTTTGTGTAACTGCTGTACCAACTGAAACTTGATTTGCTTGTGAAGAACGATGAAGTGGGGTTACTGTTATCGTTGTGTTTTCTCCGTTTGCATCAACAATGGGTATCGCATTTATTAATGTACTTCTTTTTCCGTCTGCACCCTCAAACTCTGCTGTATCAACAGTTGCGGATAATGATGCACCTAAGAATTTTCCAAATTTTTTATCTTCATTAAAACCTGCAAGACCAATAACTCCTTCATCATAAAAAAAACTATCCAATGATCTAGGCAAGCCATCTAATGTGCCAAGTATATCTAAACTCTCTAATGTATTAAAAGCTTCTTGTGATGCACTTGCAATAAAGGTTAAATCCTGTCCACTACCTGTTGACCATTTATCGGTAGCAAAATTATAAATTAATAATTTATTATTAACAAAACCTGTACCTGTTGCACCATCACCACGATACGACCAGACAACAATACTATTGTTTGGATCTATTGAACAAGTTACCCCTTCAAAGTTACTTGTAATATCTCGAAAGAAAAACTCATCTATTTTACCATTACCTATTGGTGTTAACTTCTGTCCACCTTCTAGTTTATAAAAACCATCTTGAGCAAGAAAGAATATCATATTACCAAAAGATGCAACTGATCGTGGACTAAAAGCACCAACCGAGTCGGCAATCTTTGAGAACGAAAATATTAATGGAGTACCGATATAATCGGCTCTATAAATTGCTCTCTCCATAAAGATAATACCAAAACTCTCACCACCTACAATTGCTTGAACTGATCCATGACTTCCGACAATTGATTGAAAACCAGATTGTGTTGTTTGGCTTGGAGTCCAAGTTGAACTGTCATTTAATCCAGACCACTTAACTCGTTGATTATAAACTGTTCCAGACTCTGTTGTGTATCCTGCAAAAACAAAGTCTCTTATTACAGCAAGATATTTTGCTTTAATACTTACAAGATCTGAAAATGCTGTATCTGTACCTTCTGCAAACTTTTGAATATTATCTGCACCATTTGTTGCAAGAATATTTGATCCAAATTGTGTTATGCTCCAAAAATCTCTACTACCTGCTGTTGTCGATCCGTTGTAACCGCCAGACTTTGATTTATCTTGAAAAACAAAACTGCTGTCCATTTGATACAACTTACCACTATCGCCTGCGTAGTTTGTTGTTCCGCCTGCTGTTAAACTTGTAAATAAACCACAAGGTGTATTGGTTAATCCTGTTCCACTTAATGCGGTAAAACTAGGAATGCTTTTGTATCCTTTTGCTAAAGGAATAACATTATCAACTTTTGTTGCACCACCATTTTTTAATGTAGGCAAATCTGCTAACAGTTGTCCAAACTCGATCATACAACTCTTCTAGCTGACATTTGCAAAGGAGCAGAGGAAACTCTACCTCTCTGTGCTGACTCGTTTGCTGTTTTTACTCCTTCTTTATATAATGATGACCATACTGCTAATCGTTCATCTTGAAATAAGAAGGGAGACGTTTCTGCTAAAGCACCATATAAATATAAATCTGGGAAAAAATTTAATATATCGTTTGTTGTATTTGTTGTTGATAGAGCTGTTGCTCTTTTAAAAAATCCTAATTCTAAAACATTAGCATCATCTGGAACATGACCTAAATTAATTTTTTTACCTATAATGGTATAATACACAGGCAAGCCATTACCTGCACCTGCATTATACACACGAAAGAAATCTGTCGGAGACATATATTGTAGTGTTGTGTATGGTGATGTTTGTAACATAACATATCGCAACTCTAAATATCCATCTGGCAAATCATATGCTTGTGTACCTGCAACAGTTGTAATTGATGTATCAACAGCTTCCATTTCACGAATACGCAAATCTCTGGCGTGGCGTGTTTCTGCTAAATCAATAAAGGTATCAAGTTGACTTGTTAAATCATCACGATTTAAAAAACTTGCTATCTCTAGTTTCAATTCATTGTAGGTATCTAGTGCCATTTATACTTTCTTCGGATAAATTTTAAATTTTTCATTTTCTGGATCATTTAACCATTGAAAAAACTTTTTACGATCTCGTAACTGACCGCTCATTGTCATAATCCCTTTTTTTGCTAATTGCTGAACTGTAATTAATGGAAGTGATGCAACCTTATACATCTTTGCATCTTGCATTCCGTTAACTTTATATAGTCCTGCATTTCGCTCAATCTTATTACGTTCTAAAATACGTGATACATCTTGTGTATTCTCTAAATGATATTTGCCTTCGCTAGAGTCGATGTGCATTCTAGTTTTGACAGGAGAAAATTCATTTCCTGTAAAGTCAATTTTTTTGGTCATACATTCTTAATTGCTTTTGCAATCATTTTATCTACGGAGTCTTGCATCGCTAAACCTTGATCTCCATCTGGTCTATATCCAATCTTCATTTTACGATCACCACCAGAAGTTGTCTTACTTTGTTTTTTTCCACCACCTCGTGAAATATCCATATTGTTTTGACTTCTGTTGTGCATCTTTAAAGTTTTTGGCATAGAATATTTTTTAACACCTTCTTTAAAAACTACTGACATTCTTGTTCCTCTGTTTATAAGTTAAGGAGGGGGAAAATCCCCCTCCATATAAATTAATGTTAACTGTTTAAGTTAAAGATACCATAATTGGCATTTGGTGAACGACAAACTAGAGTCCATTCAGTTAATAGTAATCTTTTATCACTATCACCTGTTTTTGCTAAGTCTTGCGTTTCAAAAGGTCTAAGGAATGCAACTTCCCAAGTATCCATTTGTAAAATGTCAACTCTTGTATCCATAGCGTGTCTGTCTGGAATAAAGCTTACTTCTCCAAAGTCAGAAACATATACATCAACAGCACCGATAACAGTCATGTCATCTGCGTTTTTGTATTGTGTTGCTACGCCATTAAAACCAGAAGCTAATACTTTATTTGATGGTGACATAAGAACTGTATCTGGTGTACCACCTAGTTCGTATGCTTTTTTCAAACCTGCTTTTAGAAGTGCTTCTGTGTAAGTACGATTTGTACCACCTGCAATTGCAGTAGCACCTGTACCTGCAGGACTTGCCGAAGGCGATCCGTTTGTAGAAAAGTTTAGTGCGTTAGTACCGCCAGATCCTGTACCTGCGATTTTACCTCCATACCACGTTCCTACAGAAGCACTTTTGCGTGCCGCAGAAGAAGAGCCTGTTACTTTAGCCTGCTCGACTCCTACCATTCCTACTTCCATATCTCTCTTAATGCTTTTTCCAATTTTAGCGAGAGCATATGCGAGTTCGTCACCTCTTCCTGCATTGTCAACTGATCTATCTGTACCAGATATGATAACTGCTTCTGCTGAAATTTGCGTTCTGTTATTTAAACGATCTGTTGGAATTTGTGTTGTTCCTGCGTAATCGTCTCCTTCTACTTGATGGTTATTAGCCGCCGCTCTTAACCCATCTGTTTGCCACTCGTGAAGAGTGTTAGTTGCTGTACCCTTTGCGGCATTTGTCATAAAAGGTGTTTCTGTTGGACTTATGTTCAATAATGTTATCGTAATTTTTTTAATTATTACTTCTGCATATTGCTATGCAGTTCAGACTATATCATCTCTTTCGAGTTCGGTTTTCGTGGGAATATTATTCTTTCGTCAATTCCTAGTCGTTACACCTGCTATATCACTTTAATTATATAGATTGGCTCGGTATTGTCCGCTAGGGAGTTTCACCGAGTTTACCGAATTTTCTTTTACAGCTTTTTAAGACTGTAAAGCTACTATCACTTAATAGATTACGTCCGCTAGATCCTCTTTTATACCAATTGCATCGTAAGTATCAAAAGTCCCCGATGGTTGACCCATATTAATCTCCGATTAATTATTAGATAACATGGCAGACAACACCTGTTGTGCGTCTTTCACACTACCTGATTTTTGTAATTTTTTCATACGATTATCAACACGCAACCTCTTATCGTCTGTAGAAATACTATTCTTCGCATCTGACGATAACACTCGATTTGATGGTTTAACTTTTTTGTCAACAAGTCCTTTACGCTCTAGTGCCTTGTTATACCGATAAGCATTATATAATGTTATCACCGCTCGGTGATCGACAATCATATTTATCTCTTGATCTGTATACCCTTGACCATTCGCAAATCTTCTTAACTCCTCCATTATAACTGGTGCTTTTTTTTCATCACCAAATGCAGGAATTTTATCAACAAGCTTTACTTGTTCTTGTTGAATAAAATTATTATAGACTTGTTCTTGCTCTTTCTTTTTCACTTCATTTAGTTTCTGTCTTTCAACAGCCACTTGATTTTGCAATTCTTTTTTCCGATCATATTCGGCTTTCTTAACTGCATAATCAGAAGGATCATCTTGAGCAAGTTGTACCCAATCAATGTTATCATCTGTTTGTAGATTGCTTTCTACGACTTTAAGTTTTTCTGCGTATTCTTCTCGCATTTTTTTTACTGCTTCTTTGTCTTTGGAAACTGTGTCATACTCCGTATCTAATGATCTTCGTTTTTCACTAAGTTCCATTGACTTTTTGGTATAGTTTTCTCCTTTAGAGTAACCAGACATCAAGTCCTCAAGACTGACTTTTTGATTATGTCCATTTATTTTGACATCAAAAAGTTCCTCGTTCTTTTGATCGTTGGTTTCTTCGTTGATTACTAATTCGTCATCAGAAATATCTTCCGCAGTCAATTCATTATCTATTTCTAGGTTGTCTTGAGTTGCTTCTTTTACTTCTGGCTTTGACTCTTCGCTCCTTGCAGTATTAATAAGGTTGGCGAAAGCCTGTTGTGTTTCCTGTATAGAATTGGTTGGTTTCGATACAGATTCCATTTCTGGATTGTCTGCCATAAAAACTCCTTAAATTTTTATTGTTTGTTTAATTTATCCGTTTCCATAACGGACTTAATATTCCCTAAGAGTACGTTCAACATCTTGTTCATAAGATATATTTTTTCCCTACCTTCGGAATCTCGTGCAGGTGAATTTACAAACTCACCATATAAATCATTTTGTATTTGATTGCAGGCATCAACAAAAACTGGATTTTCTAAAATATTTTTTGCTAATTCTGATCGTTGTTTTTCTTGTTCTGGTGTCATTAAATTCCAGAACTTTCGTCATCATAATCATCGGCAGGATTAGTTATATTATTAAATGCATATGATGATTGATTTGAGGGTGTTGATTGATTTATTCCAAATTGTTCAAAAGGATTTACACTTGATGCTCCAGAATTAATTGCATTATCTATTACTTGTTGTTGTGTCATTGTATTTGCATAAGGATTACCACCTTGATTAACTATATCTTGTGCTTGGTTTTTTGCGTCTATTTGATAATTAATTTCTTCTGGAGTAAATCCTAAATTAGAAGATTGTGCATTATTGATGATACCCATAGCTTGCGTAAGTCCTAACTGACCTTGTTGAGTATCTAAGTTGTAACCTCTTTTTGCTAATTCACTTAACATAGCATCTCTACGAATTTTTTGATTATTAAGACCGAGTAAACCCAATCCCATTGTTAAAGTATTTGGAAAAGGTTTTTTTATAAAAAAGTCTTCTCCAAGTTTACTAGGAAGAAAACCAAGATTACTATTTGCTAAACTTCCATCAGATAAATATGATAATAATTCAAAATCATCTGCATTTTTCATATCTTCAATAGACATATAAGGTCTTTCTTCTGCTCTCTCTTCTTCAAAAGATTTACCATCATCGTTTTGATCTGCGTAATTAGTCTCTGGACTAAATTGTTCTATTGGTTGACAGACACCATCTATTAATTGGTAGCCTTCTGGACAAGGATCATCAACAACTGGTGTTACAGGAGGATTTAATGGATAAAAATCTTGTCCTTCTTCTCGTAAATCAAAAATTGGATTACGACTAGGAGGAGGTGCATAAGGTTTTTCTAAATTATCATTAATAATTTGTTGTGCCTTTTCTGATTGCATAAATGCCATTAGTTTAATCCTTGCTGTACTATTTTTGTTGCTAGTTTTTCTTTTTCTAAATCTAAACTATCGTTATCTTTCACGACTTGTGTTGCTAATTTTTGTTCATCAAGATCTAATTTCTTTGCTTTTAAATTAGAGTCTATTTGTAATTTTTTATTTTGCAGCTCAAGATCCGCCATTGCTTTTTGTCTGCGTAACTCAATGTCTTGTTGTGCTAGTTGCAGAGCAGGATCTGGTTTTTGTTCCTTTGGCTGTGGAGGTTGATTGTTAGGGTTATTAAAAAATGGTGATGCATCTTTATAACCTGAGTTTTGTAAATATTGTTCAAGAGTATTGTATATATTTTGCGGCATCACCATATTCATTCCGCCTTGCATGATCATTTTTTCTTGCACAGCGAGAACTCGTTGTAAAATTGCTGTTCGTTGATCTACGTTACCTGTTCCTAAACCTACTTGCACACTTACATCATAACGATTTACCCATTGACGAGGATTCATTGGCACAAAATCATTATTAATTTTAATCATTCTTTCCGCATCTTGATACTCACAAACAATAGCTAACATTGTTTTAAAAATATCTTTCACCCCTTCGGCAAAGTTTCTTGCAATCAACTCTATGCGTTGCGTTTGTGCTTGCATCATTTGATTAGTTGACGTTGCGGTTGTGTGCGACTTGTTTATTGTATCTGGATTTAAACCCATTTGTTGCTTAGAAACACCTGTACGTTGTTCTTTTATTTCATCTATTTTATTTAGCATTGCCAGACCTTCATTAAGAAAGTTTGGTGTTTGCATTGGTGTTACAGCATTAGGACTTTTAACTCTTACTATTCCCCCTGCTCTACTTTGTAATAAATCATCTAAGTTTGCTTGATTTTCGACAACCAATGTTCTTGCGTGATTTTGGAAATACATATTATCAAGCGTATTTCTTAGTATCGTTGAAGAAACTGCTTGAATATCGGCAATCAAATCATAAAAACTTAAACCAAAGAAACGATAAGGCATTGGTATTGCTCTCACCATTGTTAAAGGCATAAAAGGTATTTCTTCGTTCTCTAATAATTCATAATTATTATAACCATTACCTCCAACAGTAACTTTTCTAAGTTCTGCTATACCATCACCATCAAAATCAACTTTTAAGTAACATTCTGTAACATTTACGACTGCTTGCGATGGATCTAATGTACTTACATTTAGATCTGTTGTTGCATCATCATAACTTCTTCTGGTTACAGCTTCGGTATTAAATACTTCTTCATCTGATACAGGTAAATCATTAACGATCTTTGCGTTGTACCCCATATCAATCAATTCAGATCTTGTTTTATACACTCTGTGAGCGATAAAATTACAATCTTTCATCGATGTTGCTCTCTTAGAGACCAAAATATCTTCTGGTGGCACGCTTTCAATCTTGACTCTGCCTAAATCTTTTACTCGTCTAACTGTAACATTATATTTGACAGGGAAAAGAGTGTCATCTGATAGAATTTCTTCAACATCATCGATCTCAACCTCTGTATCAAGGAGTAATATTTGGTATTCTTCTTCGGTTAAGTCTTTATAACTCTCTTTTCTCTGTTCTTGTGATGTACTCCAATAGATTTTACAAAAGCCATTCTTCTGCAACAAAGCAGTTTTAAATAAATCATATAAAATACTAAAACCATCGTTATCTTTATTAAAAATGTGGTTACAATATTGCGAAATAGCTTCTGCAAATTGTGTATCTTCTGGCTCTGTAGGATCAAATCGTACCATGCGATCACTCTGGGTGAACATACGCATTAAACTTGGTAAAACGGACTCTACTGTTTCTAATAATTCTTGTGTAACAACAGCACTTCTGCCTTCTTGTTCATTGCCATATGGCTCTCCTAAATAATATTTAAGTGCATTTCTTCTCTGCTCACTTAAATCAGAAGAATAATACCCTAAAGAGTTTTGTACCTCCTGTGATATTACCTGCAATAATTTACTTTTTGTTATTTTTGCCATTACATAATTCCTAAATTCGGATAATTTATTTCACTTCCCCAAGATGACGAAGTGTTTAATCCTACTGCAAGATACCTAAAAGCATCTGCACTATGACTCGTAAAGTCGTGTCTTGGTCTGTTTTTAACTTCCCCTTTGTCGGTTGTTTCCCATCGGTATTGTCGTAAACAATCTAATCCGTATTTTGTTTTTTCGTGGTCAAACCAACAGCGACTTAAAATCATTCGTACCGCATTTATGCCATCATCTATTGAGAGCTTCGGTACAATTGATGTTACTAATCCTAAACTCTGTGCTGTTTCTATTCTTGATACCCCTGTTCCAATCTCTCGGACATTTGCATCATGCGGAAAATAATGCGTATCATAAAGATAACCTTTATCCTGCAACATACCTGCGTAAAACTCTAAACCTTCTCCGCTTTCCTCTTCGTAATCTATTAAATGTATTGCCGATCCAACTTGTTGAACAAACCAAATAGCGGTTTTATCTGCCATGCCTAGATCCCAAAATGTTGAGACTTTGACATTTGATTGATAAGGTACTTTAGTTACTCTATTTTGTTCTTCGGCTAACTCTAAGCTTTTAGAATAAATAGATCCTATCCCTGCACTATCAAAAGAGCATTCAAACTCTGCTTCATAGATCTCTGGTGGCATCATGCGTTTTGCTTCCACCAATTCTTCTTCTTCGACTATTCCTGTTTCACTAGCTTTAAATGATTTTGCAAGCCACGACTCATTGTGTTGTGCATAATCAAACATATGCCAGAAGTTGTTTCTGCCAGTTGGTGTGCCGATACTAATCATCCATCCTTTTCTATCTGCTAGAGCAGGTCGAACAATCTCTGTCCATAAACGAGGTGGCATTTGTGCTACCTCATCTAGAACGCAACCATCCATATATAAACCACGCAAAGTGTCTGGTCGCTCACAGCCGAGAAGTTGGATACGACCACCATTCGGTAAATCGCATCGCAACTCTGTCTCGTTGTACTGCACATCTGGGAGGACAGAAGTGTACTGTTTTAAATAATCCCAACAGTTTCTCTTGGAGATAGAGTACGTTGGAGAAATATAGTAGTATCGTGGGTTAGGTAACTCGTTCTGCAAACATTTTTTAATCATCTCATTGATGCAGAGTACAGTTTTACCAAACCTACGATGACACACTAATACGTTAAATCTTTTTAGCGAGTTGTGTATTTCTTTTTGTAACTCTCTTGGCTTATAGGGTATTGTTATTTTCTTCACGATTTTTCATTTAAAAAGTCTTTCATGCGTGAAACATCTTTGCCTTTAACAACACCTTTGCCAGAACTATCTCCAAAGTTAGATTTTTTGTCTAACTCTTTTACTAAGTCCGTAAACGAAATT
>Ga0209535_1003150_pt1 | contig 10575 bp, 8 predicted proteins | sample LinPmetageLP28_FD_184041 | JGI IMG/M metagenome (GOLD analysis project Ga0209535, IMG submission 184041) | Marine viral communities from the Pacific Ocean - LP-28 (SPAdes) (version 2) | ecosystem: Environmental > Aquatic > Marine > Oceanic | place: Pacific Ocean | collected 2009-08-22
CAGTTGAAGACATCTCTGGTGCTTCAACTGCAATTGATAAGTTTGCTTGTACAAACTTTTCTATCATTGCTTCTAGGTCAATGTTTTGTTCTTTATGTTTAGCCTGCATCACATCAATAACTTCTTTGGGTATTCTTATACCTGATGATTCATACTTGTACTTGTCACTTTTCATTGTAATGACTTCACCAGTTGAACTCAGAGGATTGTTTCCTGGCATCCATGATCGAACATCGACTGGTGGAGCGGGCTGATTTTCTTTATTTGATGGGACACCGTTTGCTTCAAAGATACCATATCCGGGCACAACATACAAGTCTGATGTATCGTAACCTGCTTTAGGTACAATACGTGCCGCTTCTTTTAAGTTAGCATCATTGATTCTAAGATTTTCATTGTAACGACCCAATACATCTTTAAGTGTTTTACCTGTGTCTAGTACCCAAAAAGGATCTGGATTAGTCGCACCTGGCTTAGTTCCAGCTGGGACTTCTTGTAATGCAAGATAGTTTTTGTCACCAAATGTCATTACATACCCTGCAGGGTAAGTTTTGTTTTTATCCCAATCACCTAAGTAATTGTCTTTGTCAACTGGATCACGTAAAACATCTGCAAACTCTTGGCTATCTACTAATTTCTCACACTTGATACGCCATAGATGAGGATACCAATCGATTGCAAAGCCCTCACTTCCATAGTTAGCATCTGTGACTTGATAAAATCTTTTAAGTGCTACTGGAAACTCTATTGGATTATCATCTAATGGATTGTAGTCTAATAAATGCGGTAATTCAATAACATCACCTACCATCATTTTTCTACCTAATATATCTATCATGTCATTGTAGTGGACATTAATAAAAATAGTGTCATTACTTAAGAATAAACCGAACTGACTAAGATCAAAGTCTAAGTTTTGTACGTTATAATGACCACGTAATCGATAGATATCTTTTTCATACTTTCGATCTCTATTCTCTAAGAACAGCAAGTCTTGTATGTTTGTAGGATCCATTGCACTATATTCAGGCTGTGTAAAATCATTCGACGGACCTTGATCCATCGGTCCAGCATACTTGTGAATGTATAAATCAGTACCGCCCACAGTCAATTGTTCAGAGATAATTCTGTCTAAAAAACGATAGTCGTTTTGCTTCTGTTCCCGGTATAAACTTAATCTTGGCATATATATATTTATCTCAATAGAATCTCCGAGAGAATTTGGGTAAATAGAAGGTTGAAGTTAAAAATTATTTAATGTATAATGCAAACACTAAGTATGAACATTAAAAGTTATAAGGGGTCAAATGGCTAGACGGAAAGTAAAAACAGTTTATCTAACGCCTGAACCTAAATGGGAACGGTACAAAGATATCACTGACGGGCCAGCACAGGAACGGGCATTCCAAGATTGTCAGTATTTTATTCGTACTGAGATTGGAGACAAGAAAAGATTGATGCGTTGTAAAACGTGGATCAAAAAAGAGTCGGGTTATACTGATGAAGAAATAGAAATTATTCTAAGAAACCCTGATTGGAACTTTAATGGAACTTCAAGTTCAATTTGGTTCTTGGATAAAGTAGGGTATATGCCTCAACCACATATCGATCATTTGGCAAAATTAAAAATCGAATGGTTAGAGAAAGGCGAGAAGATTGCTCAAGTCAAAGAAGAAAAAGCAAAAGACAAACCTAATCGTCCTTCTATACAAGAAATCATGTTAGGTAAATTAATGGAAGCAGGTGGAGAGATTGATGGCATTATGGATCAGTTTTTTGAAGATGAAATAAAAATTGATTCTAAGTTTAATACTAACGTCATGCGTGTCCTTAATACATACAATCCTTTAGCAAATCATATCCCTCAATTAATAGAATGTTATGAAAAAGAACAAAAAGAATTTAAAGAAGTAATTGAAGGCAAAGATGAACAGTTAGTTGAAGCATATGATCATTATAGTAAAAAGAAACTTAAACAGACTGTGGCTGCCTATGATACTCTTATTGGTATTTTAAATAGTTATGCTACACTTAAGATTAAGTCTAGGGCTAAACGTAAGACTAAGCCTATCACTCCTGAGAAAGCAACACAGAAGTTGAAGTATCAAAAACATTTTGAGTGTGAAGCAACAAAACTAAAACTAGAAAGCATTCGTCCAGCAGAACTACATTTGTCTAAAGAAGCATGGTGCTATGATACTGCTAAACGAAAACTGCATCACTATATTGCAGATGATATGAGTGGAGAAATGTTTGTTAAAGGAAACACATTGTATGGATTTGACAAGGCTAAGAGTGCAATTAAGACATTGCGTAAACCCAAAGATCAGATAAAAGAAATTATGGGCAGTAAGCCCGCGGCACGTAAATACTTTGATGATATCAAAGCAGTCGGAGTCAAACCAAAAGGTCGTTTCAACGATCAAATGATTATTTTAAAGGCGTTTTAAAAATATGGCAAATTATATGTTGATTGCTGGGTGTAGTCACGCGGCAGGTGCAGAGATCGATGGCAAAATGTCTAGTGTAGACAATCGTCAAGCAAGTTTTGGAAATCAATTAGCAAAGATGACGGGTCATCAACCCATCAACATTGCAAGAAATGGTTCATCTAATAGTGCAATACATCGTAGTATATTAAATTGGTTTACACTTAACCAAGACTTAGTACAAAATAAAAATAACAATCTTTTTGTTTTAGTTAACTGGGCAGAAAGTTGTCGAATGGAAGCACCTGTTCCTCATGCTGTCGGTGTTGATCAAGACCAGTGTGCTGATTGGGCAGACCCATCATTCTTAGATTCAGTACAAGTTAATGCAATGACAAACCCTCATCAAGTTGCGGCAGATGAAAAGGAACAGTTTCTTACAACACAACGATTTTTGGTCTACTCTGAAATTTATACAGAAATATTAACTGCCAAAGATGCATTGTCTCTACAATACTTTTTTAAAGCAGAGGGTATTAGATATCTTATGACTAACTCTGGTGTTGCATTTAGCAATCATAATATGAAACATCTAAAACCTTATTTGACAAAGATAGATGCAAAACGGTATTACATGTATAGAAATAATGACTATGGATTCTATGAAAAATATTTAACTCAGGGTTGTCTTAATCCACTAGCAAATTATGGACATCATGGAGCAGACGCACACTTATCCAGAGCCACTGATTTAGCCAATTATATTAAACAGAAAAACATTTAGTCTGATAAATACTAGAAATAGGAATATATTAGTATGGCATCAGAACAATTATCAGTCCCAAATGGCGAAAACCTTGAACAACTCAAAGAGTCTATGTTCGATAACATCCGCTTTAGGCTGGGCGACGGCATTGTAGACTTAGAATTAGATCCAGAGCATTACGAAGCCGCATACAACTATACAGTCAAAACATATAGACAACGTGCAGAAAATTCTGTACAAGAGTCTTATACATTGTTAACAGTCGATAAGAACCAAGATACATATACACTACCTAGTGAATTTATTAATGTCAGACAATGTTATAGAAGAACAATCGGACTTGAAACAGGACCTGGTGCATCATCATTTGATCCATTCTCATCTGCTATTCTAAACACTTACTTGTTAAACTATAACTATGCAGGTGGACTAGCAACGTATGACTTCTATGCAGGGTATGTAGAACTAGCCGCTAGAATGTTTGGTGGATTTGTTATCTACACATTTGATCCTGTAACTAAAACAATTAGATTTGTTAGAGACTTTAAAGGATCAGGAGAACAGATTCTTATTTGGGCTGATATTACTCGTCCAGAAACTTCACTCTTACTGGATCCAGGTATTGCACCTTGGATAGAAGACTTTGTATTAGCAACTGTTACAATCTCTATCGGACAAGCACGTGAAAAATTCTCAACTATTGCGGGCCCTTCTGGTGGTACTGCATTAAACGGTGCGGCAATGAAAGCAGAAGGTATGGCAGGACAAGAAAAATGTCTTAAAGACTTAAGAGATTACGTAGACTACTCACAACCTCTTACTTGGATACAAGGATAATGAAAGAACGATCAATGCAAGAACTTATGCAGTTACTTGAAAACATTTCTGATAACAAGTTACCAACTATTGATCAGGAAATGGATTCTTACTTTGGATCTAAGCCCGGTGTATTAGAAGAAGAAAGAACTCTTTCACTTGAAGAAGTTGCAAGCCTAACAATGAACATTGGTGACTTTACAGAAAAATTAAAAGAAAACATGGATAATAATTTTGAAGCACTAGCAGATTTACTAAAATCTCAAGCAGAGTTCATGCATATTTTTGATGAAAGAATTAAAAACTTAGAAGAACTTCTATCCAGCGATAGAACAATCAATTAATTATATGGACTATGTTCATAGTAACCAGTTTACTGAAACGATCTGGTGTATTAATATAGAATGTTCTGCTAATCCAAACAACTTACTACCGTATCAAGGACATGTAAATTCATTAGCGTCCTACAACACACAAAATATTGAGCATTTAATTATTGGTTTTATGCTTTATGAACCTCAAATTGCACATGATTTTACTGAGTGGACAAAACAGACTTTAGAGTATTTGCATGAAACTCAGATGTTTCCAAATCTAAAGAATGTATATTTGTTACATGAATATACGAAAGTTTCTGTTTCAGAACTACCAGATCATTATATGGTCTTTGGACACAATACTAGATATTTTTTACTACGATCAGAAGGGACCGAAGAAAGAAGTGTTGGACTAAGCAGATTTAAGAGTTGGCGGGGTAATGCAGTTGATCCTAAAGCATTATGGTTAATAGGAGATGTTTCTAATAGACCGCATAAGTTTCCACTACTATATAAATTTGCCGACTCTGAAAATTTAGATCAATTAGATTATAGTTTAACATCTAAATTAAATGAGTCTCACCAAGGCCTTGACTTTCGTAAAGATGATCCACAGACTTATGAACGTGTAGTAGACATAATGAATGAAGTGTTTAATCTTAACTTAGACTTTGATAGTTTAACAACTTTATATAACAAATTTCAAAGAACACTTCCTGGTGATACGTTTGGAGAAATGGTAAATAATCAGGTGCATTCTTTTGACATTGCTAATTATTGTTTTCCTACTGAGTGGAATGATGCTTCTTTAATTATTATGCCAGAGACATGGTTCGATAATCCAGGTGGAGTAATGAGACCTTTTTGGGAACACAATAGTTATCCAACGACAGAAAAAACTTGGAAGCCTATCATTACCAAAAAACCTTTTATGGGAATGAGTAGATTGGACTTACAAGAAAAAACATTAGAAGGGTTAGGATATAAAACTTTTAGAAAATATACATCTGAACCAAACTTAATTAATGAAGATATTAGTATAAGTGAATATATTTCTATAGCACACAAAAGAATAACTTCCTTTTTACATCAAATGGAAGATTATCAGGATGGCATACGACAAGATATTGAATATAATTATAAACATCATCAAACTGTGCTAAAAGAAGAATGGGATTTATTGTATCGATCTTGTCCTCCGTTGAAACATGTTGATAAACATAAAGTCTTACGACTTTTCACTCCACCATTTCATAATTACATACACACTTTCCCGGACGAAGTCTTTAATGGGCGAATAGATTCAGAAAACTGTGTATAAGACTTGACTTTCCCTCTATATTAGTTTATAATAGATTATCTAACTAGAGGATTATCCCATATGATTATAGGTATTACAGGACTTATCAGCAGTGGCAAAGATACTGCGGCAGATTACCTTATTCGATTTCACGGCTTCAGAAAATTAAGTTATGCAGGGCCATTGAAAGATTGTGTATCTGCTATCTTTGGTTGGGATAGAGAAATGCTAGAAGGCACAACTCAATCTAGTAGAGAGTGGCGAGAAGAAGTTGATGAGTGGTGGGCAAAACGATTAAACATGCCTCACTTAACTCCTCGTTGGGTCTTGCAGTATTGGGGAACTGAAGTAGGCAGACGTTCATTTCATAATGACATTTGGGTATCATCAATAGAGAATCAATTGCGTAAGATAGAAGACAATGTTGTTATTACTGATTGTAGATTTAAAAATGAAGTCGATGCAATTAAAAACGCAGGTGGAACATCAATTAGAGTAGAACGAGGGGAGCAACCTGAGTGGTTACCTGATGCAGTTGACTATAATTATTATCAGAATCCACAAGCACTAGCAAGATTAACAGACTTAGGTGTCCATGCTAGTGAATATAGTAGTGTTGGTTTAGACTATGATCACACGATCAAAAACAATGGCACAATTGATGACTTACACAAACATATGGAATTAATAATCAACAGTTAAGTCTCCTCTAACCCATACAATTTCCTTCTTCTTTACAACTTCAATACAATTTAGACATATCGTTCTTAAATTTTGAAAGTCTACATTCTGAGGCTTTCCGTCTATATGATATACAATCATTTGTGTAGGATACAGACTTTTAAATCCACATAAGAAACATGTATCATCTTTTTGATATCCTGCTTTTTGCCAAAGATATATAGGCTTTCTTGTCTTGTTTACTTTACCACATTGATCACACATGCTTCGGTAATGACGTTTGCCTTTCTTAATATAGTTCACAGCACAGACTTTTCTGTTGCAAATTTTACATATTGGTCTAGGTAAACTCATACTAGTATTTATAAAATACCTTCGAAGGTATCTTAATCCGTTGTTTTTTGTAATACATGATAAATAATAGTATGAAAAAACAATCAGGGTGTAACCCTCAAAATTATACAAAAGGAATATTATTATGGCACTAACATCACCAGGCGTAGAAGTAAGCATCATTGACGAAAGCCAATACTTACCAGGCGCAACAGCATCTATCCCGTTCTTCTTGTTAGCAACAGCACAAGACAAAGCGGACCCAACATCAACTGCAACAGCGGCGGCAACAACGTCTGCAAACGCAGGTAAATTATACAGAATCACATCACAACGTGATCTTGTTTCTTTATACGGTAACCCATTCTTTTACACAGCATCAAACGGTACTCCGTTACAAGGCTATGAATTAAATGAATATGGATTACTAGCGGCATACTCTGCACTTGGTATTTCAAATCAAGTATTTGTTTTAAGAGCAGATGTCGATCTAGCAAGTTTAGTAGGATCAACAGGTCGTCCAACAGGCGCACCAACAAATGATTCTTACTGGTTAAACACAACTTCTTCTACATGGGGAATTAATGAGTTTAATGAAACTACTGGCGTATTTACATCGAAGACACCAGTAGTTATTACTGATGCGGCATTAGTATCAGTAGGTACACCTCTTTCATCAGTAGGAAACATCGGTGACTATGCAGTTGTTGCGATTCCTAATTATAGAAATCCTAACAATGCAAATGCTCCTACATATTGGTACAAAAATAGTGCTAATACTTGGGTAAGTGTAGATTCACCCGAATGGATGTTCTCGTGGCCAACATTAACAGCACCGACATCTAATCCTACTTTGACTCAAGGCGATACTGTTAACTTAGTTATTAACAGCACAAACCTTGCAACTCTTACAGTAGCGGCGGCACCAAACAATACAATTACTCAATTAGCGGCAGACATTAATGCATTAAACTATAACTATGTGTCAGCGGCAGTAGTTAATAACAAACTTGAAATCTATTCTGCACAAACAGGTGGAGATGATACAGCTGGCCAGCCAAATTTCTTTATTAGATTAAATGGAGCAACTGGAACGATCTTTACAGACTTAGGTTTCACAGGATCTACAGTAACTGGATTTCAACCAAGAGGATTCTGGGGCACATCTGCTCAACAACCATTATGGCAATCAGGACAAGCATTCCCGGCTCCAACTGGGTCTGTATGGTTCAAGGTTAACGGAACAGGATTACAACCAGTAATTTCTCAATATGATTCAGTCGCGGCATCTTACACATCTAAAACACCAACATTTGCAACTTCTGATTGGAGTCAAATCTATTCAGCAGACACAACAGGTGGACAAGCAATAGCGGCAGGTAGTGTTTATGCACAATATAACTTTAACGGTGAATACGAAGGAGCACCAGTTTATTACTTCTATAGAGTGGCAACAGGCGCTACAGTAATTAACGGTACAAACACTGCACCAGACTTTCAAGCAGGTCCTTATGTAGCAAGAGTTCAAATTTCAACTCCTGGCTCAACAACATTAAGCAGTCCTTATCAGTTCGATTTAGCAGATGCAACAGATGCATCTGACTTTGTAACTGCATGGTCAGCGGCGAATATACCTTACACAAGTGCATCAGTTAATGATGACGGTTCTATTCAACTACAACACACTTCAGGTGGAGTTATAGTTTTAGATGAATACAGCAGTGTAAACGGTGTTTCAAATGGCGTATTTACAGAAGCAGGTTTCACAACAGCAACAACAGGTTGTAAAATAGGTCCATTTAGAGATGACATTGAATTCAATGCAACTCAGACTGCTACATCAGGTTCTGGTACAGGATTATCAATTAAAATAACTAATGACTACGGTTATTATGACTTTGATCCAGATGCAGTAGTTGTAGGTGGTAGTGGACACGCAGTAGGCGATATTGTTACTTTCTCAGGTGCAGACTTGGGAGGAGCAACTCCAGGAAACGACTTAAAAGTCACAGTTTCTAGTGTTACAGCCGGTGTTGTTACATCTTATACATGGAATTCAGGTACAGGCGTAGATATGTTTACGACTCAATTATCTAACTGGAGAGAATTCTCGTTAACAACAACTGGAGCAAACTCATTAACAGCAAATGAAGGTGCACCAACTGCAATACCAGATAACTTTACTAACTGGTTCTATTCTTCAACTAATCAAGTAGACATTATGATGAATTATAATGGTGCTTGGAAAGGTTATAAATCACAAGGATATGATTCAAACGGATTACCTAGTCCAGCAGTCGCAAACGCAACTGATCCTAAAGGACCACTTGTAAGTGCAACTGAGCCGACTACACAATCTGATTTAACAGCATTAGTATATGGTGATCTTTGGTTAGACACTACAGACTTAGAAACTTACCCAAATCTTTACAGATGGCAGTCAGTTCCAGCAGTAGGTGGCGGTAGTGCTACTGATAAGTGGGTCTTAATCGACAACACTGATCAAACTACACCAGCTGGCATCTTATTTAAAGATGCACGTTGGGCAACTAACGGAACAACTAATCCAGCAAATGACCCGATACCAAGTATCGTATCATTACTATCAAGTGATTACTTAGACGTTGATGCTCCTTTATCATCAAATTACCCACAAGGTATGATAATGTGGAACACAAGACGTAACTCATACAATGTTAAACAGTATCGTATAAATTACTTTAATGCTGACAGATTCCCAACTGCTTCTTTACCAACACAAAAAGATGCGTGGGTAACTGCTTCAGGTGATGCATCTGACGGTTCAATGAACGCAGGTCGTAAAGCACAAAGAGCAATGGTAACTAAAGCATTACGTTCATCAATTGATACTAACGTTGCAATTAGAGACGAAGATAACTACTTCAACTTACAAGCAACTCCAGGTTATCCTGAACTACAGCCTAACATGGTAGCATTGAACTCTGATAGAGGTGAGACTTCTTACATCGTTGGTGATACACCATTCAGATTGAAAGATGATGCAACTGAAATTCAGGCTTGGGCAACTAACGCCGCAGGCGCAGTAACAACAGGTGAAGATGGACTTGTAACTAGAAATACTTACATGGGTCTATTCTATCCATCAGGTATCACTAGTGATCTATCTGGTAACTTAGTTGCTGTACCATCATCACACATGATGACAAGAACTATGTTGCGTAATGATAATATTGCTTTCCCTTGGTTAGCTCCAGCAGGAACTAGACGTGGTATTATTGATAATGCTACAAGCATTGGTTACATTGACGCAGAAGGTGAGTTTAACTCAATCAGAACAAGAATTGGTATTAGAGATGTGTTATACACTAACTTTATTAACCCAATGGTATTCTTTACAGGTAACGGATTATTGAACTATGGTAACAAAACTTCATTTAATTCTTCATCTGCATTAGACAGAGTGAACGTAGCAAGATTAGTTGCTTACATACGTAGACAATTAATACTAGCCGCGAGACCGTTTGTCTTTGAACCTAATGATCCTCAAACAAGAAAGTCTATTAAAGCAGTAGTAGAAACATTGTTCCAAGACTTAGTTTCAAAAAGAGGATTATATGACTACTCAGTAGTTTGTGATGATTCTAATAACACTCCAGCAAGAATAGATCGAAATGAACTTTGGATTGACGTAGCAGTAGAGCCCGTGAAAGCCGCTGAGTTTATCTACATTCCGGTCAGAATATTCAACACTGGCGAGTTATCAGGATCGTAAAAAGATATTAGGTGAGGCTTCGGCCTCACTGAATTAAAAAGATAAATATATATTAAGATATATTAAAACAGGAGATTAACAATGGCAACAGCCTCAGATACATTAGCAAAACTTTCGGTTCAACCTGAGGGAGGCGCTAACCAAAACTTGTTGATGCCAAAACTTCAATATAGATTCCG
>Ga0209535_1003151_pt1 | contig 10575 bp, 16 predicted proteins | sample LinPmetageLP28_FD_184041 | JGI IMG/M metagenome (GOLD analysis project Ga0209535, IMG submission 184041) | Marine viral communities from the Pacific Ocean - LP-28 (SPAdes) (version 2) | ecosystem: Environmental > Aquatic > Marine > Oceanic | place: Pacific Ocean | collected 2009-08-22
ATCACGAAGATAAGAAAATAGTTGAATTTTCTAATATGCTTTGTGGACTAGGAGCGCACTATATAAATGAATTTTCAAGAGCTACAGGCGCTACTTACAAGACTAATAAACAAGTAGCAATGGATGAGCTTTGGTCAGTACATAGCTATGAAAGGGATTACAACCCTATACATAGTCATGGCACTAAAACATTAATGGGTATATCCGCTACGATGTGGACAAAAGTACCCCAGCAAATATTAGACCAACCTACTGCTGGTACGTCTGATTATAGTCTATATAACTCAAGTGGACATTCTGATGGCTGTTTAGCTTTTCAGTATGGACAAGGACATGTTACTGATGGTGAAACACTAAAACCAGCACCTAGTTTTGTCATAAGACCAGAAGTAGGTAAGTTATATTTATTCCCAAGTTGGTTACAACACATGGTCTATCCCTTTCAAGGTAAGGGTGAACGTAGAACAGTCGCTGCTAATCTCAATTGTTGGGATGTACAGGCAGCATAATGCCTACTGTAAAAGATGCCCTAGCCGAACTTAACGCTCATGAGCGTGAGTGCACTATTCGATATGAGTATATAGAAAAACGTCTTGATGAAGGTTCTGCTAAATTTAAAAAGTTAGAAATGTTGTTATGGGGAATATATCCTTTTATACTAGGATCAATAGTTTTAACTAAATTTTTATAGAGGAGAGATAATGTCTTTACAAAAGTTTATCTTTCAACCCGGAATTAATAGAGAGGGCACTGCTTACTCTAATGAAGGGGGATGGTTTAATTCTAATCGAGTTCGTTTTCGTAAAGGTCTTCCTGAAAAAATAGGAGGTTGGACGAAAGCCTCGACCAACTTTTTTCAATCAACAGGTCGCGCTTTACATGCTTGGGTAGATACTTCGGGGACTAAATACCTTGGATTAGGTACTACTTGGAAATATTATGTTTTAGACGGTGATGTTTATAATGACATAACTCCAATACGAGCTACAACAACTAATGGAATTGTTTTCGCGGCTACTGATGGTTCTGCAGTTATTACTGCAACAGATTCATCACATGGCTGTGTAGTCGGTGATTTCGTTACAATAAGCGGTTCTGTTTCTTTAGGTGGTTTAATCACAGCCGCTGTTTTAAACACAGAACACCAAATTACAGCTGTCCCCAGTGTTAACACATATACATTTACTGCATCAGCTACCGCTAATTCTAGTGATAGTGGTAACGGTGGCTCTGGTGTAGATGGAGCATATCAACTTAATATTGGTTTAGATGTTTATGTTCAAAGTACAGGTTGGGGAGCAGGTACTTGGGGTTCGTCTACTTGGGGAAGCACTTCAGCGTTAACAGCGACTAATCAATTAAGACTTTGGTCTCATGATAATTTTGGTGAAGATTTATTAATAAACCCTCGTGCAGGTGGGATTTTTTACTGGGACGAAAGTTCTGGAACAAGTAATAGAGCAGTGGCTTTATCTGCTCTTTCTGGAGCTAATTTAACTCCTACAGTAGCCTTACAAGTTTTAGTGTCTGATGTGGACAGACATGTTATTTGTCTCGGTACAGATCCTATAGTAGGTTCTTCTAGAACAGGATCGATTGATCCTATGTTTATCGCTTGGAGTGACCAAGAAAATGTAGCTGAATGGGAACCTAAGAGTACTAACACAGCAGGATCATTTAGGCTTTCTGCGGGGTCTGGTATTATAGGAGGAATAAGAGCTAGACAAGAAACATTAATTTGGACAGATACTTCTCTATATTCTATGACTTTTGTAGGACAGCCTTTTACTTTTTCTATTAATTTATTAAATGAAGGGGTTGGTTTAGTTGGACCTAACGCCATGGTAAATACTCCTAGAGGTGTGTTTTGGATGGATAAAAAAGGATTTTACGCTTACACAGGTCAAGTTCAAGAACTTCCGTGTACTGTAACTGATTATGTTTTTAGTGATTTAGAACAAGGACAAACTCATCAAATATTTGGTTTTGTTAATAAAGCCTTTGACGAAGTAGGTTGGTTTTATTGTTCCGAAGGAGTTACAGTAATTGATAGATATGTTACTTATAATTATGAAGAACAGGTTTGGATGATAGGAGAACTTTCTAGAACATCTTGGTTAGATGAAGGAATTTTTAGCGACCCTAAAGCAACCTCGTCTAGTTCTGATGTGGGATATATCTACAACCATGAAAGTGGAAATGATGATGATGGTTCTGCTATGACCAATGTGTTTATAGAATCTAGTGATTTTGATATTGATCCAGCTGGAGAAAACTTTCAGTTTGTAAGTAAGATTATTCCTGATATTAGATTTACAGGAAACGGAGACACGGGTAGTGGCGGACAACAAGTTGATTTAGTTTTGAAAAGAAGAAATTTTCCGGGACAAGAGTTAACTACAGCGGTTACAAGTGCGTGTGTCTCAACAACAACTAAGATAGACACTAGGGTGAGAGGACGACAAGCGGTATTGAGACTTCAATCTAACGATGATGATACAACAAAAATAGGAATGGGGTTTAGAGTTGGAGCTATGCGTTTAGATTCTAAGCCCGATGGTAGACGTTAATGTCTAAGATATTAGAAACTAAACTACCGTTCGCACAAGGAGAATTATCTCCAGACGTTTTTAACAGATTGGTTAGGGTTTTAGAATTAAGTTTAAATAAAGTTGATGTTGATTCAACATTATCCGTCAACGAAACACAAAGAAATTCAAATAAATTTCAATCAGGAGATATTATTTGGAACTTAGCTACTGATCAATTACAGCTTTGGACAGGAAAGGAATGGGTAAAACTTTATAAAGGAACAGAAAATGGAGTAGAGGGGGTTTCTAGTCTAGGTTTAGTAACTGTTTCTACAGACGGAGACACAACAATTCCGTTAGGCGATATTGCCACAGGGTATGGAACAGAAAATTGGTATACATAATATGGATATGCAAAAATTACAAAAAGAATTAACTTTTGACGAAGGTTGTGTTTATAAGATATATAACGACCATCTTGGATACGCTACTTTTGGCATAGGGCATTTAATAACAGAAAAAGATCCAGAACATGGTCTTCCTATTGATTACCCTATCTCTGAAGAAAGAGTAACCGAGTGTTTCGGAGATGACATAGAAGGCGTCTGTAATGACCTAGACCGAAACATTCCGTGGTGGGTAGGGCTATCTGATGATCACCAAAGAGTAATAGCTAATATGGCATTTAACTTAGGTATAAACCGTTTATTAAAATTTAAAAAGTTTATCAAGGCTATGCAAGAAAATGATTTTGAAACAGCCGCAGAAGAAATGATGGACAGTCGTTGGGCTAAACAAGTTGGTCCAAGATCAATTAGATTAAAAAATAGAGTTTTAAAAGGAGATTAAATGAAAGGCGTTAAACATTTTAAAAAAGATGGTACTGAACATAAAGGTAATACACATAAAATGCCTAACGGTAGTTTGCATACTAATAAAACGCATACTAAAACAAGTGTAAAACTTTTTCATTTTAAAGATTTATCTAAAACAGCAAGAAAAAGGGCGAGAGGATAATGGCGACTAAAACACATACTACAAAAGATGGCAGAAAAGCTAAAAAAGGTCTTTACTACAACATAAACCAAAAGAAAAAAGCAGGAAAAAAGATGCGTAGGAAAGGGGCTAAAGGAGCACCTACCACAGCGGCTTTTAAACGTTCCGCTAGGACAGCAAAACGTGGCTAAACGTAAAGAAAAACCTATAAGAAAAACTACAGGCAAAGGCGGAAACTACCGCAAGACTAAGTCTGGCGCAGGAATGACTAAAAAAGGGGTGGCTGCTTATAAAAGAAAGAATCCCGGAAGTAAATTAAAAACAGCAGTTACAGGTAAAGTTAAAAAAGGAAGTAAAGCAGCAAAAAGGAGAAAGTCTTACTGTGCACGATCAGCAGGACAAATGAAAAAGTTTCCTAAAGCAGCTAAGAATCCTAATTCAAGATTGCGACAAGCAAGAAAAAGGTGGAAATGCTAATGTATGAATATAGCTGTACGGTCGATAGAGTTGTAGACGGAGACACTTGTGATGTTATTTTAGATCTCGGGTTTGATATTTTGTATCGCACACGAGTACGCTTATACGGAATTGATACTCCGGAAAGTAGAACTAGAGATAAAGATGAAAAAGTTAGAGGTAAACTAGCTGGAGCGTTTTTACAAGAAGCGATAGATAACGGTTCTAAGGTGGTTATAGAAACGAAACTAAAAGATTCTAAAGGTAAGTTTGGCAGAGTTTTAGGTAATGTTATAGTTGACGGTAAAAATATCAACCAAGCTATGATAGAGAATTACTTAGCTGTTGCTTATTTTGGTCAAAGTAAAGATGACATAGAGGAATCACATTTAATCAACAGGAAAAAGTTAATAGAACTGGGTCAATTTGATCCTTCAACGGTGGGGAAATAACATGAATTTTAACTTACTTAAAGGTGTTAAAGGAATAATAGGTGCAGTAGCTCCTACAATCGGTACTGCATTAGGTGGTCCAATGGGATCAATGGCAGCTAAGATGGTAGCTGATGCACTAGGATGTGAACCTACACCTAAGAAAATAGAACAAGCTATACAAGCAGCAACACCAGAACAGCTTGTAAAACTTAAACAGATAGATGCAGACTTCGATGTTAAAATGAAAGAACTTGAAGTTGATTTGTTTGCTCTTGAAACAGCAGATATACAGAGTGCAAGAGGCATGTTCTCTAAGGATTGGACTGCTCGTATTATAGGTGTAACCGTTGTAGGTGGTTTTATGGGCTACATATTTCTTGTCACTATTATGCCTCCAGAACAAAACAGTGAAGCATTGATTAACCTAGTACTTGGCTACTTAGGTGGTCTTGCAAGTGCTATTATTTCTTTTTACTTTGGCGCTTCTCAAAAACAGGATAAAGAATGAATGAAAATTTTCCTTACCGAGTTTCAATATGATGGAAAAACTTTTGAAGGTCCAACTATATTAGCTAGTTCTTTTGAAGAAGCTGAAAAACAAGCAAAAAATTATGACGTTACTGTTGTTGGTCTTTTAGACACTGTAGTAATTACCGGCGAAGAAGATAAATGGAACAGAGTTTTACACTAATAGCTGAACTTGGTTTACCCGTAGCGGGAGGCTTAGTTATGGCTTATTTTATCTTTCTAGTAATGAAACAGCTAATGGATGGTTTGGTGAGTGAGATACAAACCGTACAAGCTATCTCTAAAATGCTGATTACAAGAGCCTCAACCATGAATAACGATATGATTCGTATAGATACCAGTGTATCGAGTGCGTTAAATCTATCACCTGATTTAGATAGAATAGCCCGTGCTGAAAACTTTGTTGAGGATGGCAAAATAGATGCTAGAAGAGACTAATGGATATTGTCAAATTAGTTTCAGAGTTTGGTTTTCCTGTAGTAATGGTAGTGGGGCTTGGATACTTTGTTTATTTTGTATGGCAAACTATTACTAATAAGATTGACCCCGCCGTACAAGAAATGAAGATAACGATTATACGTTTAACTGATCAATTAAGACTATTAGACCAAGATATGATACGCTTACAACAAAAGGTAAACACAGTATTAGAGTTAAAAGAAAAAGATGAAGCGAAAAAGTATAAAAAATAAAGGTTTATTAACAGCTCTGGCTAGTTGTTCTACCTTACTGATTTGGTTATTAATTTTAACTTTGTTTTCTAATAATATAAAAGCAGATGAAATACTACATAGGTTTAAAAGCCCTAGCTTTTCTGGTGTTAATTCTTCGTCTCACTATCTTACGATAGAAAACCAAGAAGCTACTAGAAAACAAGCAATTAGAGAAGAAATAGAAGCCTATAAAGATCAACTAGCAAGAGAAGCTGACAACACAACACTTGCTAGGTTTATCAGAAATTTAGAATCACGTGTTTATGCTCAACTTAGTAGGCAAATGGTTGAACAATTATTTGGAGAAACACCGCAAAAACAAGGCAAGTTAACACTAGAGGGTAATACGATTGAATACGTTGTTGAAACAGATACAATCACGCTTACGATTACAGATGAGTCAGGCGGCACGACTGAAATTACTGTGCCTATTGGTGACTTTACTTTCTAGTTGCGTGTTTGATTATCAAAAACTTATAGAAGAAGGAGGCATACCTGACATAATTATTAAGAAATCTTCGGTGTTGGAGTTACAGTCTGAAGAACTTAGACAACTTCCTCCTGCAAAACGTAAGCCTGTTATAGCTATCTATCCTAATAGCTTTAAAGACCAAACAGGACAACGTAAAAGTAACGGACAGTTTGCTTTGTTTAGTACAGCAATAACACAAGCACCTGAAGCATTTCTTATCAGAGCTTTAAAACACGCAGCAGATGGAGAGTTCTTTCAAGTAGCCGAACGGGTAGGACTAGACAGTTTGACAAAGGAAAGACAGTTAATACGTTCTACAAGGGAAACTTTTGACGAAGAAAGTACGGTAAAACCTTTACTATTAGCAGGATTACTTATACAAGGTGGTGTGTTAAGTTACGATACTAATATAAAATCAGGTGGAGCAGGTGCTCGGTATTTAGGCATAGGGTCTAGTAAAGAGTGGCGAGAAGATGCTATAACTATCACATTAAGGTTAGTTAGTGTTTCTACAGGAGAGGTTTTAATTGAAGTATTAGTTTCTAAAAGTATTATATCGGTTGGGTTGTCTCAAGATGTATTTAGATTTGTAGATAACGGTAGACGACTTGTTGAAGTAGAGGGAGGGGTTGCGGAAAACGAAAGTACCTCCATAGCTTTACAAACAGCTATAGAAGAAGGAGTGTTAGAGGTAGTAAAAGTAGGAATTATTAGGGGATATTGGAAATATGAATAAATTAATTAGTTTTTTGTTGTTTTTATCGTTCAACACGTTGGCTAGTGACAACGAAATTTTTGTAGATCAAGTAGGTGTTACAGCCAACATAGATCTTGAACAGTTAGGTAGCGGTAATATTATCGGTGGACTGTTAGCTGCATCAGGTTCAATGACAGCACTAGATCTTGACGGCACATCGATGACACTAGATATAAATCAGATTGGTAACACTAACAAGTTCTTAGGTGATATGTATGCTGATAGCTATACAGGTTACTTTAACTTTGACGGTGACACCAACACGTTTACTTCTAAAATGGATCCGACCAATGCTTATGGTGCAGATGGTTCTAACGTAAATGTACAAGTTACAGGCAGCACCAACACGTTTACTCTTGACCTAGCTACTGCAGCATTATCTAGTGGTACAGATTTAGATTGGACAGTACAAGGGTCGTCTAATACTATCAATGCTGATATTGACGTAGACGGAGCTACAAACTATATGAACATAGATGGTGATAGCAACACAGTAAACTATGATGGAGACGGTTATGCAGGCGGATACTTCCACCTTACACATGCAGGAGACTCAAGAGCTTTTACAGTTGATCAAGCTTCGACACAGGATAACGATTGGCTTAAAATTACTTCTTCTGGTAACAGCGGTACTGTTTGTGTCAACCAAAACGATCAAGGGTCATCAGTTGGATGTTGATATAGGAAGCATTACCGAATTAAAAGGACACACAAGAGTAGTAAGAGATAAGCCATATGAAAGTGTAATTGATTTTTCACTTAATTCTATGGATAAGCTAGAAACAGCTAACGGTAGAATGGGAGTTACCTTTAGGGACGACACAACCATAAGGCTAACAGAACACAGTTTAGTGACAGTAGATACTTTTATATTTGATCCTGATCCTAATAAATCATCCATGGCTCTTTCATTTGTAAAAGGCACGGGTAGGTTTATAAGTTCTACAACCCGACGCATACCTAAAGACAACATTAAGATACGCACAGGCACGGCTACGATTGGTATACGAGGCACAGACTTCACCTTAACGGTAAAAGAAACAGGAGAAACACTTGTTATTCTTTTACCTAAAGCAGACGGTACATCGAGCGGGGAGATAACTGTAGATACCGCACTAGGTCAGATTGTTTTATCTAAACCTTACGAAGCTACTACAGTATATAATTTTGAAACTGCTCCTAGCCCTGCAGTAATCCTCGACCTGACATTAGACATGATTGATAACATGTTGATTGTCAGTCCTCCAGAAACTAGAGAACTTGAAACAGCAGAAGGTAGTACTGTAATAGACAGCATACTTGATGTAGATTTTTTAGAGTTCGATGAGTTAGATCAAGATAATTTATCTCAAGATGATTTAGAATACCAAGAACTAGATATAGACTATTTAGCAGGAAATTTTCTTGAAGACTTACTTGACGTTATACAAGAAATAGACGAGTTAAGTAAAGCAAACAAAGCCTTATCAGCTGATGGTGTTAAAGGTACAGCGATTGGTTATGACGGTAAAACTCAAATCAGTACGTTTATCAATGATACTGAAGTAAAATTTATTCGACAGATAGAAGATTCGTTACAAATGCAAGTATCTAAAGAAGGGTCATACAGCATACGAATTGAACAAGAAGGGAAAGTAAATCAAATATCCACTAATGGAGGTAGCTCCTCTACTATCTCTATAAAACAAGGTAGTTAATCATGTTTAAACTAATTACATTATTAATTTTGTTTTTTATACCCGTTACTTTCGAAGTAGAGCTTTTAGAAGTACTTAAACTTAAAACTTTTGATGCGCTTGTTACCGAGCAAGAAGCAAGTGGCAACTTCACAATTCTTAATATTACTGAAGAAGATGTAAACAGTGAAGGTGGTTATCCTTTTCCTAGACAACGCCTAGCAGAAATACAAATTGAGTTACTTGAGGCTGGAGCTATAGGTGTGGGTTGGGTTATTGCTTTCCCACATCCTGATAGAATGGATGGTGATGCTCAGTTTGCAGAAGCCCTAAGCTACGCGCCATCTGTACTGCCGTTGTTTGAAACTAATAATAATCTTTATCCTAAAACTATTGGCACTGTTATTATGGGTGAGGACATAGGTGGTTATCAAGTACAAGGGGTACTTAACAATATTCCAATACTGTCTGAGTACGCTAACGAAGGTATAGCGGTAGCTCAAACTGACGTAGATAATTTAATAAGACGCTTACCGTTACTGATGCGAACACCAGATGGGTGGGTTTCTGCTTACGGTACTGAGGTGCTTAAAGTTTTGTTAGATTCTAATACTTATATAATAAAGACTAATGAAAACGGTATAGAAGAAATACGAGTACAGGGTCTGCCTCCGGTTTCTGTAGATTCTTTAGGGCGCAAGTGGATTAGTTGGGTAGATACACCACAGACTACACTACAAGAGATGAACGTAGAAGGTACGTTTGTGTTTATTGGAGTGACTGCTAGTGGGGTAATGCCTCAACTTGCTACTCCTGTCGGACTTCTTGAGCCTCACAAGATACAAGCAGCACTTGCTGAATCAATTCTAATACAAGACAGTCCACAGATACCTGACTATGCAATAGCGGCGGAACTATTGATGCTGTTACTTTCCGTAACTGCAACGTGGGTTTTTATTAATTCTTTAGGTATAACACTAGGGGTTTTTCTAAGTACTTGTGTACTTATACTGACTTCTGTAGTGGGAGTCTATTTTATAAAGGGAGGTTTGTTAATCGATGTAACGTGGACATTAATATGTCAATTTATAACAGGTACGACAGCCTTCTATTTACGATTTAGAGAGCAATATAAACTTAGACAACAAATTAAGAAACAGTTTCAGAAATACTTATCACCTGAAATGATCGAAGAACTACAAAAACACCCTGAAAAATTAAAACTAGGCGGAGATAGAAAAGAACTTTCATTCCTTTTTGCGGACATTGTAGGTTTTACTCCTATTAGTGAAGCGTATATGAAGAACGATGATCCAGAAGGATTAGTCATATTAATCAATAGATTCTTAGACGGCATGTCTAAGATCGTACTTGCTAATGGTGGAACCATAGATAAATTTATGGGCGACTGTTTAATGGCTTGGTGGGGAGCGCCTTTAGATTGCCCTAATCACGCAGAAATGGCTTTAAAATCAGCGATGGAAATAGAATTGTTAACTGAACAAATGAATAAAGATATTAAAGAAGAAGGGCTAGACCTACCGCCCGTGGTCATCGGAACAGGGTTGAATACAGGACAATGTATTGTAGGTAATATGGGGTCAGAAGAACGGTTTGATTACTCAGTAGTGGGTGACGCAGTCAACCTAGCGGCTCGGCTAGAGGTTCAAACTCGAACTTACGACACACCGATTTTAGTATCTGAATTTACAAAAAATCAAGTTACATGTGAGTGTAAATTTATCGATGAAATTAATGTAAAAGGCAAAGAAATACCTGTTAAAATATATGCTCCCTTTTTTGAAGGAGCTAAAGAGGTAAGGAAATTAAAGAAAAAAGTTTAAAAACGGTTGCTTTTTCATATATAATCAAAGCTCAGCTTTGTGCTGCAGCTCACGGGATCAGCTTTTAACCTGTTAAACGTTTATATACGCTGGAGAAACAATGTTTGGGGTAGATAAAAAGACCTATTTAAAGAAGAAAGGAAGTCGTTCTGACTTCGTTATCTATAC
>Ga0209535_1003152_pt1 | contig 10574 bp, 14 predicted proteins | sample LinPmetageLP28_FD_184041 | JGI IMG/M metagenome (GOLD analysis project Ga0209535, IMG submission 184041) | Marine viral communities from the Pacific Ocean - LP-28 (SPAdes) (version 2) | ecosystem: Environmental > Aquatic > Marine > Oceanic | place: Pacific Ocean | collected 2009-08-22
TGATGTTATGATAGAATTAGTCAGTGAAGCATATGTAGACAACTTGATTTTTATCACAGAAAAAGCAATACGTCCAATGAGTGTTGGTATCCCTGCTATCTATATTGCTGGTTACAAATATGTACAAGCATTGCGTGACTGTGGATTTAAAGTGTATGACAATGTGATCGATCATGATTACGACAAAGAACAAGATGACTTAATTCGAATTGGTCTAGCAATAAAAGAACTACAAGAAATACTAGATACGCACACACCACAGCAATTTTTTCAAGCAACAGTTGATGATACTCTTCATAACCAAAAATTACTTAAAGAAAAATACTTAAACAAAGAACCGGATGCGTTCTTAAAGAGGTGGATTGATTCTCTAGGCAATTAAATACGTACATTATGCATCAAGCAATTCAACACAAACATATTATTATTAGAACAGAGTGTAACAATCCTCCTATGCAACCAGACGATGCTGTCGCATGGTGGAACAAACTAGTCAAAGACATCGGTATGAAAAAATTAGATGTTGCTAATAATCCTATCTGCGGCTATGTTGATACCCCTGGAAATTCAGGACTCACAATCGCTGGCATTATCGAAACAAGTCATATTGCCATGCACGTATGGGATGAACTAGATCCTGCTCTGATACAATTAGATGTATACACTTGTTCGTCTTTAGACACTGATGTAGTAATAAAAGCATTACAACAATTTGATCCTATTTCAATTGAGCACAAAGTTTTTGACCGTGAGTACCGATTACACGAACAGTCTTGATCAAGGCATGGGTATTGATTATGATCAATGCGGATACAATGCAAAGTTTAGATATAATATCGATCTAAGTTCATATGGTGTTAATCCTGCTATGATCGAATGGATGGCCGAACATTGTACAGGAAAATATGGATGGCATTTTATTCCGTATAATTCAAACAATCCACGACACATATGGTATGAAGATCAAAAAGCCTTTTGTAGTTTTTCTCACAAAAAAGATGCTGTACTTTTTTCACTTACATGGAGTGGTACGTAATGAAAAATGTTTATCATACTTTAAATTGACATAACCAAATTTACTCTTTATAATTGTAGTATGCCTGATATAGATATTGACTTGGCTGATAGAAATATTTTACTTGATAAAGTAAAACACACTAGAGCAACCATAATTAAGGACAAAGAAACAAAACCACACAACACAGGTGTATACTTTACAGACTGTCCTCAAATTCCAAATAGTAATCAATGTTCTATCGACTACAAGGAAGCAGATAGTTTAGGGTATTTCAAAATAGATTTGTTGAATGTAAATTTATATTCACTAGTGAAAGACAGAGTTGTGCTTAAAGAAATGTTTGATCGTGACCCGCCATGGAACAGACTAGAAGACAAAATATTTGTTGATGAACTATTCCATTTGAATGGACATCATGATGTTATATCTAAATTAATGCCACAGAATCTTGAGCAACTAGCGGCATGCTTGGCTATTATAAGACCAGCCAAAAGATATCTAATAGGCAAAAGTTGGCCTGAAATATTAGAAGATGTTTGGGTTAAACCGAACAATGAGCAATATTATTTTAAGAAGGCTCATGCGTTTTCATATGCAGGTGCAGTGATTGTGCATATGAACTTACTTGACTCTGCGAACTAATTGGATTGTTTTCCTACGTATTCTACGATCTTTTGTAAGATCTGATAGTTTTGTTATAGGGCCAAAAACTACTGTGCAGTCTTTGGTTGAGTAAGTCTTTAACGAGTTTTTGAATCGATCAAACTTTTTTCCTATAAAGATGTTGATCGGCAACTTGCGATTAGACTCCCACCACCATTCACTACCGTTGTTTAAAAAGTCGTTAATCAACAATTTTGGAATAGAATCAAAGCAGTACATACTTAAAACTTTGATATCAGCATTTTGTATAATGCCTACATGTTCAAATTTACCCACTTGTACGAGTGATAGAAAAGGGTACTTGTCTTTAAGTGCGTCGATATCTAACTTCATTATAGGTAATTACCAGACAAGTTATCTACGTCTTAAGAACTTGGCCTATAAATACTTGAAATGTCATGCAATATGTTACTGGATACATACTACCAAACGAACTTGATGTGCTCTTGCACACAGACGGAACCGAACGGAGATTTGAAAAAGTGTACGAAAGACCTATAAAACTATACAAAGAATTTAATAATTCGTTCACTATTGTGGTCAAAAATCAAGATCAGAAGAAACAATTTGTAAATGATGCATCGTGCGAATTACAAATATCAAATGAAGATGATCAATTGGTTATCACTAAAACTGGCGTTGTGCAGGATGATGGTTCAAGTACAGCAACCAAAGGACACATAAAATTTACTCTGTCTGAATCTGATATGTTAAAATTAGATCAAACATTTTATCATGGTGTGCTTAAATTTACTGGGAATGATTCAACTGTCTCGATACTATACGCTGACACCAAGTTTGATGCTAAAATTAATTTTGAAGTTGTACAAGGTACATCACCGGAGTTCAAAGCATCAACACAATTAGATGCATTCACTCTGCTTGAGGGAGAATTTATTACATCTTCTGTTGACGCGAAACCAAATAATAATTCCAATGACGGCCTGCACACAGCAGTTTATTATCTTAATAACTTTTCAGGCACAATTAAAATACTGGGTACAATGACCGCAGGAGCATCATATGCCACTGACGCACAACAATCAGAATTTTTTATAATTGATAGTCAAGAGTATGCTGAAGAAACTGGACGTAGGTATGTAAACTTTACCGGTGTGTTTAAACGTGTGGCTTTTGCCGCACATCATTCTGACTCAACAGGTGCACCTGATTCATCCACAGTCCTATCAGGACTAGACAAGATCCTATATAGGTCTTAATGTTTTTTGCAATCACTTTTTATATACTGACACTAAAACATGCTTTGTGTGATTTTGCTCTTCAGGGCAGACTTAAAGGCGAAAATAAAAAATGGATACTGCTATCACGCAAAGGAATGTTACATGCCTTTGATCATCTAGTAGGCACTGCTATTGTGCTGACTGTAATGAATTTATATTTGCAAACCAATTGGTTAATAGTGCCATTGATTGCCGTATTAGATTTTGCATTACATTTAGTAATCGACTGGCGTAAAAATATAATTGTTAAGCATCATGGATGGTCTCAAAATGACAGACAGTTTTGGGTGTTAACATCAATCGATCAAGGTGCTCACCTTTCTTGTTACTTGTTATATTGCTGGTTGCTCTATCTTTCTGTATAGTTTATAATAAGGACATGTCACAAAACAATTCAGACAATGCGGCCTTGTATACCGCACAGCACACTAGCAACGAACAACAATTAAAGATTGCACATCTATATTCTCAATTAGATCACTTAAAAAATAAACTTAAGGAAATTGCCGACGTGCCAATGATAGAAGGTGCTACGTTACTAACAATATCAGCATTAATACAATACAAGGTTGAACAAGCCATAAAAATTATTGATGATTGATATTTGGGATCCAATGTTTTGGATTAATTTTGTTTGTGTTGTTGGATCTATTACTGCTTTGCATCTTATATCAGGCAGATCTAATTCTGAAAGAAACACCGGGTTTTGGATAACCATTGTTATACAGCCATTGTTCTTTTTCTTAGGAATGGTAACTGGAGCATGGAGTCTAATGTTTTTAAGTAGTTGGCGTGCCTATGAAAGTATTAGAGGTATAAGAAACAATCCAAGACCAACCTTTGACAAACAAAAAAAATAGTTTATAATGTACATATGTTTCCTGAACTCAAACAAGCAGTAGAGTCACATCTTCCGTCTAAGCGAAAGAAAACACCAAGTGGTTGGACATCGTTCAATGCTCCTTGTTGTGTACACAATAACGAATCAGCTGACAACAGAATGCGTGGTGGGATAATGTTTTTACCAGATGGCGGTATACAGTATCATTGTTTCAACTGTGGATGGAAAACAAATTATACTCCTGGCAGATATCTAAGCAGAAGATTTAGACAATTTATGCAATGGCTTAATATTCCAATGAGTGAGATAGGCAAACTCAGTATGGTAGCAATTGGTTATGCAAGTGAGGGCGAAGTTGTACAACGAAAACTAGATAGTGAAATTAAATTTGATGCTGTGAAGTTGCCGGCAGATGCAGTAGTAATAGTACAGCAACCAGACTGTGTTCAATATCTTGCATCTCGTGGACTAACTCCATCTGATGGGTTGTTTTTTTATGCGCCATCGCAACGAGATAGAATTATTATTCCTGTAGAATGGCAATCTAAACCAATTGGCTTTGTGGCTCGTGCTATGTCTGCAGATACACGACCTAAATATTTTGCAAATGTACAACCAGGCACAGTGTTTAATATGGACAAGCAACATTGGTCACGTAAATTTGTTATAGTAGTAGAAGGAATATTTGATGCCATTGTGCTAGATGGCGTTGCTATATTAGGATCAGAGATTGCACACAAACAGAAATTACAACTAGATTCTCTCAATAGAGAAGTAATAGTTGTACCGGACAGAGACAAAGCAGGCACAAAATTAATAGATCAAGCAATAGAATACAATTGGTCTGTAAGTTTACCTCCATGGCACAATGATGTAAAGGATGTTAATAATGCAGTGTTGCGATATGGAAAAGTACTGACTATGCAAGCCATATTGAAACATAAACACACAAATAAAACAAAGATAAAATTACATGAAAAATTATGGCTCACTTAAAACACCACTGAGATATCCTGGCGGCAAGTCTCGAGCAGTAAACTATCTGGGCACACTATTACCAGAAAGAGTTTCTGCATATCGTGACCCGTTTGTAGGGGGTGGCTCTATGGCATTGTATATCACAAAAAATTATCCATGGGTGCCTGTGTGGATAAATGATTCATACTATCCCTTAGTTGCATTTTGGAAAAATCTAAAAGACCAGGGCAGTAGAATGGCATTAGATTTACTCAAAGTAAAAGCATCAACATATAATTCTATAGATGACCAAAGAAGAATGTACAACGATGCAAAGCGACTTATTATTACAGGCGATGAATACACTGTTGGTGTTTGTTTTTTTATACTTAACAAATGTTCTTTCTCTGGTCTTACTGAGTCTAGTTCATTTTCTAAACAAGCATATGATGGTAACTTTACAATTAACAATATTAAAAATCTTGTGTACTATCAAAAAATAATTAAAGATTGGAAAATAACAAACATAGATTATTCTAATGTACTCAAAGCAAATTGGGGAGCACATGATCTAGAAGGCGACTTCGTGTTTCTAGATCCTCCATATGATATAAAAGCAAATCTATATGGGCGTGACGGAGCACAACACAAAGGATTTAGTCACGATAAATTTGCAGAAGACATTAAAAAATTGACAGCAAATTTTATGATAACATACAATTCAAACCAAACTATAACCGATCTATTTGACACATTCACATTGATGGAATGGGATTTGCAGTACACCATGAGAAGTACAGGTACATATATGAAAGATCAAAAAGAAAGAAAAGAATTATTAATAACCAATTATCCGAATGACAGAGTCATTGGAATGTAATATAATATAAACTGTGGAATATACTAGAGACTTACAAAAACTATTTTTAGAAATGTTTCTTGCAGACGCAGAGTCGTTTGTAAGAGCACAAAACATTTTCTTTTATAGACATTATGATGCTGAACTGCGTGAAGCGGCTAAGTTTATTCATGAGTATGCACAAGAATATAAAACATTGCCCGAAGTTGAAATGGTCAATGCAAAGACTGGGTCTAATTTATTAAGTGCATCAGATATTGATCCAAAACATTTCGAGTGGTTTTTAGATGAGTATGAAGCATTTTCTAGACATAAAGAATTAGAATCAGCAATACTGAAGTCTGCAGACATGTTAGAAAAAGGTGAGTATGGTTCTGTAGAAGGCATGATTAAAGAAGCAGTACAGATTGGCTTGACTAGAGATATGGGTACTGACTACTTTGCAGATCCTAAAGCAAGACTACAAGCACTTAAAGACAACAATGGTGTGATGGCAACAGGCTGGAAAAACTTTGATAAGAAATTGTTTGGTGGATTCAATAGAGGTGAGTTGAATATATTTGCAGGCGGCTCTGGTGCTGGTAAGAGTTTGTTCTTACAGAACTTGGCATGCAACTATGTTGAGCAAGGATTAAATGCTGTGTATGTAACATTAGAGTTAAGTGAGAACTTGACTGCTATGAGAATAGATGCAATGATGACAGATACAAACACCAGAGACATCTACAAAGACTTAGACACAGTTGATCTTAAAGTTAAGATGAAAGCCAAAGAGTCAGGCAAGTTGCGTATCAAATATATACAATCGGGTAGCACAGCAATTGATATAAGGGCATACATTAAAGAGTTTGAAATACAACATAATGTCAAGTGCGATGTAATACTGATCGATTATTTAGATTTACTAATGCCAATCAACAAACGTGTATCTCCATCAGACTTGTTTGTGAAAGACAAGTATGTGTCTGAAGAACTTAGAAACTTGGCTGTGGACTTGAACTGTGTGATGATTACTGCTTCGCAATTGAACAGAGCATCTGTTGAAGAGATAGAGTTTGATCATTCACATATCAGTGGCGGACTGTCTAAGATACAAACAGCAGACAACGTGATCGGTATCTTTACAAGCAGAGCAATGAGAGAACGTGGCAAGTATCAGATACAGTTCATGAAAACTAGATCAAGTTCTGGTGTTGGGCACAAAGTTGATTTAGAATTTAACATTGACACACTGAGAATACATGACTTGGCAGAAGATGAAGAATATCAATCATTTAAGAAACAAGCACCAAGCATATATCAAAACTTGAAAAGAACTTCCACAGTATCAGAAGAACCAAAAGAAGAACACAAAGCACAAGGTGATGATGTTGGCAAAGTCAAAGCGGAGATTGAATCGTCAAAAATTAAGCAGTTGATTGCTAACATGAACAAAGACAATTAATTGTAAAACTGATCTATCTTTAAACTTTCACATTCAATAACTTCGATATAATCAGAATTGTTTAGATGTTTTATTTTGCCTATACCACGTATAACGTCTGTGTCTGAATAGGCAAATGGTTTATTGATTGTGCAATCCACATAGTAACCGTTGTCTACTCCTAGTGTTACAAAGGTCACATACTTTTTATTTCCACTCTTATACACTCTGCCATTAGCAACCAGTCCAGCAAACTCTATGCGATCCAGATATAATGATCTTGTATAGAAACCTGGTAAGAATTTCTCGGCGGACCACCAACCATACTTTTTGTATTGCCAGGCAGGATCATCAAACTGATCAGATTTAGACACAGTAACAGGAGTCAAGCCAGCACGTTTGGCTTCTGTCTTGTATACCCATTTCTTATAAGAACCATGACAGTGTTTAAGTGCGGCATTCCAGAATCCTTTTTGGTTGTGTGCTTTCTGGTATGCTAATGCCCATATCAGTCTACCTAAGTTTACAGCATGAGCCTTGCACAACCCAAAGCCACTTAACTCTTGCAGTGTTGCAAACACTTCGTCCTTGCGTGGATGATCGCCTAACTTGGTCATAAACTCCATCACACGTTCTTCGTTCTTCTTGGCAAATGCTCTGCGATACATGTCTGCTTCATAGTAGTTGCATCCAATCAACTGTGCTATCTGTATGATAGCATCATCTTCACATACCACAACGTCTGATACTCTGTCAGCAGTCCAGTCGTTGAAGAAAGATGCTTTGCGTCTACCTTGCATGGCCACTGGCCTAATCAGTGCTGTGGCAAACACACAGTCTCTCATTGATTTTGGTCGTATGGCTCTAAACAATCTTCTCATGGCGGGTGATTCGCCTTGGGTGACTCCCAACACGTCGCCCCGACTCAACAAAGACGAAGTAGCCTCGTCTATCTCTGGATACTCGTATAATTTTGTTGTTGGATCGATGTCCAGCAGTTGACTGAGTCCTCTGTTGGCCAATATGTCTACTTTGAGATGTTCTAGATCCTCCACTTCGTTCTTGTCTAACAGTATTTGATTTGTTTGTGATATTAAAGATTTTGGTAATTGCCTTGTGAACATTAAGATGCCGCCACAGTGTTTTGATATACATTTCTTTTTGCCTTTCAGTTTGTTTTCTATTCGTTTTGCTTCTATTGGGTCTATGCCTAGTGATTCATAGGTAAACTTCTTGGGCAGTCGTCCTTTATGTCCTAATCGTTTTGCCGCTTCTCGTTTGGCTGACTTGTCTTTGTACAACACATAATTTGATATACGTGCTGACTTGCCTGGCCATTTTTTAAATATACGATTCATAACTTCTTCTTGTCGATAATGAGGGTAATCAATATCAACATCTGGTAAGTCATCTCTCTTAGGATTAAGAAATCGTGCCACAGGAATATCCCATTGCAATGGGTCAACGTCTGTTATTCCCATTAGGTAACACACCAATGACGAGCCAGCAGAACCACGTGTCATATGAGTTATGTCTGTGGTAAGATCTAAAATATCTCTGATCTGGCAGAAGTAATCAACGAATCGTAACGAGAGTATGATCTCCATCTCTTCTGCGAGTCTTTCATGATACTTTGCTGTTGGGGGACAAGTGCGTACAAAACGCGAGGTAAGTTCGCCTATTTGATCTAGTGCCTTTGTGTTTTTCATGTTGCCTTTGCTTTTGTTTGCCTAATGTTTGATTTAACTCAAACAATAATAGTATTTACTTGGTTGTAAAAGTTATAATGTTAAGATTGAATTATGTTACTGTGATTGCCGCGAGTGAGTTTCCAACTAACCATTTCATATTATAATGATACATTTTCCATTCTCTCTCAGACAAAATAACAATTCTAGAAGCAGTGTCGCCACTGTCATCAATTACGTCACTGTTCCAAATAAGGTCTGCATCATATTGGCCTGGACCCATGTACATTCCGCCTTGGGTAGAGTCAACTGTGCTTCCGTCATGCACTTCCCAAAACGAAGAACTATCTGTGTATGCCACGGCCTCGTCCAAATTTGTCAAACTTAATTTAGCACTTGATTCAGTGCTTGGTTTGGTTGCTAGATAATATTTTACCGGCTCAGTAGAATCATACAGTACTGAACTGGTGTCACCAGCATAATCGTCAGTCAAAGACAATGTGTTGTTTGCATTTTTTGTTAAATTAAAATGCATTTCATTTCCGGCTAGCAAGTTTGGTCTATATGGAAAGTTTGCATCTAAAAAACTTGATGCTTCTGATATTCTAGGCCACCAACAGTTGTATGTGTCGTCAACATCTGAACTACGCCACATCTCGCTTAGTTGCCAACGTAATATATCAGAACCGCCTGCCGTCACATTGTTGTATTTTAATCGTGATGCAACCATCTCTTTGTCATCAATTTCAAATTTGTCTATGCATACTCCGCTATCTTTTGCACCTTGAATAGTTACAATCAATTGGTGATCGGCCACCGAAAGATCTGTTGTAAAACTTAAAGTACCAGATCCGTCAATGTCTCCGTTAGCTACCAATGCTCCGTCTAGTGTAAGATGCAGTGTATATGTTTCGTCTGTGTATGGATTACTTGAATCACCATCATCCTGGCCTACTGCACTGATTTTTTCATCATTTGCCCAGGCATTGTGTAAACTTGAAAATGTTAATTTGTATGTACTCATTTAGTCTGTGTTATAATATGTTTAATGTAAATATTTATGTGAGTAATCTACTGTTATCGAGCCAAACTGTAAATGTAAACAATTTAAATATTTGGCACCATTCTGTTATCATGCTAGGATCTGAGTTAACTAGTACTGTTGGCTTTATCATGAATCAGCCTGTGATGAACATTGATCAAACACAGATATCACGCATATACGGAATAAAGAGCGATCTTCCTAAGCAACCTATATACTGTGGTGGTCCAATTGCTATGGAAAAAATTACTATTATACACAGTTTAGATTATCACGTGAAAGGCACTAGTATCATGAACGACCAGTGTGCAATTACATTTAATGAACAAATTGCTCGGGACATTCTTCAAGGCGGTGGACCTAAAAACTACAAGATTATGCTAGGTTATTGTACATGGCAAGATGGACAACTAGATGCTGAACTAGAAAAAAGACTGTGGTTGGAAAATGATTATGATGATATTGTGTGGGCAAACTATAAACGCAAGACAAAAATGTGGCGTAAGATAATAGAGAACAATGCTACCCAAGCATCAAACAAGTTTCTAAATTCACTCGTCTCTTTCTAATCACAGATAAATTAGTTTATGAAAGGCATTTCTTCATCATCATACAGAACTCCTGTTAAACACAGAACTAGTATTGGCACCAGCATCAGAACTAAGCCTAAGAACAAGCACAAACGAAGATCGTTCAAAGCATATCGCGGACAAGGAAAGTAGACAATGAAAGTTTCAATGATAGGGTTAGGCAAACTAGGATTACCAGTTGCTGAAGTAATGTCGGAACAACATACTGTAAAAGGTTACGATACCAATCCTACTATAAAAAATGACAAGATT
>Ga0209535_1003153_pt1 | contig 10569 bp, 5 predicted proteins | sample LinPmetageLP28_FD_184041 | JGI IMG/M metagenome (GOLD analysis project Ga0209535, IMG submission 184041) | Marine viral communities from the Pacific Ocean - LP-28 (SPAdes) (version 2) | ecosystem: Environmental > Aquatic > Marine > Oceanic | place: Pacific Ocean | collected 2009-08-22
ATGTTCAATTAAGAAACACAGCTATTAGAGCTGCTGAAGCTGGCATAATTAGACTTTCAGGTGATCAAAGAACATTTACATGGGGATCAAACGGTAGAAAATTAATGAATGTACCTTTTGATGAAAACCCTTACTCAGCATTTGCTGCTTTCTTGAAAACAGACGAAGGTGTTGAGATCTATAAGTCTATAGATAAAAAACTATAAAAACAAGTGATACTATAAAATAGGCGGTTTCGGCCGCCTTTTTAGTATAATAAAAAATTAATATGGCAGTAAACGTAAACACAGTATATCAAACAGTCTTGTATATATTAAACAAAGAGCAAAGAGGTTACGTAACTCCAGCTGAATTTAACAGTTTAGCAGTGCAGGTTCAAGATGAGATATTTAATTCTTATTTTCCTGATGCTAATCAACTAAATAGGCAAAATCAAAATAACACGCAAAATAGCACAGAATTTTTCAACATGTTTGAAGATATTTCTTATAAAGTAGCTTCATTTATTCAAGAAGTTGATCTTTCTCTTGTTGTAGTGAGTCAAGGTAATGAGTTTTTTAATTATCCTTCATCACAATTATATAAAATAGGTGAAGTTATATCTACATACACAGGACAGCCTGCATACTCTTCAGTAACTCAGCTTGTTTCTAAAGCTGAATATAGCAAAATTGAAAGATCTAAACTTACAAAACCAACAAAGCAATATCCTATTTATTATTATCAAAAAGCATCTGGAGTTGGTAGTAATCTTTTAAAAATTAGCCCTACGCCAAACACTGCAACTGCTAATGTAATACTAAAACCTTTAAACCCAAATTGGGGCTTTGTTCCAGGATCGTTGAATCAATACATATATAACGCTGGTACTTCACGAGATTTTGAACTAGATGTTTCTGAACAATCTAATATAGTTATTAAAATATTAAAATATTGTGGTGTGATAGTTAATGATCCAACAATAATACAAGTTGCTGAGCAAGAATCTAAAGAAGTTGAAATTAACGATAAATCTTAAATAAATGAGTTTAGTAACAGAAACTAACGAACAATATTATCAAGGCGTACAGGCTTTTAGAGGTACAGATTCAGCACTTGCTAATCAAACTTTTGTAACTACATTTAATACAAATTTAGTTTTTGGCAGTTTTGATCCTAATAATGTTGATTACGCTTTAAATAATTTTAAGATATATACTAGTACTACAGGTATGCCTAATCCAGCAAGCTGGACAGAATACGTATCAGCATATACGGTTGATAATAACACTATAAAAATAACAAACCCTATACCAGCCAATGTATATTTAGTTGTACAATTAAAAAGATTAGATGGAGGTAATTATGGTCAAACAGAAGCTGAGAAAGCTTATGGAGATACAGTAGAAGAAAACTACGGTGGATATGAGTACATAAAACTAGACGATGCTATTGATAATTTTATGGTTGGATATGTAGGTGATGGTAAAATACTACAAAAAGCAAACAAGTCAGATGTATTATTTTTTGCTAAAAGATCTCTACAAGAATTTAGCTATGACACTTTAAAAAGTATACACTCACAAGAATTAACTATACCTCCTAGCTTAAGTGTAATACTTCCTCAAGACTATGTTAATTATGTAAGAGTTTCTTTTATAGATCAGCTTGGAGTTAAAAGAATAATATATCCAGCTAATAATTTAACAATAAGCCCATACGAAACGCCGACTCAAGATAATCTAGGAGTACCTACTCAAGACAATTTTGGCGAAAATACAGAAGGAACATCAATAACAACGGAAAGATGGTCTAAAGCTGACGATAGATTAATAAATCAAAATTTATTTAGAAACTTTGATGAGTTTGCTTATTTAGCAAATGTATACGGTTGGCCAACATCTTTTGGGCTTGGTCAACAGTATGGCATAGAACCTCAATATGCTCAAATAAACGGTTGGTTTAATCCTAACTATAGAGATGGCAAGATGTCTTTTTCTAGTAATTTGGTAAATAAATTAATTGTACTAGAATACATATCAGACGGCTTAGCTTATGACGGCGATAGTAAGGTACCTAAATTAGCAGAAGACGCTTTATATGCCTCTATAATGTATAATATAATATCTACAAGAGCTAACCAACCTGAATATATAGTACAAAGATTTAAAAAAGATAGAAGTGCTAAGCTTAGAAATGCTAAAATAAGATTATCAAACATTAAACTTGATGAAATAGTACAAGTTATGCGTGGTAAGTCTAAATGGATAAAACACTAAAATTAAATGGCTAAAGCTATAAACACGTTTTTAAGGTCTAAAATGAATAAAGACCTTGACGCCCGTTTGATACCAAATGGAGAGTATAGAAACGCAGTAAACGTTCAAATAAGCAAATCAGAAGGAGACGGCGTAGGTACAGTTGAAAACGTGCTAGGTAACACTCTTATATTTGACTTTAAATCAATAACTGGTATTTCTAATTTGTATTGTATTGGATATTTATCTAACGACGTTTCTAACACAGCTTTTGTGTTTTTAACTGATAATACGACAGCTTCATACAAGAAAACAGGTGTTGGATCTAATCATTTTGTTTTTGCTTGTAATCCAAATGCATCTGAACCAGTTCTTTTACTAACTGGACCTTTTTTAAATCTATGTCAATTAAATCCTATATATGGAATTAATTTGCTAGAAGATTTGTTATTTTGGACTGATGATAGAAATCAACCAAGAAAAATAAATATAAATTTAGCTAATCCTGAAGAAGGTATAAATACAGCCACGTATTATACAACAGAAGATCAGATATCTGTGGCAAAGTACAATCCATATGATTGCATGGAGCTTTTTCAAAAAAGTTATTTATCATCTGTAGACGGAGAATACGAGTCAACAATGAAAGATGTTAGCTCTTTATTTCTACCAAACGGCGGAAAAGGAGATGTTGCCGCTGCTCAAGCAGCTGGTCTTACAACAACAACTTTAGTTTCATTTGTAGGTGATATTCAGGTAACTGGTGGTTTATACTTAACTGGAGCTACTTTAGGCGTTACAAATAGTATTACCGGTGTATTAGAAACACCAACTTCTTTAGTTGGAGCTACTGTAGGCTCAGCTTCTTTTGATTCAGCTGCAAATGAATGGACTATAAATATAACAGGTGGAACTTTTCCAGCTCTGCAGACTAATCAAAAAATTGTTTTAAATCCAAATCCGTACTATAATCCTAATTTTCCAGGTGACGATGACTATTTAGAAGATAAGTTTGTTAGGTTTAGTTATAGGTTTAAGTTTGAAGACAACGAATATTCTGTATTTGCTCCATTCACTCAAATAGCTTTTATACCAAAACAAGATGGTTATTTTATGTATGTTAAAGAAAGTTCACCTTCTTTAGGCGTAAAAACATATGATGATCAAGCAGATGCTTATAGAAGTACAGTTGTTTATTTTGTTGAAAATAAAGTAGATGACATCACTCTTAAAATACCTCTTCCATTTAATAACTTTGATATTCAAAATAGTTTAAAGATAACAGAAGTAGATATATTATATAAAGAAGCTCAAGATCTAGCTGTTAAAGTGGTTGACACTATACCGGTTTCTGATATAAATAATTCTGCTGGATTTTTTACAGTTACAAATAATAGTACAGTTGGAGGAGTTTCTGAATTCACAGTTAGCAATATACAAGGTGGTATTCCAGTTGGAGGTTTAGTAACTGGTTTTGGTATAACTGGAAAACCAAAAGTTACAGAGTTTATACCAACAAATCCTAACAATCCTTCTACAGGTGGAACTGTTAAAATAGATTTAAATGAAACAGGCGTCTCTTCTAGCACTGTGTTACAAGTAAATGACGTTACTTATTTTGATTACAACTATCAATCAAAAAAACCTTTTAAAACATTACCATCAGACGATTTAACTAGAGTTTATGACAAAACGCCTGTTAAAGCTTTTTCGCAAGAAGTAGCTGGCAATAGAGTTATATACGCTAATTATCAAGACAAACACACCCCGCCAGAGTTTTTAAATTATAATGTTTCTGTTAGCAACAAAGGTGGTTTTAATTTAAATAGAAGAGAAACAAGTACTAGTAGTGGAACTCAAAGTGGTACAACGCTTAGTTTGTCAACTACTATTGGTACTGTTCCGCAGGTGGGTGATTTTATAACAATTATATCTGGAACTGGAACTATACCTGCAGGAACTCAAGTTGTTTCAGTTCTTGCACCAGATCCCGCCTTGTCTATACAAGTTACGCTTAGTAACTCAGTTACAAACGTGGCGGCTAGTGATTTAATTCTTTTTCAGCCAGGAGGAGATACAGAAAATACCACAAGCATTGTAGAATACCCAAACAGCACTTTAAAACAAAATAGAAACTATCAAGTAGGAATTGTTCTCTCTGATAGATACAGTAGAACTTCAAGCGTTATATTATCTAGTAATAAATCTGTTGTTAATGTAGGTACGCAGGCTTTTTCAGGTTCTACCATATATTCTGCATATTTAGATGAATCTACTGTTATGTCTTCTTGGCCAGGTAATTCTTTAAAATTACTTTTTAATGAAATCATAGATTCTGTAAAAAACCCTGTAACCGGAACACCAGGGCTTTATAATGGAGATCCCACTAGTGCTGACTATAATCCTCTTGGATGGTATTCTTATAAGATAGTTGTAAAGCAAACAGAACAAGAGTATTATAACGTGTATTTGCCTGGAATAATGGCAGCTTATCCTGAAGACACTACTTTAGAAATAGGTAGCACGTCTCATGCTGTTTTAATAAACGACAACATAAACAAAGTTCCAAGAGATTTAAGTGAGGTAGGTCCAGAGCAAAGGCAGTTTAGAAGTTCTGTACAGCTTTTTGGTAGAGTTGAAAACACTAATGTCGTTATTAACCCCTCTGGTTCTAGCAATTTAGGAGCAGCAAATAAACCTTATTATCCAGGTAGAGAATCTGATACCGTTTCGACTATATCTACAATAGCAGATATGTTTGATTACAGCCCTCTACTCAACAAAGTACCTTCACCTAATTATTTTCCTCAATTTTATTCTTCTGAATCAAATCCACTAATTGCTAGAATAAGTACAGAATCTAAAATAGGGCAAATAGCTACAACAAACTACAATACAGTTAGCGCTTTAATAGCTGAATCAGCTACAACTAATTTATTAAAAATAAAAGATGTATCTGGTAATGCTGGATCTATAGCGCCTGGCGATTCTGTTTTAGGTAGTTTTTCAAGCGAAACAGTAGTTGGACCAAACGGCTATACGCAAGGACAACAAGTTCTATTAACAACTACAACAGTTTCATCTACTTCAGACACTATAACTGTAACAAGCGTAAATGGTGTTGCTCCTGGTAATCTTGCTATAGCAACAGGTATACCAGGTGGAACATCTGTTATTAGTATTTCAGGCTCAAATGTTACTTTATCAAACGTTGTTAATATAGGTGGAGCTGCTTCAGTTCAATTTTTCGAGGCTGATACTTTAGAATTAACAGCGGCGGTTTCTGTTGATTTAAATGAAAACATAGTTGTACAGCCTCAAGCAAATCCTGGTCTTCAATATTTAGCTGTTTATGAAACAGAACCAACAGAAAGCTTATTAGATATATTTTGGGAAACTTCTTCTTCAGGTCTTATATCTGATCTAAATAATGCTATTTTAAATGATTCATCTGGCGGAGCTGCTCTTAGTGATATAAATACCAGTGTTTTTGATGAAGCAATCGCGGCCGGTGGCAATGTATCAACAGCTCCTTTTTCTATATTAGATAATTTTGGATCTCCTGTTTTATTTGCAGATATAACTAGTGATTTAGATCTAGTAAGTGCTTTTAATGCTTTAGACGAATCTGTAATAGATTATTTTACTTTAGTTCCAGTAAGTGCGAATGTTAATTCTTATAATATACAAGTAACACAGTTATATTTTACTAATATATATTTTGGAGAAAATAATACATCTAGTGGTATTAATAGAAGAACTTTTACATTAAATCTAACAGCTTCTATAAATGATCTAGAGTCTAATTTTACTATAAATTTAAATTTAGCAAATGTAACGCCTAGTATAAGCGTTCCAACTCCTAATCAACAGCTTTCTAGAAACACTACGGATGAAGATATTATAGTTATTCAGGCTACAAACGGAAGCGCTAGTACTATTTTTAGAAACGATTTTAGCCTTAACTCTTGTGAAATTACGTCTGTTACTAACTCGGCTGGAGTTTCTGTTTTAGATCAAGATTATTTTAGTGTTCCACAATCTGCAATCCCTCTTCCTACTACAGCAGGGTGGCTACTTAAAAACAATCTAGCTAATTCAACGCCACTTATTCCAATAGATACTTATAATATAACCGCTAGAGTAAAAGACGCAGGTGGCATACAAGATGCTGTTTCTGTTAGTTTTAGTGTTGATTACGGTGTATCTGTTAGAAACGTATCGCAGTTAACATGGAGAGAGTTCTATAGTAGAAAAATTGGAAATTTCAGTGGCGCTGGAAGTTCTGCTTTAGATTGTTGGATTCAAGATATTGTTGTATTTGAAGTTTACGCTGGAGCAGGTATAAATCAACAAGGTTGGTATTTATATAATGGCGCTTGGAGCAGTGCAACTGCAGCAGATAATTTCCCTCTTGCTACTAGTGCTTTTGGTGCAGCTCTTAATAATCCTCAAGAATTTACTTTTACTGGTAGCTGGCCTAATAATGTGCCAAATAATGATTCAGGACCTCCAGGTAGAATTATTTCAGGGCCATCAATGATACCACTTATTGGTAGTAATACAACAACTTTCGCAAGTGGTAACCAGGTTTCAATAGATTTTTCAGGAGCTAATCAACCTATTACCCTTAACACTATAGGAACTCTTCAAGGCGGAGAAGCTTTTCTATTATTTAATTCAACTTCAGGAGCAGCAGGTAGAACAGCTATAATAGATACATGGGAAAATACTAGAAGTGCTCAAGAAATACTAAAAGTACAAGTTCCGCCAGGTGGTTTATATTCAAACAATTTCGGCGGATCAAAGTGGGAAAATTTTATCGTATCTTTAAAAGGTCAATTTGTTAAAACTCTAGATATTGACGATAATTATAATATAAGCAGTTTTAGCTGGACAATACCTTCGTAATTTAAAGAAATAATAAGTAATAATAAATAATTATGCCGGCAGTGATAGAAGTAAAATACTTTAACTCGTTTTTTCTAAATAAAACGAATGTTTCTGACGAACCAATATGGAACGGCTCTAGAGGTGTACCTGCTGACATAGGAGGTTATCCTGCCGTGGCTAATACTCAAGATACAGATAATTGGATAGTAGAGGAATCTAGAATTAGAGGTGGTTATAATAACACATCTACAGATTACGGAGCTAGAGCTTATTTGGTTGAAGAAAATCAAAACGCTTCATTTAGATTTAATTCTATGATATATTCTGGAATATTTAACTCTAGAACAGGTATTAATAATTCTAATATTTTTTCAGTAGCAGAAGACATAACTAAAAGCGTTAACCCTGTTCAAGGGTCTATACAAAAGCTTTACGCTGAAAATTCTAACTTAATTATTTTTCAAGAAGAAAAAGTATCAAGAGCGTTGATAGACAAAGATGCTATATATAGCGCTGAAGGCGGAGGAACTGCTGTTAGTTCTTTCACCACTGTTATAGGTCAAATAGTGCCATATTTAGGTGAATACGGTATAAGTAAAAATCCAGAAAGTTTTGCTGTTTATGGTTATGATAAGTATTTTTCAGATAAAAATAACAATGCAATACTCAGGCTTACAAATAACGGTATTGCAGAAATATCTGCCTATGGCATGAAAGATTTCTTTAGAGACGAATTAAACTCTATTGACACTGCTAGTTCCAGTGGAATAGTATTAGGGAGTTATAATGTTTATAGCTCAGAATATACAGTTTCATTACAAAAAAATCCTATAACCCAAGCAAATGAGCCTTCTAGTACTACGTCTTTTGATGCTAAGGTAAATGGTTGGCCAACGTTCTTTACTTATAAGCCGGAGCAAATGTTTAGCATACAAAACAAATTCTATACGATTAATTCTGGAGGTTTATACCAACATTATGTAGCTGAAACAGCTGGCGGATCTATTGTTAATAGAAATACTTTTTATGGAGTACAAGAACCGAGCTCTATAACTTTTATAGTAAATGATAGTCCAGCTTCTTCTAAAACTTTTCAAGCTATTGGTTATGAAGGCAGTAGCGGGTGGCAGGTTAATAGGTTTACTTCTGATTTTACAGGAGAAATTGTTAATCCCAATGGATCTGGTTGGATTAAAACTTTTGATATTACAACTCCGCCTCCTCCTTTAACAGGTCCAGCTATTAGAAGTTATTATGAAGGTGAATACGTTGTAGCTAATACAACAGCTTTAACCACTGAAGCTTCAACAGGTGCTACTGTAACAATTAGTAGCCTTACAGGTATACCGCCAATTGGCGCTATAGTTAGCGGAACTGGAGTAACAAATGGAACAGTTGTTGTTAGCTATGTTCCTGGAACTGGTGTTCTAACTGTTAATCAAAACTTAAATGTAGCTGAGTTTGAAACTTTAAGTTTTAATTTAGTAGTTGATAGATCTGGTTACAATGCTGCGTTTGGCACGACAAATCCAGCTTTTCCAAAATATTATGCTGGCTTTACAATAAAAGAAAATAAATATGTTGCTAACTTAATTAATACGAGTTCTGCAAATGAAAAAGAAATAATATTTGGACAAAGTATTAGTGGTATAAAAGGTTTTTATTCTAGTGTTACGTTGGCTACTGACACCACAACAAACACAGGTGGTGAAAAACAATTATTTAATGTAACTACAACATATACTTCTAATAATGGATATTAATAATAAAAATATAAAAAAATGGTAGGAGCTATAATAGGTGGCGTAGCTAGTTTAGCTGGTGGTATTTTTGGTTCTAAAAAAGCTAGAAGAGCCGCTAGAAGAGCTCGTAGACAAGCCGCTAAGCTAGAAAGAAAATTAACTGAACTAGAAAAAAATCGTCAAGAAATAATTAATCCTTACGAAGGCGTTCAGGATTTAAGCTCAATGCTTAGTAATCCCTTTGCTAGTTTAAGCGTAGCTACTCAAGCAGCTGAAATACAAATGGAACAAAGTGATATTGCTTTAGCTAATACTTTAGATACTATAAGAGCTACAGGCGCATCAGCAGGTGGAGCTACTGCTTTAGCTCAAGCTGCTTTACAAGCTAAAAAAGGTGTAGCAGCTAGTATTGAAGGTCAGGAAGTAGCTAATGAAAAACAAAGAGCAGCTGGTGAAGCTACACTACAACAACAAAAAATGTCTGAACAACAAAGGTTACAACAAGCAGACGTAGCTGGTAGACAATTTGTATTTGGTATGACAGAGCAAAGAGAACAACAACAGTTAGATAGAGTTTCTAATCAAATATCAGCCTTGAGAGGTCAAGCTGCTTCTGCTAGTAGAGATAGCACAGCTGCTTTAACTGGTGGCATTGGAGCTGCAGCTAGTTTACTAGGAGGAATTGGAGCGCAATAAAATATAAAAATGGAGAATAAAAACATAACATATAATCTGTCTATACAACAAGCTAACAAAAGTAATGCTCTAGCCTACAATGAAGATTACGTTGCAGCTAACATTGATGCTTCTTTTAATATACTAGACAAGGCTTACGCTAATACAGGTAAGCAGTATGCTAAACTAAAAATGGCTATACAATCAGGTAAATGTTTAGATGAAAGCTGTAATTATGAGCATGAGCAAGTAAAAAGACTAAATGAAGCGCCTCAGAAGTCCATAGAGTTCCTACAACAGGTCGTAGACGAGCTTTCTGTGACAGAGGATAACTACTATGATGTTAACAATGATTATTCATTTATGGTCGCTAATTGCATTATGACTAACAAGCCTGGTTTTTCTAAAACAGAAGGATATAATGTTTATTTAAATCTCACGCAAGATGGTTCTCAAGAAATAGTATTTGAAGGACCTTTGTTTGAAAAGCCCTTAGTAATTAACAACAATACGCTAAGTGCTTTACTAGAATCAAATACTAGTCTTGTAGTTGAAACTCCAGATATAAATGTAGACATGCTAAAACTATTAATTGATAGTGGTGTTTTAGCAGAGGGATCTGCAGATGAAGAAGGTAACTTGCTACCAGAAGCTTCTTTGTCTGAAGAGTTTGTTGTGAAAAATGTAGACGGATCTTTTGATTATGAAATAATAGATATTGGCATGGGCAAAGGCAGAAACGTGCTGAAATTTGATTTAGATAAAATTATTAGAAAAACAAAACCTTTTATTAATGCAGAGGTTTCAGGTTTACTACAGCAAGAACAAAGTGTAGTTGCAGCTTGGAACGTTTTTATAGCTAGAGGATCTAGCGAAGAAGAAGATGATCAAATGTCTCAAAATGCTAATGCTGGTAGTTTAGCTTGGGACTACAAAGAAGTATTGCCTTTATCTCAAAAAAATAAAGAATTATTTGAAGAAAATTATGCTAAATATTTTGCTAAAAACTATTTAAAGCAATT
>Ga0209535_1003154_pt1 | contig 10569 bp, 6 predicted proteins | sample LinPmetageLP28_FD_184041 | JGI IMG/M metagenome (GOLD analysis project Ga0209535, IMG submission 184041) | Marine viral communities from the Pacific Ocean - LP-28 (SPAdes) (version 2) | ecosystem: Environmental > Aquatic > Marine > Oceanic | place: Pacific Ocean | collected 2009-08-22
TAGATGCACACGAAAAAGAATGTGCAATCCGTTATCAAGCAGTCAATGATAAACTAGAAGCACTAGACAAAAGAATGTGGCGAATAGAAGCTATGTCTATGGTGGGAACTTTAGGTGTGGTAGCTTTAGTAGTCGCAATAGTAATGAAATAGGGAATACAGTATGGCAGCGATAAACACAGACCAGCAACTTGAACAGGAAATGGCTAACCTCGCAGGAGGTGTTGGTGGTGCAAATATACCTCAAGTAACAGCAGTCAGACCTACTGTTAAAGATGGCGAAGTACAAGATGCAACTGGTGCAAAGATAGCCGATGCTAACGTATCTGCTATAGCAACTACACCAACTCAAACTATGCCAACTACCCCTACTGGAACTGCAGGCGTAGGACAAAAGGGAGCAATCGAAAGAACTGTTCCTAACCTAACAACGATGGACACTGCTCAGATTACCCCTGCAGGTGATTACATGCAAGACGTTCAAGGCACAGTCGGTACAAGTTCTGTAGCCACTGCTCAAACAGAAGAGCTAGATGAAAGAGGTACAGTCAAGTTTCAGATGACTAACTTGCTATCTGCACTAGAAGAAGGTGGTGAGATGCCTGCTTGGGCATCCCCTGCAGTAAGAAAAGTTGGTGCAATCATGCAAGCTAGAGGTCTTGGTGCATCTAGTATGGCTTCTGCGGCTATAACTCAAGCTGTGATGGAATCAGGTATTGCTATCGCAACCCAAGATGCAAACAAATATTCTACTATCCAGTTGCAAAACCTAAACAACAAACAACAGACTGCCCTAACTAATGCGGCCACGTATGCGGCAATGGACAAGGCTAATCTATCTGCAAGGTTGCAGGGAGCAGTAACTAACGCACAGTCTCTACTATCTGTAGACACAGCAAACCTAACTGCCACGCAACAAACAAATACACTTAACTACAATGCACTTGTACAAGGTTTGTTCAAGGATGCTGCCGAAGAGAACGCAAGAAAAGAGTTTAATGCTAAGAATGAACTACAAGTACAAGAGTTCTTTGCTGAGCTGGGATCACAGGTAGAAACAGCCAATGCAAACAGAACTGCAGCAATCAACCAGTTCAACGTAGGTGAAGAGAACGCAATGAATCAGTTTAACTCTTCTGTACGAGATGCAAGAGATAAGTTCAACGCTAACATGCAGTTTGCAGTTGATCAGTCCAATGTAAACTGGAGACGACAAGTTAACACAGCCGATACAGCATTGCAGAATGAGACTAACAGAATTAACGTTTCTAATCTGTTTAACATGAATCAAACTGCTCTCAATGCGTTGTGGCAAAAGTACAGAGATAATGCAAGTTGGAACTTCTCTAAGTCGGAATCTTCCTTGCAAAGACAACACGAAGTTGGTATAATGGCTATGGAGTTTGCTAATTCTAAGGAGACTTATACCCAACAACAGAAAGACGATATAGGTAAAGGTGTAGGCAATTGGCTTGCAACTTGGGCAGCACTATAAAGAAAGGGAATAAGTAATGGCGTGGTATGATACTTTAGTTGATTGGGGTGCAGAAGCGATAGGGTATGTTGACGAATTTGATATTGATGGTGCTGACCTTTATACTGCAGGTCAACAACTTAGTGAAGATGTAAGTGATACTTTTGGGTTTATCAAGCAAGGTGCAAAAGCTTATGGCGTGTTGGCAGGAACAATAGACCCTAAAACTGGCGAAAGAGTAAAAGGAAAACAAGACATTTTTCAACAACGTCAAATATATCAAGCACCAAAAAGTTATAGAGGAATGGGGTTTGGTAAGACTAGCACTCCTCAATTCAACGTAAGTCAAGGTAGCACTATGGCAACAGGAGCTTTTAACCCTCAAGTACAAACAGCACTGACTGCTTTGTTAGCTGGATCAAACAATGCTCAAATGAATAATTTGTTAGGAAGTTTTAACATTAGTCCAAATTTAGGACAGGGTAGAAAAACATCAACAGGTTCAACAACATTAGCACGTAAAGCAAAAAAAACTAAGTAAGGATAGCTTATGAATGAAATGGAAATGGAAGCACCTGTAGGTTCTATAGAAGCGAAAGACCCTTTTGCAGTAGCACCTCCCGGACATTCTTTAACAGAGGACAACTCTAAGTGGGCATGGGGTAAGCCACCTCAGATAGTTGACCCAGAACAAGCATTAGAAGTTGCAATAGCATCTTTGCAAAGACCTAAAGTAAGAGACGAAATGTTCAAGTTACTCTACACAGGAGTATCTGTAGAGGTCATGGTTGAAGGCTATGTGCTACAGGCTTTCCACGATGGTAAGTTTATGCCTGACGTTGGTATGCTTATTAAACCCCCTTTAGGTCTGTACGTTGCACACATGGCAGAAGAAGCAGGTATACCCTATCGTCTGTTTGAAAATGAAGATGCAGATACAGAAGGACAGATGGATGATGAAACTTTCTTCTCCATGATGAAAGATAACAACCCACGTATGTTTGAATTTATTAGAGAGAATGTTAACGAGTCTATCAGACAAGGTAACATACCATCCGAACCAACAGAAGAAAACTTTATGACGATGGATGCACCAGCACCACGAGAAGCACCAACCGAAGAAATGGAAATGCCACCTGAAGAGATGGCGATGCAGGAAATGCCAACAGAAGAGGAAGCAATAATATGAGTATAGGTTTAGCATTTGTACAAGGACTTGTTGGTGGTTTTCAAAAGAACATAGAAAGAGAACAGATAGCAAGAGAAAAAGATGCAGATAAAATTACTAATTTTGAAAACATGGTTTTGCAAGGAGCTATGGATTCATCTAAATCAGGGAAAGCCTTTCCTTCTATATTTGGAGACAGACTTAAAGCGGCTAAAGATGAGGTAGCCAACCAACCTGACATTGGTCCTTTTGGAACAGGCACAGGCAAAAGAGTAAACCTTAATATGGCTGAGTTATCAAATCAACTTGGTAGTTTAACATCATCAGACCAGAATCTACTTTTTGGAAACAGCAAATTTCAAATACCTTTAATACAAGGTTCAACAGCTTACCACAAAAAAGATGTACAGAAAAGTATGCTTGAAAGAGGTAGAATGTTTAATGATTCAATTTTTGGTTTTTTATCAGATAAAGCAAGAATGAGTAAATTCATAATGGCAGCCAGATTAGACCCGTCTATATTAAAGGATTTTTCACGCCAATATAAAACTCACAAAAAAGACTACAAAACTGGATACTTGACTGAACAATCAGGAAAAAATCTAACTGCAGACCAATTGCGAGCTTTAAATTTTAAAGGTAGGTATGAGAAGGGGATGGTTAATCTTTTAGATAGAATAACTGATTCTCCAGAAGGTTCTACTATAGATGCAGTACGAAAAGCTAATCAATTAATACTTAATAACACAGGCAGTAAAGTTAAAGAAAATACCTTATACTATTTAGCAGACAAACTTGATACTGAAAAGTTGACTCCCCAAGAAATTGCAAAAGGGTCTAAAGATTTTAGAGTTATGTCATTCCAAGTAACTCCTGAAAACTATAAAGCTGCTAAACAAATTGCCGAATTCTTTTTCCAAGATAAAAATGCACGAGCATCTGATTGGTTATTTTACACTCAAAAGCACATGTATGGCGGCATTTTTGAATCACAAAAAATAGACTTTGGCAAAAAAAGTGAGACCAAAATAAGGCAAGTTTTGGAATCTTCTTTTGATTCCATGCAACTTGTTCAAGATGGGTTTTTAGGTGGGGGTCAATTTGGGGGAGAACCTAAAAGAATATCTGCTATTGAAAATCTCTACAAAAAAGTAAATGGAGATAGATTAAAAATAGCAATGGCTGTTGCTCCTCTTATATCAATACCAAACGATGCTAAAAGTGCTATAGATTCTTCAGGGGGTAATAGTCTAATACTTGGCTATTCTAAAAGAGAAGAGATGGAAAAAAAGTATAATGTAAAATACAAAGATTTTAAAGAATCCTATGATGCTAGTATTTCTGCTACTTCAAAAATAGACAAGATTGTATCCTTAGAAAATAGAACAGGACTAGGTGATAACTGGGCAAGAAGTATATACACTGCATTTGGTGGTGCTTTTAACGAGGGTGGTGCTATATCAAGTATTGGTGGTATTATTTCAGGAAAGTATATAATGAAAGAAGGCGATACCGAAACAGACTTTATGGCTACAGTTCAAGCCGCATATGATAATGGCATTATATCTTCTTCAAGTAATTTCTCTGCTATAGATGCTTTAAAGTTATCTGTTGCTGCCGACATGGCAAGAGCAATTGATCCTAATGGTAGATTATCCAACCAAGACTTTTCTATACAATTAAGTAGATTAGGTGGAGGAGCTTTTTCTAGTAAAGAACAAACTATGGCAAAACTAATGTTAGTAAGAGATGAGTTTAGGGATAAGTTAGATAGACTTAAAGTTATTGATACATTGTTTACCACTAATGATAGTGGGTATGAGGGTATAGGAATGAGTCCTAACGAACACAGAATAATGTTAGCTGATCTCCAATCTACTTCTTTAATTAATCAAATAGGAGATAATGTTAAAAGGCAAACAATAATTAAAGGTGCAGAGAATGTAAAGTGGTTTGAATCTGCACAACATCCGGGATATTTTAGAATAATAGTAGATAATAAAACGGGTGAATTAAGTAATGATTATTATAGCGATAAAAATCAAGAGAACAAGTTAAGCAGAGAAGATAGAAATAAACTTATTCTTGGTACTCTTGATCCTAAAAAGAAAATTATCAAAGATAAAGAAAATCCTAGTGGCGAAGTTAAAGAAGTCGAACCTATAGACAGTTTAAATAACCCTGACACTGCTGGTCAGTGGACATTTGTTGAAGGAAATAACTCTTCTGCTAAATATACACACCCAACTTTAGGTGAAATTTTTGTAACACGTAAAGGCGATAAGTGGGTACTACAGGAAGGACTGGAGCAAGAATAATGGCTGAAGAAACTCAAGAAGAAAAAGATGTTATCGAAGAAGAAAAAGGTGTAGCCGAAGAGCTTACCAAAAAAGATGTAACTACTGCTGAACCAGAAGTAGTTGAACCAGAGGTAACTGAAGAAGTTAAACCTGTAGTAGAAACATCTATGGGTAGCAGAACTCTTAGTGAGCCTATAGTTGATGTCTCGGACTATGCTGTTAAAAACAATAACAACTTGTATAGTATGTTCGGTCCTTCATCAGATCAAACTGGAACAAATGTTTCTGACAGAACTGTTGTAGAAAAAGAAAGAGTAGATCAATACGGACCTTCAACAGATATACAGTCTGTATTGTCTGGAGAAATAACACAAATAAATGGTGTAGAACTAAACCCTCAAACAATAGCACTAGCACAACAGGGAGACCCTGATGCTGTAGCTTTGTTAACCAAGTACATAGATGAAGAAGCTTTTGCTAAAAGTTCAGATGTTAAAACAATATTTGCTAATCAAGCAGGGCAAGTTGATGAGTCATTAATAGCAAGTGCAGTAAAACTTGCTAGTCCTGATGCTAGTGAACAAATCTTAGACGATCAGTTTAATAGAATAAAAGTTCGATCTTATGTACAGAAGAACATGAGGTTTAAATTAAAATCATTAGAGGTGGGTAAGTTTGATCCCAATGTAGCTCAATTGATGGTGGACTACTATAGTACAGGAGAATTTTTTACTGAGACTTTTAAGAGAGTAGGAACACTTAGTCAAGGTTTAATTGGTCAATTACCTTTTGCTGTAGGTTCTTTGCTTCCTGAATTTTTAGGAGCTTTGTATGATTCAACAATAGGAGATGGTGACTTTCTATCTGCAGGCACTAAATCATTCTCTGAAGCTTGGTCAGAAAGAAAACCTGAGATTGCATCTAAGTTTGCATCTTATAAAAATTTTGTAGAAAATGGTTTAGGTATGAATGGTCTTACTTACGGATCACTATTGAATGATGATTTAAAAGAGAGATACATAAAAGAATTTGGAAAAGAAGCATACGAAAGATTGTACTTGCTACCCGGTTCTGACGGTAAAAAGTTTGAAATACCAATGGTTAATGAAAAACAAGCTCGTGATATTCTTAACTACGGGTTTGATGAGCTACCTTTAATAGCTCAATTTGGTGCTATACTTCCTGAAAACATGTCTTTAGGTAGTGCATTTGCTGTGCGTAGAAATACTAAAGGAATACTACAGTTAGATGAAGTAAAAGACGCTAGACTCAACGGTACTAAATACTCTAAGGCTGAAGACTTTAGAGATTTAGATGACGTACAAGCAATTAGGAAAATAGAAATAGAAAACAAAGCTAATTTTGTAACAAAATCTTGGAGAAGATTTACAGCTAAGATGGGTCAAAGTGTAGGTTACAAAGGTGGAATAGGAGATGTTAAAACCACAGAGAGATACAAAGATGCACTAAACATACTAGATGATTCTATTACAAGAAATCAAAGTTCTATAGATGCTGTGCTTAAAGGAGTAAAAGTAAATCCTGCAGGGGGTAGATACCCTGACCTTGCTACTCTTGTGGCTGAGGGAGAAAACTTAGTAACTCAAAAAATGAAATTAAAATTTGGAACACTACTGACTAATGCTCCCTACTTCACTGGTGCTTTAAAAGCAGAAGTTCTTATAACTGGAGGTCAGGTCGCAGGAAGAAATTGGATATCCCCTGCACTTAATATTTCTCCAGAAGCAGGGGAAGGCATTGGTGCTTTAATGTCTATAGTTGGATTAGGTCCTCAGCTACCTATAAACATAGTCAAATGGGGAGCAACAAAGTTTGACCAAAGAATACCTGTCCTTAGTAGTGTGTTTAAATTTATAGAAGATATACCATCTGAGTTATTTGCTATAGGAAAAGAAATTGTAGGAGCAGCAAAACCCGGAGACCTTAAACCAAACATGCTTAGAGGTCTTCTTGTGGATAGACGTTTTGATCAGATGGAAAACGTTTTAGGTAGAAGTCTTGCAGTTAAAGAAAAACAGTCTATGCAATTATTAGCTAAAGCTATGGCTAGAATGAAACCTGAACAAAGAGAAATGATATTTAAATCTATAGATGAATATAGAAATTTAAAGGCTAGATTATTAAAGCCTTTCCAAAAAGATTTAGATGATGCAAAAGACGCTAACGCAGATATAGAATTTCAACTGGGATTAGAACAACAATTAAATGAAGCAGATGAAGCTTTCAGTCTGACCTTTGCTCACGTTACAGGTCTTGCACCTTTAATGTCTTTAGAGACAGTAGCGGCAGGAAAACTAAACGTTAGAAAGTTTAATTTAGGAGAAGCATTTGAACATCAAATAGAATCTGAGAATATGTTGGCGGCAGCTCAAGTGGGCATGACTAAATTTAAAAAGATGTTACTTGAAAAAACTGGAGTGGACACAGCAGACAGAGATTTTTCAGCCAATTGGGTTGCTAATTTTGAAAAAGCAGCAGACTCAATGAAACTTGGGATGAACGAAAGAAAAATAGAATATATGGATTTGTTAGAAAAATACAAGACAGGTATTATGACTGATCCTAATTACAGTTTAGACAAGCAATCTTTAACTAAAATGGTTGAACTAGAAGTTAAATTAAATACAGGTGCAACTTCTACTATTGACGATAAAAGAGTTGCATACATAGACTCAATAAATGGGTTTATGAAGATACTAAATAAACGAGGTGAAGAAATAAATGCACTTAAAGGAACAAAAGAAGCTAGAAAACTACAAGCTAAACATGTAGAAGAATCCTACGATGCTAAGATTGAAGCTGACAATATACTTGCTAAACAAGACTATCTAATCGCAGATGATTATGCACTTAAAAACAATTTAACTTTTGATATAACTGATTCTGTTATTAGTCTTATTGCATTAAAGAAAGGTTTAGGAGGAACTAAACAAACTGCTAAAGATTTTAAAGGTAAAGGTAGGATACAAGAACTTTTACAAAAGGAAAACTCTAAAGCTTTAAGAAGTTTTTTTACAGAGGGTGGTCAATTCTTATCAGGTCGAGAAGGTTCTCTACTGTATAAGAGTTTTCAAGATATGGCAAAAAGATCGTTGCTTGGTAAGAATGGCATAGGACTAGACAAAGATGAATTGCAGGTAATGCTAGACCTACATAGGAGTCCTACCATATTAGATGATAGTGGTAAGACAATAACAAACGATGACTTTATTGGAGAGAACGCATCATTTTTAGAATTAGCACTTCATTTAAGTGCAAAGGATGGTTCTACATTTAAACCGTTTACAGCACTACCATCTGAATTAGAAAGTGTAAGAAGACATCTACTTAGAAAGAGTGATTTTTTTGCAAAGAACAACGCATCTAAAGCTAGTCAATACTCTGACGCTGCAGGTATTATAGATAATATATACGTAACACAAGATAAGGTATATGACGGTCTAATTCAAAAAGGAAGAAACACCTACAGAGATTTTCATTTTGACGATAAGAGAAGAGGAAGTTCAAAAGAAAAAATAGACAACAGTCTTTTGGGAAGACCTGATCGTGTATCTAATATTGCAGGAAGTGAGTTAAAACATAATTGGAGTGTAGATAACAATCCTCAATTTTGGCACGACAATATAAATAAAGGTGTAGTAGATGTAATAGAAGGAAAGGCTGGAGCAGCAGATAGAACAAATCTTATAATAGAAGATTTTACAGCCTTCTGGGGTAACAGAGTTAAAGTAGGTCCTGAAAGAAATGAAGTGGCTTTTGATTTAACCACAGAAAGTGGTAGATTACGTTTTGAAAATGCTTCTACTATGTTACAAATGAATATGTTTCAATACTTTGCTGCATCTAAGTCAAAAATAATTAACTCGATCTACTCTAGAGTGAGAGATAATGTTTCTGCTACTGGAGAAACTATAGTAAAACCTCAAGGAAGTAAAGACGTAAACTATGATTTTACTATGATAAATAGAATTAAACAAGCTGAAGATGAATTAAAAGTTCCTGTCGTTAGAGGTTATGATGAAGATGGAACAGCACGAATTACCTACGAGTCTATATTCGATATGTCAGAATTGATTGCTAAAGAAAAAGACATTATGAAACTAATGGATAATAGTAATGTAGTTAGGCAAGAACATGAGAAACTTGTAAAAGAAGTTAACGATCTAAGTAGCCAATTAGGTGAAAGAGCAAATGGTGTTATCGCTACCGAACAAAGGACAGTTAAAGACTTTGACACAATTGCAGGTATAAGAGACCCTAAACAATTTTACACAGAGTTTGTACAAAATGGAACTGTAGGTAGAATTGAAGATTTAAAAGAAAAGTTTATAAAGTTAAGAACTAGAGACGATGGACCTATCAAAGCTATACCTAGACAGCAAGCCGAAAAAGAATTTAAACAAGGGTTAATGTATATGGTAACTAATGGCTTACTTGCAATGGGTGAGTTTGGTACAAAATCAGAAAGAACTTTAAAAGGTTTTGGAGGTAAAACTCATAACGTTAGTGTCATGGGTAATGTAGATGGACTAAGCAGAGAAATGTTCGACAATCCATCAACAGAAAAAATATTAAGAATGGTATATGATGAAGAGCATTTAAATTATCTCAGGGATATAACCAGACATCTTGAATTTGCTTCTGGTGCAAGTCTGGTTAAATATGAAAAAACTGGAATGACACGTGGAGTGTCTCCTAATGAGCTTATAAGTCGTGCCTTTAACTTAGCTAGGGGAATGGTTAGTCCTACCTACGTAGCGGCAGAATTAGCAATACGTATGGCTTCTCAGCATGGAATTGAGTTGGTTGGTATGGCTGCTAGAAGTAAGAAAGCAGCAGACCTTTTATACAAGGTTATGGAAAATCCAAAATCACTAAGTAAAGAGGATGTTGCAACTTTCTCTACTCAACTAAGAGCCTATGTGGCTGCAGAACTAGCTAGGCAAGGAACTGTTACGCCCTCTTATGTTTCTCAAGGAGAAATGTTTGAACAAGAACAAAAAGGAAATGTTCAATTTACAAAGAAGCAACCTTATGGTGGCTATCTAAAAGAAGTATATGAAGGATTTAATTTTAAATTTCCTTTAGAAAATCAAACCCCATAACTAAGGAGAACAACTAATGAAGATATACAATAACGGTCAACGCAAAGGCATGATGTACGGTGGTGGAGCAACTATGCGTAAACCAATGATGTACGGTGGCATGGCATCTGCACCTAAAAAGAAAATGAACATGGGTGGACTTGCTGATCAAAACAGAAAGTCATCTGCAGGTCAAGCAGGCATGATGAACCCAATGGGTAGCATGACTGAGAAGAAGAAGTTCAGCATGGGCATGATGTATGGTGGTTCAGCCATGAAGAAAGAAAAAATGCTTTATGGTGGTCAAGCTAAAATAGATATGAATAAAAATAATAGAATGGACAAAGAAGACTTCGATATTCTTAGGAAGAAGAAGTAGGCTTATCTCTCTGTCTGGATATCTTACGACCCTTAAAGAAAACAATTGTATTGATAGTGGTGTTGATAGTTATGGCAATGGTTAGCCACGCTTCCCACCACTCCATTACAAGAACCTACCTGACTTATCCATAACCTCTTGTGC
>Ga0209535_1003155_pt1 | contig 10568 bp, 19 predicted proteins | sample LinPmetageLP28_FD_184041 | JGI IMG/M metagenome (GOLD analysis project Ga0209535, IMG submission 184041) | Marine viral communities from the Pacific Ocean - LP-28 (SPAdes) (version 2) | ecosystem: Environmental > Aquatic > Marine > Oceanic | place: Pacific Ocean | collected 2009-08-22
CCAGTAGAAGAGGAAGAAGCTGAATAGGTAAATATCACTTAAAACAAGTGATAATACAAATATACCCGGCTCGGGAAAGAGCAATAACCAAATGTTAACTTAAAACCAAAACCAATGACATTTTATTACCAGACTAGTTCGTGGAGTAGTCAACCACAACCCAATGAAGAAACTATTAATTTTTGGAAACATCTTTCAGAAAAAAAACACTGGAGAATAGTACAATTATCAAATGGATTTTTTCAAACCGAATACCAAGATCTTAATAATAAAGATATTTGGAACGACGTAACAAGGCGTGAAACATTAGAAGGAGCTGAGGCTGCCATAGATGCATCAATAAAGCACTATGAGAAAAAACTTCAATATGTTAATGGGCCAAAGGTCGTTAAAACTTTTAAATAAAATAAATTAAATTAAATTAAATTAAATTATGTCAGACATGATAGTAAAAAACCTTAGTTTTGGTGACGAAGCTAAGTATAAAGTATTTAAAGGTATAGAAACATTATCGCGCGCTGTTAGTTCCACTTTAGGAGCTAGCGGTCAGTGCGTTTTGTTAGAAGATTCCAATGGTTTTCCAACTATAACTAAAGATGGTGTAACTGTAGCTGATTCTATAATATTAAGAGATCCAATAGAGAACATGGGTTGCACTTTGTTAAAGCAAGCTGCTAGAAAAACAGTTCAAGAAGCTGGTGATGGAACTACTACAGCAACCGTATTGGCTCATTCTATATTAAGTCACGTTTATTCATGTAAAGATACAGAAAAAACAACTAGAGAATTAAAGAATGGAATTAAAAAAGGTGTAGAAAAAGTAGAAAAATATTTAGAATCAATATCTTTACCTGTAAAAGGCTTAATGATTGATCAAATAGCAACTATTTCAACAAATAATGATAAAAAACTAGGTAAACTTATTGCAGACGCATTTAGATCTGTTAATAATACCGGTGTGGTTATGATGGAAATGTCACAATCTGGAGAAACATGTTTAGAGGTGATAGAAGGATCACAATATCCTAAAGGAATTATAAGTCCACACTTTATAACTAATCAAGTTAAAAAAACAGCAGAATTAGAAAATCCATCAATACTTTTGGTGGACTCTCAAATAGATAATATAAGACAAATACAAAAAGTATTAGAATATGTTATTAAAAACAATAAACCTTTATTGATAATAGGTGATATTGGTCCTGAAGTTTTGTCTGCGTTAGCAATGAACAAAACAAAAGGTAATATAAAAATAAATGTAATTGAAGCGCCAACTTTGGGTTTAAATAGAAAAGAAATGTTTGAAGACTTAGCTCTTTTAACGGGTTCTAAAGTTATTAACGAAGATTTAGGTGATGATATGGATTTAATACAACCAGAGTACTTAGGAACTTGTTTAAAAAGCATAACCGATGATACTGAAACTATTTTACAATTAGAAAGTCTAAGTGATGATGTTTTGCATATAATAAAAAACATTTCAAAAGAACTAATTACATGTAAAATACCTGATAAAGTTATAAGATTAGAAAAAAGATTAGCAATGCTCGCGGCTAGAATAGCTATAGTAAAAGTTGGTGCAAATTCTGATATAGAACTTAAAGAAAAAATAGATAGAGTTGAAGATGCAATATGTGCTACAAAAGCCGCGATAAAAGAAGGTATAGTTCCAGGTGGTGGAATTGCTTTATTAAATGCCTCACATAAAATTAAATCTGAATCTATTGGTGAAAAATTATTGTTAAAAGCAATAACAGCTCCTTATATTACTATATTAAAAAACGGAGGTACTGTTATCAGTGATAAAAAGTTTTTAAAAATAAAACAAACCGAAGGATTAGGTTTAAATGTTGTTACAGGAAATATGGTAAACATGGTAGAATTAGGTATAATAGATCCATTACTAGTAACTAAATGCGCTTTAAAAAACGCGGCTTCAGTAGCAACAACAATAATTTCAACCGATTGTGTAATTAATAATTTAAGAATAGATGAAGGCAATAGGTAGAAATTTAATAATAGAAAAACTAGAGGAAAAAACTACTAAAACAGAAGGTGGACTTTTTCTTGGAGAAAAACATAGGGAAGATATTAGATACACACAAGCTAGTATATTTTCAGTAGGTGATGAGATTAATGGATTAAAAAAAGATGATATAATTTTTTTTGATAGACACGCTGGTCACAAAATAGAAGTTAATAAAAAAACTTATCACGTCATTAAATCTAATGATGTTGTCGTTGTTTTATGAGAAAGCTAGATGCAAGCAATTTAAAAAATCTTTGCTTGTTAAAACATTACCGTATAATACGCAAATGGGCTTGTAAGAACAACGGCTTAAATGACGCTGAGTTAGAATTATTAATATATTTAGATTGTATAAACCATTTTACTAAAAAAGATTTTAAAATGGGTACTTATTCTTATAGTTGGAACAACAGAAGATGGAATAAGTTATTAAAAGAAGGTTGGATAATAGTATGGAGACATAGAAATAGAACAACACAAAAATACAACATTTATACAATTTCTTTTAAACTTAAACAATTAATAAGTAGAATATACAGAATAATGTTAGGTGACGAAGATATACCTACTAGTTTAAGAAGAAACAAAATAATGAAAGGTGATTCGTATATTAATAAAGTTTTAATTACCTCTATAAAAAATGTTAATAAAGATAACAAATTATGAAAATAAATAGTCAAACTCCATTCACAAACAGGGCACAAGAAGCTGCCGATGGCATACATGGTAATTTTGATCAAAGAAATAGATCAATAAATGTCCCACTTAAAGAAGTTTCTGCTGATATGCAATTGTATAATTCAGTTTTTAATTCAAACGGAACTCCAACTGTAAGCAATAGACAAACAATGCCGACTGGTCAAAACATAATAGCTTCAGCATCAACTATACCTCAACAAATAGCTAGAGTTTCTGCAATGGATCCGTCTATGAAAAACATGACTTATTCTAATCCAAAAGCAGTAACACAAAACGAACCTGAATATTCTTTTATGGATAGTATAGATGATGGTATTACAGATTATAGTGCTAATTTAAAAAACGACCCAAATAGAAGTAATTTTTTTGGTACTTATAAAAGAACAAATCCTTCTTTCAACGCTAGAATAGCACAAGCAGAAACGGAAGGAAAATCAAAAAAAGTTGCAAGACTTAAAAAAAGACAAAATAAATTTAATGTAAATCAAGGTGACGCGCCTAGTAACGTTTAAATAATGGCAAGAAGAAAAAGATCATATAAAGTTCCGCCTTTTAGGCAGTTAAATCCATTATATCCAAACCAACAATATGGTAATCAATCAGCTAGTATGTTTAGTGGTTCTGCAGGTTTTCAACCCACTATGATAAGAAATGAAACTACTATGAACGCTCATAATAATCATCCAGACATGGTAAGCATGCCAACTAACCCAGACGGTAGTGCTTTTAATAAACAACAAGCAATGATTACAGATCAATCACAGGCTCCACAACCATTTGTTCAACCTATGTCTACTATGCCAAGTACTGAATCAGATATTATAGATTCAAGCATGGATATAGCAACAGGAAAAGATATGTCAAAACCTATTGTTGATCAAAATCCACAAAACAAATTAGAACAATTATACAAACTAAGTTAAAAAAAAAATATGCATAGTAATAAATACGATCCATCAATGGAAAAATTAAAACCAGGTCAACACGTTGGCGTGGTAGGTGAATCTCATATATGGGACGGACCTTTAGATCAAGCTGGTAGACCTCACGGTAAAGGAGCTAGTAACGGAATAAATGGAATGCAAATATTAAAAGCTCCGTCAATGTACAAAGCTGGACCTATAACTCAACTAGCAAAAGGATCTAGAGGCGTGGGAATGGAATAATGGGTATTTTAAAAAAAATATGTAAAAAAAGTCCATTAAAAACAAGTGGTCATGGTGGCGCTGCTAATCATTTTCATAACTATGAATTAGATAAAGGCAACGCTAAAAAATACAAAAATTTTAGACAAAGTTTAGAATATAAATATCCTATTCAAGATTTTGTTGGTGATGGCAAAAGATTTAAACACTCTAATCAATATTCTCATATGATAACTAAAAAAATAGAAGGATATCATAATATGATCAATGCACCTGCTATAAAAGATCCAAAGCAAAAACCAAAAAATTAACATAAACAATTAAAAATTAAAAAAATGTCACACAAAACAAATTCTTGGGAAGAAGAAGACGTAAAAAGAGGTAAAAAACAACAAAAAGAAGGTCACTTAGGCCATGCTAGAGCTTTATTTGATGATGCTCACGGTAGTTATAACTATGATGGTCATAATTCAACAGGTGCTGAACACCATGACGGTCATCCGTTTAAAAACATAACAAAGTATTTAACGGGAGCTAAAGAAAGCGCTGCTAAAAACAAAGGAGTTCTTTATAACAAAGGAATGATGAATCATCCAGCTAAAATGAATGATTATGGAGATCCAGCAGGAAAAGAAGTAACTATTGCTTCACAAAAAAAATTATTGGCTAGCGATGCTAGTCCAGAATTTAAAGCTGCTATAGCTAAAGAAAAACCAATTAGAATGAGTGAAGATTTATCAAATCCTGTACTAAGTGATGATATGAATCTTACTGGACAAGGATACGCTAAGGATGAAGGCGGAAACACAAGCATTATGCCTGCGCTTAGAAACTTATATGGTATGAAAAAATAATAAAACGGAATAAACCGTGTAAATTAAACAAAACATTTAACATTTAACATTTAACATTTAACACAAAAATTATGGCAAATTACATTAAAATTAAAGCAGCAGATATTGCTGTTGGTAACCAACTTTCAGACATATTGATTGGAAACGTTGATTCTGTTTATCAAGGAATAGTAAACGGAGGTGGTAGCGCTAACAACTTTACAGTTTTCGCTGACGGAAAAAGTTATTTATTTACAGTTACTGGAAAAGGTAAAGAGTGGGCTGATCAATTTATTTCAGCTGTTACTGCTAATCCAGGGGGCATTATGTCAATTGTACAAAACGTTACAGGCGTAAAAATATCTGCATTAGTTATAGCATAGTTAATTAACTAACTTTAAATACCCCGTGACTTGGTTGTTGCGGGGATATTTAAATTAAATAAACAAGTATGAGTTTTAAAATGAAAGGCGCGCCTTATTGCGCATGTAAATTGTCCACGCCCATACTACACGTTGATATGGAAGATGGGACATTGGGTATGGCTACAAATAATGGTAGTATATTAATAAATAAAAATATTAAAGACCCTAAACAAGAAGAAGACGTTACAGATCACGAAATGGTACATATAGAACAAATGAAAAGAGGTGACCTAGATTATGATGATGATAATGTATATTGGAAAGGTAAAAAGTATTCAAGAGCTAGTATGAAAGAAGGTGCTAAAAATTTACCTTGGGAAAAAGAAGCATATAAAAAAGCGTAAATATGGGACTAAAAAAGAATTTTTTTAAAAGATTACAAAACGGTTTAAATACTAGCCCTATAAAACAAGAAAATGGAGTTGACAAAAAACAAACAGTCATAGATCCAAGAAAAAAATATAGTACAGAAGAACTACAAAAATTAGACCCAAGAAATATAACTACTCAGATGGTTAGTAATATGGAACCACCAACAACAAAACAAGATTATAACGCTAGAACATATATAAGACCTATCGCTAATAATAACGAAAATAATACTAATTTTGAAAAAGCTATTAATTTTTCTTATAACAATCCGTCTACTATAAGTATGGCTATGAAAATACCATATTTAAAAGAAAAATTAATTGAAGAGACTAAAAACAAAATGAAAGAGTCTAGTGGGTATAGTAAAGTAAACCTACAAAATTATGATTCAGGCGTTAAAGAAAAAAGTTATAATGAATATCTTAAAGAATACAACGATCAAAAAGCAGACGGATATGTATTACCAGATCCAGACACTTTTGAACAACACGTTGCTAATTTATTTCCATCAAACATTGATTACGATGGTGGTGCTAATATATACGATGGCAACTCTTGGACTAAATCAAACGCTAACCCAATAGATCAGTTTTTTAGTAAAGCTGGTACAAATTTATATAAAGAATCACCTTATAAGCCAAAATCAGATTTTTATGAATGGCAAAACAGATACTCTGTTAAAGGAGATGAATTTGATAAAAATGCTAATAATTATCAAATTAACAACGCTATGGGTGAGGAATTAACAAAAGAATTAGCTTTTAAATCATATGTTAAAAAAAATCCTCCATCAAGTGACATTTTAAAAATAAAAAAATTACAAGAAAACGGAGACAGTTTAACTTGGGATCAAAGAGAAAAACTAAAAAACTATAATGATAATGTGAATTCTAATATAAATGAAGAGCGACAAGGCAAGGTAAATGATTATGATAAATTAACTAATGCTCAATTAGTGCCTTTTCAAATAGAAAACTCTATGATGAATACTTCTCATTTTAAAAATATTACAAAAAATAAAGACTTATATAGAGGTGAAGATTATGGTCAAATGGGAGGTTATAAGCCTAACCCGGTGGTAGATAAAGCTTTTGAATCGTTATATAGCGGCGAAACCCCTGTTATTTATGGTGATGGACAAGAAGACAGACAGACTAGTGATTTTATGAATACAGATTATGGTCATCAACGAACTGGTTTTGCGATGGATAAAAAACTTCCTTACATGTCTACTAGCGATTCTTGGGATTTTCAAGCTACGGGAAAAGGTGGATATAATGATCAATGGAGTTCAGATGATACCGAGGTTAGTGATCAATATAAACAAGCGCAATTAGTTAATCAAGTTGCTCAAGAAGGCGATTTAACTGGTGGTTTTAAACTTTATGATAGATTTTATTTTACACCAGACAAGTATAAGGATTACATAAAAGATGAAGATGTTGAGTTTATGCAAGAATTCTACGGCGCAGACGTAGGTAATAATATAGATAATATACAACCAGAAATGTTAGAAGAAATTATTTTAACAACCAAAAGAAATGAAAAAAAATCTCCAGGTTCAACTAAATTTAATAGGCTAAGTACTACAGAATAAATACTAAACGTAAATAAATTAAAAACATGTAATTATATTAATATAACACTTAAATTTAATTATATGAAAAATATTATTTTAACATTATGCTTGCTTTTTACTACAACTTTATTTTCACAATCTGAATATGAAAACTTTAAAGGTACTTGGGAAAGTGACCAAACAGAGTATACATTAATAATATCAAAACATTTTTCTAAAGATCATTTTAAGTTTCTAAACTACAGGTTGATTACTAGAACTTCATATAATGGAGAGCAAAAAATTGAAACAGATTATTCACCAGAAGAATTTGTAAAAGCTGAAAACAATAAACTATATACTTTTATAGCTTGGCAATTTACAGATGAAACTAAAAACTATTACTGTGATGCAGTTTATGAAAAAGTAAACAAAAATAAATTAAAAGTTACATTAACAGGCTCGTCAAACATGGTTTTACATTATAAAAGAAAACAATAAATGAAAAAAAAATTTAACGAAACTAAAGTTGGAAAGTTTTTAAGCAAAGCTGCTCCAGGTATATTAGACTTAGCTGGTGATGTATTGCCAGACGCTGGTGTTTTTGGTTTAGTTAAAAATTTAATAACCAAAGACGAAAACTTACCCACAGAGTTTAAAGAAAAAGCATTGATGTTATTAGAACAAGATATGACAGAAATGCAAGAAATCTCAAAACGTTGGGAGAGCGATATGAAAAGTGATTCATGGCTTTCAAAAAACACGCGACCAATGTCTTTAATATTTCTAACTGTAATGACTATAGCTTTTATATGGGTTGATAGTCATGAAACATTATCATTTACAGTAGAGCAAGAGTGGATAAGTTTATTAAAAACGTTAACCGCAACAGTCTATGTAGCCTATTTTGGTTCGCGTGGCGTAGAAAAATATAAAACAATAAGTAACAAATAAAAAAAATAAAAAATGGGACAATTTCCAACAAATGACGGTATTATAGGAATGGCTATGCCTTTAACAGGTTTAGTAGGTGCTCCAAACGCATTACCTGCTTGGGTTTTTCAAAATCAAACAGGTGTTTTAGGTAACAATTTAAACGGATCTGTATTATACGTCGGTGTAACAGGTGATATATCAGTTATATTAGGAGGAACTAGTTTAAACTCTGTAAGCACATTAAGTTTATTATCTGGAGGAAGCGGTTATACTAATGGCGCGCAAACTAACTTAAATACAACATGCTCTAATAACATGGCGCAAGATTTAACTATAAACGCAACAGTGGCTGGAGGTGCTATAACTAATCCTACTATAGGTAATTCAGCTGGTAGCGGTTATAATGTAGGTGATATAGTTACTGTAAATGGCGCTGGAGGAACAAACGCAACAATTACTATAACAGCTGTAAACGATGGTGTGCCAGTTTCTGCTCAAGCAATAACATTTAAAGGAGTTCAAGCAGGATCAATATTACCAGTAGCTGTAGATTACGTTACATCGTTAACAACAGTAGCAGCAGCTGATATAATAGTAGGTAAATAAATAAATAAACAATAACAATTAAAATTAAATCAAATGAAAAAATCAGAAGAAACAGTAAAAGCAATGATAACTGAAGAACAGTTAAAGTTATTGCAAGATCAACAAGGTAAATTAAATGAAATGCTTAGAACGGTAGGTGTTCTTGAAATACAAAAAAGTAATGTATCAAAAGAAATTGAAGCTTTAAGTAAAGAAATTGATTCTACTAAAAAAGAACTAGAAGAAGAGTACGGTCAAATTAACATCAATCTACAAGATGGAAGTTACACAGACATCGAAAAAGAAGATGCAAAATAATATTAGAAAAATAAGCATTGGATCAGATTATAAAAATGATGCTATGCATTATGCTGTAGGTCAACAAGTATATGGTGGACATGAAATATCTCATATACTTTTAAACGACACGGATAAATCTTATAATATATATATTAAAAAAAACAACGAGGTATTGCCATGGAAAAAATTTAATTCTAACATGGCTATATCTGTTGAGTATGACTTAGAATATTAATGAAAAGTTTGTATGATTTTATTGTAGAACCTTTAGGTGAAACTTATAGTAATGAAATAAATGTTGATAAAAAAAAACTTATTCTTAATACTAAAATAGAAAGTTTTAAATTTGTTAATAGACATGCTATAGTGAAACAAATTCCTTTAGCTTATAGCACAGGTGTTAAAGTAGGTGATATTATTATATTACATCAAAATGTTTTTAGAGTGTTTTATAATATGCAAGGTAAAAAAAAACAAAGTAGATCTTTTTTTAAAGATAATTTATATTTTTGCTCTTTAGATCAAGTTTATTTGTATAAAAATAAAAATGGTTGGAATTCGTTTAATGATAGATGCTTTATACAACCTATAAAAAACTTAGACAATCTAAGTACTGATAAAGAAAAAAGCCTTGTTGGTATATTAAAATACGGAAACAACAGCTTAAAACATAAAGATATTAACCCTGGAGACTTAGTAGGTTATACACCTAATGGAGAGTGGGAATTTATTGTAGACGGAGAACGTCTTTATTGTATGAAATCAAATGATATTATTATAAAATATGAATACGAAGGAAACGAAGTTAAATATAATCCAAGCTGGGCACATAGCAGTTGAGGAACTTATTAAAGTTGCTAAAGAAGCTATTGTAGATTCAGATGAAGATATATCAGCTGACAGGCTTAAAAACGCCGCGGCAACTAAAAAACTATGTATATTTGATGCTTTTGAAATACACAACCGTATTATAGAAGAACAAAACATGCTAGACGAAAAACCTAAAGAAATTAAAAAAGAAACTACATTTCGTGGTTTTGCTGAAGGAAGATCTAAATAATGTATAAACAAACTTTATACAAAATATTACCTGACCATGTTAAACCTAAAGTTCTTAACAGAATGAATAGGTATAAAAAATGGGAGTATGGATATAATGATGATCATGATATGATTGTTATATCTAAAACTGGACAAATTGGAGAGATTTATGAAATTCAAAATCTTAAAATAGCTTTACCTAAACCAAATAAAATTCATGAGTTTAAAGAAAACAAATGGACTAGATTTGATTATCCTAAAGTATTACGTAGAATAAAAACAGTGTTTGATTGGAGAGAATATCCTGATGACTTTAAAGAAAAATGGTATGATTATATTGACAATGAGTTCTCTCGTAGAGAAGAAGGTTTTTGGTATTTTAATAAAAGCATTCCTACTTACATTACTGGCACTCATTATATGTACTTGCAGTGGTCCAAGATTGATGTTGGGCAGCCAGATTTTAGAGAAGCAAACCGTCTCTTTTTCATATTCTGGGCCGCATGCGTTGCAGATGAACGGTGTTATGGTATGTCCTATCTCAAGAACAGACGTTCAGGCTTTTCGTTCATGGCATCAGGTGAATGCGTTAATATGGCGACCATATCAACCGACGCACGTTTTGGGATTTTGTCCAAATCTGGC
>Ga0209535_1003156_pt1 | contig 10567 bp, 3 predicted proteins | sample LinPmetageLP28_FD_184041 | JGI IMG/M metagenome (GOLD analysis project Ga0209535, IMG submission 184041) | Marine viral communities from the Pacific Ocean - LP-28 (SPAdes) (version 2) | ecosystem: Environmental > Aquatic > Marine > Oceanic | place: Pacific Ocean | collected 2009-08-22
GCTGCAGATCCTCCAGCAATAGAAAAATTAGTGCCGGCTATACCTATAGTAGATAATGCTCCGCCTCCTGATGATCCTGGATTTGCAACTACAGTAGTGCCACTTCCTCCACCACCACCAATTACATGAGATGCAGTAACTGCAAATGATGCTGATTGTACAAGCGATGCTGTTATAGGTGCACCAAATATTAATTGATCTCCTAGTGCTGCAGATCCTATAGTTAGAGTGTTACCATTTGCAGTTATTAGTCCTCCACCCATTAATTTTAAATTAGCTTCTGCAGAAGGTAATCCAATTTCAACATCTCCAACCGTATCTCTATTTCCTAGAATAACATCACCATCACTACCAGATACAGGAGTTAAATATAAATCACCAGTTGACCCAGAGATAAATATTTTACCCATTAATTCGCCATCTTGATTGAAAAATTCTAGTGGTTTATTATTTAATATATCAAAATTCATTTATTATAAATATCATAGTTTAATTTTATTAAATTTAATTGTTTTAGTATCTGTTAAATTATTAGCTTGCCTTACTACTGAATTTGGACCTGTATTTTCTGTATATGGTAAATTATTAACATTTGAATAATTTTTTCCGTTTCCTGGTTGTTCTAACAATTTTACCATATCCCAATTATTATGTATTACTACAATATTATTTTTATTAGTAGTTACCAATTTAAATTTTAAATCTTTGAAAAACATTACTAGTCCAGGATTAGCAGACCGATATGTGCTACTAACTCTAAAAGCAACTCTATAATGGCTTGCAGGTAGACTCAATATTTCTTGCATGTTTAAGCTACTATCCATTTTGTATATAGGTTCATTATATATCATTTCTTGGGTAGTTAAATTTTCAACAAAAATACAAGGCATACTGTTACCAAAGCTATTATAAAGACCACTATTGCTATAAGTTTCGCCATATGCATATACTTGAGATGCCATCATTTTATATATCATACTAATATCTAAACGAACATCTGCGTCTTCTAGAACTGTAAATTCTGCTTTAAACGGAAGGCTTAGGAAACTGGTTCCGGTTGAATATGTCATACTAAACTCATAATTTGGAGCTACATGTAATTCATACATTTTATCATCAGCGTGTGTGTTAGTTGGAACAATATGTGTTGCACCATAATAATGCATTTTAGCAGCAATCATGTCTCTGCCTGGGAAAAGTGATTGTTTATTTTTTCGATATAGAATTGGAACGTCGTCTTTGTCAAAATAAGTTCCATTATTATTTGTTGGGAATTCGCTATATCCGGAGTGTCTTAAATGACTTGGATTAGTTTTAGGATTAGTTGCATATGGATTCCACCATGTAAAATATTGAATTAAATTATAATCTCTAGTATTATTATTAGTATTATAAATCTTATTACTATAGCCAGTATTTCTACTATTGTCCCACCAACCGCCGATGCCTGCTTGATAATTATCTACAGTTACAAGATCTCCTATATGTATTAAATGATCATCATTAGTTCCCCATCTAGGTGTTATTCTTCTTGGTACAATACCGCTATATCTATCACTTTTAGCCCAATTATTTTGATAATAAACATGTCCCCTTGCAGAAAATTGTCCATACTCCCATCCGCCATATATATTAGTATTATAACTATATTGATTAGGCGCTTTACAAAAACTTATAACTTCATTTGGTCTGTTTACGCTCAAATTTCCTAATATTCCATCTGGAGCCTGGCTATAATCAGTATGATAATTAAAGCATTTTTTGGCTCTAAACTGATCCCATCTCTGGTGACTTACTTGAGGATATATAAAACTTGTATATATGTTTCTATATAAACCATGGGGTAGATACCAAGCATCTGCATTTACATTACCTTGGAATGGCATTATACCAGCATCTTCAATAGAATACATTCCCTGATAAGTGGCATTGTAATTGTGAGGAACTGCATTAATTCCTGTTATATTACGCATTGTTCTTCGAACAGAATTATTATAGAAAAATCCTAGATTAAATATCATTTGACGAGGTGCTTTAAGTGTAACCTTACCTCTATTATATTTGTAAGCTATTGTGCCGGCATCTATAAACATTTGAGTTACTGGTCTATCTAATGTTACTATATTACCTTGGATATTTGTAATAGTGTAAATAGGCCATTTTCCATTAAGTATTTGAGCTTCAGGGGTTGTACCTGCTTGCCATCCAGTTATGTTATTAGTGTTATAATATGATATACTATTATATTGTTCATCATAAAATACTCCGCTAGAATTCATTTGCTTAGACCAGAAATAAATCATATCGCCGGTTTTCCAGTTTTTAGTGCTAGCTAATTCTATTTGACACATGGATGCTGTAGGAGAGCCAAATTGATCTGCAAATCCTCCAGCTACTGAAGAAGCATCCAATGTATTTGAATCTGCACACGATCCTGAAAAATTATATACGCCAAAATGAGAATGCATTGCAAATGCTGTACTATTTGTTCCTCCTCTACTGTGATATCTTATATATCGTTTATTTACTGACCCAGACGCAAATGTATAAAATCTTATTCCGCCTCTATAGTTACTATATCGCAAATCATTTTCTTTTGCACGAACTATTTCCCAGGCAGGAGATGCAACGCCTACATCATCACATACTTGAAATTCAACGTTGTTCATTTGATTGTTAGTAACATGTTCAGAACCATAAGTATCTTTATTAAATATCATTCCTATAGTGTCAAATGTTACTTGAGTGCCAAAGTCATATATAACATAAAAATTATCATTTGCTTGATATCTACTAAAGTAATTAGTACCTACATTATTTTTAGGTATTAATGCATTATAATTATTACCATAAATATGATTGTAATATCCCCCAACATTTCTGTTAGTAGAAGTATTACCTGCAGCTGTTGTTCCTTGACTACATGCCCCAAACATATATGGAAGAATATCAGTATTGCCGTTGGTCCTCATATATTCCCATAATAAATTTTTATGACCTTTAGCATCTGTTACTAAAGTACCTATAAAATTAACTTCTTTGCTAGTATCATGGTTATATAACAATCTAGATTCATAAATTTTATCACGTTTACTAAAAGAATCGGTAGTATCCAATATTAATTGTTGATATCTTTCTTTAATATTTACTGAATGTATTGATCCATATCTATTTAGCTGTAATCCAACCGGTCCTCTACCTTGTTTTGAATAATGTCCTTGAAGTAATAGTTCATTACCTCTACCATCTCCTACGTATGCTAATGCGGTATTATCATCAATAGTAACACGCAATGTACCACTTCCTCCAAATTTATCTGGGAATTCGAGACGTTTGTCTTCTATAGATTGAGTTACTTTATAATAACTAGCAGTAAAATCATTCATCCATCCATCTATACTCCAATCTCCGCTAGCGGGATCATCTTCTATAGTTTTACCATAACCTCTATTGGAATATCTATAAGGTTGTCCCGGATTTGGCGATAAAGATTGCATTTGATCTGATTTAGAAGATAGATGGGTTCCTTGATTGAAAATCTGGCCAGTTCTGTTTAGCATTCCATAATATCGATTATGAATTGCATATCCTGCGCTATATGGATATGGCCTATTATAACCAGGTCGACCTTGATACCCATAACTATCCCATGATGCCATTGGAGGACCTTCATAAACGGTATTCCCCCATGTAACACCAAATGAGTTTTCGTTCCAATATCCAATACTAGATGTTGGATCCATAAATCCATTTCTAAGTAAACTTCCTGAAATTGTTATTTCACCAAATTCAAAATTGTCTGTATTTTTGAGTAAATAATGAGCACTTCCATACCACGTTGTATAATTATTGTTTACATAATATCTATATCGATAATTATATGAATCATTATTCAAGTTATCATAGGAATAATTTCTTCCTGATTCCCAGTACCAAGACAATGTTGGATCAATTTGTAATGCTCGATAACCATTATTAGAGCCAGAAGCTCTTAATAGAGGAACTCCTAATCTACCATATTTTTCAAACATTGCTCTTGAACTTTGATAAGATCCTGTTATTAATAGTTTATTTTTATGAACACGTTCAAAATGAGTTTCATCTTCAGTACTTGTATTAATATCTCCATCTGCGTTAGTATCTATAGGCCATATAGAAGATCCAGAAAATGCTTCATGTCTCATATAAAACATATCATCTAACGAAGGGTTATCATTTCTAGAAAAATCTTTAAATAAAGATTGCGATAAATATGTAATATTATGTAATACTGTATATACAGATCCGCTTATTTCTAATTGATCTCCAGATGTAAATTTTTTATGATTGCTATCGACAAGAACAACTCTTTTATTTCCTGTAAATATTGGAGCTCCACCCGAAGGAAAAGTATCTGCAAATTCTTGCTTATTATATAGCCCCATGTCATGGTGAATTTCTCCTTCTTTTCCGAAAAATTTTCTTATTGTTGCCGTATTTGATGAAGTTGATGCAATCACTGTTATTTCATCTGTGTGTACAGGATTATCAAATTCCATACCGCTAGGTTTTTCAAAATTACCAAATGCTGTAACTACAGAATCTTTATGAGCTGGTGGTAAGGTAGTGCCGTTATAATAACTTGTATTTCTACCCCCGGATGATTTATGGTACATCTCTTCATATGATCCAGAATACCATGTAGTAGGATCGTTTTGATCTACATAATCTAAAGAATGTTCTCTAGATCCTGGAAATGTAAGTTTAAATGATGCTGTTGATTGGACACTTATTATATCACCAGGAGCAAATGTATCTGATAAATTGTCTATTGATAATGTTGAACTTCCTGCAGAAACATCTTCTGTTAGTTTAGAAGATGAATAATTAGCTGCTCCTGAAATTATAAGAGATGTTCCACTTCTTCGAAGATATATTCCAGCTTCATCATTATTCCAATATGCTGTTCTGCTAGAAGAAATTTCTATAGTAGATTCGTCAGTTATATATAATGTAGATTTTAATCCATGATCTTCAAAATCAATAGTTGGGGCTTGACTTGTACTCGTTCCATTGGAATCTCCTTGCATATCATGTAATACAATATGAGCATTATCTTTTACATGAAAATGACTAAACCGTCCCATTTCAATACGACCAACATTCCATTCTTGACTTCCAGTTAATTCCCAATATTGTATTTGACCTTGTTTATACATACGAGTGCTAGCACCATAACCACCAACTGATTCACTTCCTGTTATATTTCCATTTTCAAGCCAAGAGTATGGTTGTTTGGAAAAAATAGGATGCGTTATTTTAGAACTTGTAGTCCATGTTGAAAATGTTGGATCTATTCGTAAACCTTGGCCTTGTCTAAGTCCTGGTTTTGATCCAGGTTTATGAGGATTATAATCTTCAGCTGGATGAATTAAAAATTTGTCATAGTTGAAAGTACCATCATGTTTCCATCTAATTCTTCCTAAATTTCCAGGACCGACTCCTTGCCAGCTATCATATGCTGGCAAACTACCTTCAAGAAAAGCTGAGCTTCCATGTGATGAAGTTGTATATTGAGAATAAGTCCATCCACCATTTGGATCATTTTGATTATTTATATTTGTATATGAAGCTGTTCTAGCAGTAACGTCATTTCCAAATCTAGTTGAAAATCTAAAACTAGAAGTTCCTTCGGTTGCATATACTCCAGGCTCTCCATTACCCATAACAGTTAAAGGAAAATCTATTTTTGAAAGTGAGTCATTTATTCCTGCAGCACTAGCTGTAAATAATCCTATATGATATTTGCCAGCTAATGTTGTTGAATAATTTCCTGTATATAAATTTGTATCTGAAACACTAGGACTATAACTATCACTACTAGTATACATTGCAATAGTAAAACAATCGTTATTATTTAAATGAGTTCTATTATTGTAATATGGTTGTCTTCCATTATGCGGCCCCCAAATTTGCCATTTGCCTCCGTTATCAATATGTAGCGCAGAACCTGTAAATAAATCTGTTATTCTGTCTGTAAGTACTTCAGATCCTGGGTTTGCAGCTGCATGTGCAGCTTTTGTAACTCCAAATGCACGATTTTTAGTTGCATAAGTGGTTGTGTCTGTTTCAGATATAGTAACACCATCAATAGTTAATGACGTAGATGATAAATTTTCTACTCTGAATACATAACATTTAAATCTATAGTATGTTGGTCCATATGATGGAGTGTCTGTTCTTGGTGACCCGTAGCTGTAGTTCCATAGATTGTCATAAGTTAAATTCATAGATTTATAACTACCTTTATAATTATATCCTCCTTGAGCGTAATAATCGCCATAATAAGTATATACCGATGAATTATTTGCATTAAATGTTCCAGGCGATCCATATGCATATGAATCTCCATCTATCCAATTATATCCAGCTCCTGCAAACGAAGCTGTAGGATCAAATGATCCAGACCAATTTCTTGTAAAAAAATCTCTACTATATTCTTGTTCCCAAAAACTTCTACTATAAAATCCTTCACCTTGTCCATTTCCAAATGCGATAGCTGTGTGAAATTGGTTTCTATCATATATCACATTATTATCATATCCTCGATTTTTATTTGTATAATAATAACCTGTTTCATAGGTTGCATTTGTAGTATAAGTATAAAATCGTGCTATATCATCAGGACCAGGAACTACTCCTCCTATCCAATTATTAGGATCTAACGGATTCCATATAGAATCTAATGTATTTAATTTTGCAATTATTGTTGCCATATTATGCTAACCATCCTTCAAAAATTTCTACTTGTTCTTTTACCCATTGCAATGTTGATTTATATTCTTCTGGAACATTTCTGTTTTCCCATTGTGATTCATACAAATTTATATTAGATTGCATTTCATCTACTAATACTTGCATGTTTTCTTTGGTATATGTTTGTTCGGGCATTGTAATAGTTTTTGCATCATGATCTATTACAAAATCTGTATTTTTAAAAAATACTATAAATGTCATATTATATGATGTTAAAATTCTATCTAATAATTCTTGTTCGTTCATAGCCTATCTCCTTAATGATTTATATGTTATTTCTGATCCTGATGGTATTGTTACAAAATATTTTATTGATTCGCTTGTTGCTGGCATAAAATCCACATCATAACGCATACGTAATCCATTTATAAATATTTCAATATACTCATATACCGAAGAAGATATAAAGGTTAAGTCGTTCGGTAATGGTACCGTAGTGCCTGATGAAGTTATTGCTCCACAATCTACATATTCTACTATAGGATTTACTAATGGTACTGTTGCTGCCGGCAATGAAACTGACGTTGCATTTGATAAATCTACTACTGATCCAGAAACTATTAATGAACCAGTAATAACTGCATCGCCGGAGAATGGGAATGGTGTTGTTGATATGCCTGTTAAACCCGATCCATCACCTATGTAAGATCCAGAGAATGATCCGGTGAATTGTGAAGTTGCACTTCCTGATATTATACCTAATTTTAATGCCATTTTATATAAATATCTTTCTATTCAATTGATGAATCTTCTATTATCATTCCACCTAGTGGGTTTGTTAAAGCGTATCCTCCACTCCCAAATGAACTACTTGCTGCTAATAATCCCATACTACCTGTTTTGTTTGTATTAACTCCACCTGAATATATTTTAACTTCCCTAGATTGATCTGAGGCCCATATTGGAGGGGCTACACTTGAAGAAGCTATTAAAGTTGCTCCATCTAATATTATATCTCCACCTGTATATTTAATTACTGAGTAGTCTTGTGGAGATGCATCTGAATCTGTTAATTGGTTCTTTGCATATCCTTGCATCCTTAATAAACCTCCAGTAACATTAAATGGCCGTCTACCACTTCCATTTTGAGAATATGCATATTCTATATGACCTTTAAATATTAACTCACCACCACTAACAGTAATTTGACCATTGCTATTTGCTGACCTGTTATATCCTACTAAAATACATTTTCCTCCACTTATTGAAAAAATATGTTCATAGTTAGTTTGGTTTTCAACCATTTCTATAGTATGCACACCCCCACTTACAGATACTGAGTTAGCTTGATTTGTTTGGTAATTTATAGCAAATCTACTTTCTCCACCTGATAATGTAAATTTTCTAACACTGTTTCCAAAATATCTACCTCCAGTCATTACTAAATCATCGCAATCACCATTATGTGTTAAATCTACATTTGTCATATTAATTTCATTAGCATGTCCATTAATAACTGCATTTACACCTATTCCACCCGAACCAGCAAACTGGTATGCTCCGCTTGGTCCATAACAATAAGCTATATTAAATAATAACCCTACATTATAACCTAAACTTGCAAAAGCATGTGCTGATCCACCAGCATAAACATATATCATATCTACTTGCATATATGCAGGTCCTGCATTACCACCCTGAGAATAAAATCCTCCGTTAGTACTATTAAACATGTTACCTTCTATTTTAATTCTTTGTGAATCTGTATATGAAGCATCATTTCGTATAAGTGTACCTTGTATTGTAGCATCTCTAAATTTAATTCTAGAGGTTTGGCCAGTTCCTCCTAATCTAATAATAGTGTCAGTAGCATCAGAGGTAGTTGTTACATCTTGAAATTCTAATGTCCAATTAAATGTAACTTCAGCATAAGCTGCTCCAGCTTCCCATAAACTAGCTGCAGTTGAAGTATGAAAATGAAAATCAGCATTCCCATAAACATTAAACCCATGTGGGCTTGTTCTAAATCCTTCTACATCAAATATTGCTCCCGCATATGAACTAGATACTGTTGTCCCTGGTTGGAAATAGTAATTAACTCCTTCTCGGGCTAAATTTTCTGTAACCGTATATGTTCCTGGGTATACAAATATTGTTGAACCTGTTGTTGCTGCTTGAGATGCTGATTCTAGTGTAGCAAATGGCTTCATTAAATCGCCTACTACTCCTGTTGAATCATTTCCTAATGGAGTAACGAAGATTGATTGTGATAAAGTAGTTTGAGTTACTATTCCAGTTAATCCAGATCCATCACCTATATAAGATGAAGCTGATACTTGACCTTGTATCATTACTCCACCATCAGAGAGTGAACCTGATATTAAAGCTCCATGTAAACCATGTCCTATTCTTAATTGATTTGATTCTCCTGCTACACCTTGGCTACCAGACCCTATTGTTATATTTCCAGTTCCGGAAGTTTGATTATATCCTGCTAATTGACCTATTGCAATGTTATGATTGCCACTACTTTGATTACCTGCTCTATCTCCTAATAATACATTATATTGGCCACTAGCATGTCCTACATCACGACCTATAGCAACTGTATACTGTCCACCGGTAGTTGAATGACCTAATGATATTCCTCCGTAAGCTGCGGCAGAAAAAGCTCCTACTACAACAGCTTGACCGGCAGATGTTGCAGATTTACCAATTGCATTACCATATGTATCAGTAACAGTTCCGCCTATAGCTATATTATTACCATAAGTAATATTTGATGGAGATATATTTGTAATATTATTACCATCTCCTACATGACTACCACTTATAATACTACCTGATATAGTTCCTCTTACATCTAATGCAGCTGTTGGTGTTTTAGTATTTAAACCAAAATAACCACTTCCGCTCCAATATGAAAGACCACCCGATCCGTCTTTAAATTTAAGTTGTGGTGAATCCGCCGTACCATTATCTAAATAAACTCCAAATGTTTTTGGTTCAGTAGGTGAAAAGTCTCCTACGTTTTGATCATTTGCTGCAAAATTTATAGAGTTATCAGCATCTGTAGTTGGTTTAATACGGCTTCCAATTGCTATTACTCCTCTAGAATTTGTACCAAAATTACTTCCTGCTCTATACCCAATTGATATATTATCTACACCAGATGTTGCATCTCTACCAAGAGCTACACTATACATATTAGCAGCTGCGCCTTTACCTATAGCTATTTGACCACTATCCATAACCCCACCTACAGTAATAACTGCGGCATCTTTACCTATTATTACATTTTCATCAGAACCTAAGCCTTGAGGTATAAGCGATCCAGAAATTTTAAGTGATCCTGTTATTTGAGTATTGGTATTTACTTGAAATCCTTTATCAGGAGAAATTGCTGCAGTAGCTGAGCCTGATGCTATTTGAGATAAGTTAAGTCCGGTAATTCCTGATGCTGGTATATTTGTTAATCCAGATCCATCGCCTGTAATAGAGCCTGTAACTTCTAATGATCCAGATATAGAAATAACTTTATCATTTCTAATAGTTAACATTCTATCATTAGATGAATTATGTACTAATAAAGCATAATCAGAAGCTGTACTACTTGCTCCTTTAATTCTAACTTTATAATCAGTTGTTCCAGATGTGCCTAAACCAATCGTAGGAGCTATAAATTCATGACCGCCGGTAGTTGTTACACTTAAGCCGGTTTGTGCTAATGTAAAATATTGACTTCCTCCACTATTAACTAAAGATAAAGCACCGCCGCCTCCTGATAAAGTTAAATTACCTCTAACGTTCATTCCGCCTGCAGTTGTACCTG
>Ga0209535_1003158_pt1 | contig 10564 bp, 9 predicted proteins | sample LinPmetageLP28_FD_184041 | JGI IMG/M metagenome (GOLD analysis project Ga0209535, IMG submission 184041) | Marine viral communities from the Pacific Ocean - LP-28 (SPAdes) (version 2) | ecosystem: Environmental > Aquatic > Marine > Oceanic | place: Pacific Ocean | collected 2009-08-22
TTTTTCTGATGCTGCACAAGGTCAAACTGGTATAATGGCATCAGGTAAAAGATTCCTTGGTGATACTTTAGCTAAAGGTTCAGAAATGTACGCAGCAGGCATAGCAGATCCATTTAGTAAAGCAGGTATGAAAGCAGCAGCATTACCAGCAGCAACAGCAACTGGTGACTTAATGTTTGCACAAGCTAAAAGAGATCAAGATGCATACGAAGATGCAATGGCTGCAGATTCAGAAGCAGACGCAGCATCAGACGCACGAAGAGCAGCAGCTATTAGACAATCTATGGAAGCGTATGGATTTACTGACGAAGAAATAGAAGATGCAATCTACGCAGCAGGATACAAAACTGGTGGTAGAGTAGGATTAGAATTTGGTGGTATACCAGCAGCACTTGAAAACATAGAAGACGATGAAATGAAAGACACGGCACAGTTTGTATCTGCTATGGATGATATGGATATACCTATTATGGACATAGTTGAAGACTTTGAAATACAATTTAAAAGAAAACCAAATAGTTTAGAAGAATTAAAACAATACTACAAAGAAAAATACGATTACAAAGGTCCAGGAGATGCTAGAATACAAGAAACCATGGAAGAATCTTTTAGAGAAAAAGCAGCTGAAGGTGGACTAATGGATCTTGGTGGTAAAGAAATGGATATGAGAGGCGGAGGTTTTATACCTATTGGTGAAAAAGAAAAAGCAGACGACGTTCCTGCAAGACTTTCTAAAAACGAATTTGTAATGACAGCAGACGCTGTTAGAGCAGCAGGTGGTGGAAGTGTTAATGAAGGTGCAAAAAGAATGTATGAAACAATGAATAAATTAGAGGCAAAAGTATAATGGCATCAGAATTTGATACTATAAACACAACGATAACTAAACCTTCTCCGGTTATAGAAGGTTCGCTTACCGCTTTTTTAAAATCGATTGATAAACTAGGTAAAGGTGCAATACCTGCTGGAGGTTTTCAAGGTATTGATACTTCTGTTTATGATCCAAAAGTTGCAGCACAAGATGCTTTACAAAAACAAGCAGTACAGGCAGCATCGGGTCTAGGGTCTTTAACAGGTCCACAAGCATACAAACCTTTTATGTCTCCGTATCAACAAGAAGTTATTGATGCAACACTTTCAGAATTTGACAGAAATCAAGCAATTCAAAACACAGGAATGAGAGATCAAGCTATTGCAGCTGGTGCTTATGGTGGAGGACGTGAAGGTGTTATGGCTGCAGAAGCAGCAAAAGGTGCTTCAATGAATAGAGCACAACTGCAAGCACAATTATTAAATCAAGGATTTCAACAAGCACAAGCAGCGGCAGGAGCAGACTTACAAGCACAACAAGGTTTAGGTGGCTACCAAAGTCAACTAGGCCAACAGCAACAAGCTTTTGCACAAGCTGGATTAGATGCAACACAAATCGCAGCAAGAGAAAAAGAATTCCAACCATTCACACAATTAGGATTGATTGGTCAACAACTTGCACAAATTCAACCAGGAGCGTTCCCTACACAAACTGTAGGTTATGCACCACCAGCAGCTCCGGCTAGTCCTATGTCACAATTCCTAGGAGGTGCCGCAGGTATCGCAGGTATTGGTGGTAAACTAGGATTATTCGGCTAATGAGTAAAATTTTAAGAAGACCAATGTTTAGAGGTGGACCGGTAGATAGCCGTGGAACGGGGATTACATCTGGATTAATGGATGGTGGTAGAGCTGGTTATCAGAATGGTAATATAGTTTTAGGTGGTGATTTATTAAAAAAAAATCAACCAAATTTATCTACTTTAGCTAATACACGATTTAGTGCAGGAATGCCTTTTGCATATGAATTACCTGCTATGAACAATCAAAATATAGAAGAAGTTGGTAAAGTAGAAGATGTGGAAACAGATGATAGAGGATTTTTACAAAAAACTTATGATATGTTTAACCCATCTAAAGAAACTGTAGAGGATAGACTTAAAAAAAGATCAGATGATATGACTACATTTGATGAGAAAATGGAAAGCATTGGTATTACAACAAATCAAGCCGCACAAAATAAAGCATTGGAAGATGCAGAAAAAATAGCTGTAGGCGGTAGAGAAGATCCTGATGTAGAAAATGCAAGAATACAACAAGAAAATTATGAGAAAAATAAAAAGTCTCAATTAGAACAAATACTTTCAGGTAGTACAGAAGAAAGTACTGAAGCAAGTATGGACGATATAAAAGCTCAAGCAGAAATATTTAGAGAAATTCTTGGTGCAGATAATAAGAAAAAATTAAAAGATTCTAGAATAGGTGATGCATCAGATTACTTATTAAAATTCTTTGAAGGTTCACAAAGAGAAGGAGCAACTGTAGGATCAGCAGCGGCCGATGTAGCAGCATTTGCAACAAGCAAAGATAGTAAAACTGAAAGAGCAAAAGCAGCTATTGAAAAAACAGATCAAACTGCATCAGCTCTAGCAATTAATGATTACATATCTGGTAAAAAATCTAAAGCAGAAATAGCAAAAATGATGAAACTTGCAGAGTATAGATCAGATTTAGCAGCGGAAAGAGGAAAGAAAAACGTCGGTGAATACATAATGTCGTCTAAAGAACTTGGTTTTTCAAATAAAGTAAAAGAAGGTGTTCAAGCTAAATATGGTCCTAGGGTTTTTGAAGAAGTTACATCAGAAATTATGTCAGATTCTACTAAATTTCAACCAGATGAATCAGATGTAGGAAAAGTATATATAGAAACTGATACAAAAGTAGTTTATACATTTGATAAAGACGGGAACAGAATACCAATCTATCAAGGATAGGAGGATTACTTGCCTATTATACAATCACAAATTACCGAAGAAACTAAACAAGATCCTAGTTGGGCCTTATCTATGGCTGCAGCCATACCATCAGGAATTATAAAAATAGTTGAAGGTGGTGCAACATTTGGTGCAGCATTATTAGATCTAGGCATAGATGAAAATAGAGTCGAAGCAGTAGAAGAATACTTTGAAAAAATAAATCCATTTGATGAAGTAGCGGCATCAACAGGTATTGGTAAAATTACAGAACTAATTGTTAATATTGGAGTACCAGGCGGTATAGCATTTAAAGCAGCAAGTGGTTTAGGTAAAGCTACACTCAAAGCAAAACAAGCCGGAAAGTATTTAAGTAAAGGTGAAAAGACTAGAAAATTTGCACAAGGAGCAGGAGCTGCCGGTGTTGCTGAAGGTGTGTTTGTAGGTGATGTACAAGAAGCTGGAACTTTTGGTGATTTTATGGGCGGTCCTACAGAAATAGATAGAGATAGCGATAGCGCTGCTAATGAATTAATGAACCGACTTAAATTTGGTATAGAAGGTGCTGCATTCACCGGCGCGTTTGGCGCGGCTGGTAAATTAATTGGTAAGATGAGAGAGGTCCGTGGATCAAATAAAGTGAAACGTGGATTTGATAAGAGTGTAGATAAATTAGATAGTTGGTTAAGATCAAATGGAGTAATGACTCAAGAAGGTTTTGACGCAAAAAATACAATGTCCGGAAGAGTAGCTAGAGATACTAATGTTGGAGATATAGCTATGAGAGATATTGATAAAATTTCTGACAAGATAGCTAAAAGTTATATGAAAGTTGCTGTCAATAAAGTTCCTTTTTTAGAAGCTAAAAAAACCATTGGTAAAGAAATGAATGATGTGTTGATGTCTAGTACTTCTAAAAATGGTAAACTTATAAATGAAAAATCATTTACACAAATAGATGAAATTCAATTAGATGCTACGGGTAAAGAATTTAAAACAGGTAAAAAACTTTATAATGTTGAAATTTTACCTATGAATCCTAAAAAAGTAGAAACATTAAGAGAAACATTAATTAATAAATACAAAGCAGATCCAGAAGATGTAACTAAAATGTTAAATGAATTTAGTACTGTTAGAAATAAATGGGGTGAATTATTTACTATAATGGGTAGAAGACTTAATCCTCAAGCTTTAAAATCATTTGAAGATATGATTCCTAAATATGTTAACGATGTATTGGATAGAGGATATGATGTATTAAGAAATAATCCTATTACAATTGCAGATAATATTAGACCTACAAAAACTTTAATTAAAGAAGCAGTAAAAGAATTTCAAGAGATAGCCGCACAAAAAGGTATGACTCTTAATGATGAACTTGCAAGAGATATGGTTGATGAAGTTTGGAAAGGTGCAAGATTACCAAAAGGATTTACAATAGGAGAAAGAACGGCTCCCGGCCAAATAAGATTTGATAAAGGCGCACCTTCGTTTTTAACTAAATCATTAGCAAATAAAATAGATCAAAAAAACATAGCTGATAGAACTTTTCAAATTAACCTTGAAGAAATAAGTGGAGTTGCAAAACCTGTTATACAAAAACTATTGGGTAAGGCTACTAATCCTATGTCTTCTATTGTAGAAGGCACGGCTAATTTATCTTCTATGGTTAGGAGTAATCAATTTTTTGATGACTTAATATTAAAAAATAATAAATTAAAAACAGATTATGATGCTTGGGAAGCAGGTGGTAGAGTTGGACAAGAACCAAGAATACCTTTTTTATATAATAATTCTAAAGATGCAATGAAGTACGCAGGTGGAACTACTGATGACTTTGCAGAAATAACATCTGTTAAAGGTGATGCAGTTAGAGAAATAGATAGATGGACCGATGAAAAAGCTTTTGTAAAAAATATAGATGATGATGCAGTTGTAAGATTAAATGCTAAAGATGAAATACAACAATTAATAAATCCTTTGCAAGGTAAGTTTGCATTAAAAGATTATGCGGAAGCATTTAAAAGTACAAAAAATTCTGCAAAAAGTTTTCCAAGACAAATTTATAATGGATTAATTTTATATCCTAAAGGTTTATCTCAAATGTCCAAAACAATTCTTGCTCCTTTTACTCACGCAAGAAACTTTATTAGTGCAACAGCTTTTGCTGCAGCCAATGGTCATTTACCTTTTGGTAATATAGATGATGTTAAGAAAGCTTGGAATTCTTTACAAGCCCCAGTTATTGGAGGTCGACAAAATAATGCATTCTATCAAGAACTATTAGAACTGGGAGTAGTAAACTCTAACGTACAATTAAAACAAGTAGCTGATCTGTTAGAAGATGTAGATTTCGGAAGCACACTTAATAAATTAGATAGTGATTATGGTTTAGGTAGATTTTTAAAAGGACTTAAAAAAATAAAAAGAGGTGCAGAAGATTATTACACGGCAGAGGATGATTTTTGGAAAATATTTACATTCCTAGGTGAAAAATCTAAACTTGCTAAAGCATATGACAATGCAGGATTAAAACTAGGACAAGAATTTATAGACCCAAGTGGTGCTAAACAAATATTTAATGATCAATATTTAAAAAAGTCAGCAGCCGATATGGTAAAAAATAATGTACCTAATTATGCTTTCGTATCAGACTTTATTAAAGGGTTAAGACAATTACCTGTTGGAAACTTTGTAGCTTTTCCGGCAGAAATTATTAGAACAAGTGCAAACATTGTTGAAACTGCATTAAAAGAAATTAACTACTCTACAGTTATAAATGGTAAAACAGTAAATCCATTAAGAGGTAGAGGCATACAAAGATTAACAGGAATGGCAGCAACTACAGCTGTATTACCACTTGGCACAGTTGCAGCTGCTCAAGCAGTATATAATATTGCGGATGATGAGATTGATGCAATGAGAAGATATGTTGCCGATTGGTCTAAAAATTCTGTATTAGTTCCTTTTAAAGATGAAGATGGAAAATTATCTTATGTAGATTTCTCACATTTAAATGCATACGATACAGTTACAAGACCTATTCAAACTGTTTTAAATGCAGTTAACTCTGGAAGAGCTGATGAAGATGGGTTACTTGATGATTTTGTTTTAGGTATGTTTGAATCTACAAAAGAACTAGGATCACCATTTATTAGCGAATCTATTTGGACCGCTGGACTTGCAGATATATTTGTAAGAGGTGGTAGAACAAAAGAAGGAAGATCTCTTTGGAATGATAAAGATTCTGTTGGAGATAAAATGTCAAAATCTATTAGTCATTTAGTAGATACACAAATGCCGTTAAACTGGAAACAAATGCAAAGAATTGGTTTATCTTTAAAACCTGTAAATAGTTTAGGTAAGTTTGACGAAAGAGGTAATCAATACGATCTTGGTAACGAATTAGCAGGTATTGCAGGATTACGAAGAGTTGAAGTAGATCCTCAAAAATCTTTTAATTATAAAATTACAGATTACAAAAAAGGTATTAGAAATTCTAGAAATTTATTTACAGCTGCTACACTAAAAGGTGGAGTAGTTACACCAGAACAAATAGTAGATGCATATATAAATGCCAACAGAGCTTTATATCAAACCAATAGAGAATTATTTTTAGATATAGACGCTGCTAAAACTTTAGGAATGAAAGAGGATGCTATAGGTCAAGGAATGGTTAACAGAGGAGAACGAAGAGCATTTCAATTTTTAAACGAAGGATTGTTTAGACCTTTGACAATTTCAAGAGATGTACAAGGTTTATTTCAAACAAAAGCAGAGGAGTTAGGAATAGCTAATCCTTTTGAACAAGCTGCAGATGTTATAAGTAGAATACAAGAAGTATTAATTGAAACTTCTTTAGATGGAGATTTATTTCCTGATATTAAAAACCCGTTAAGCTCTGAACTATTACCAGATCTAGTAGGACAAGCTAATCAATTACTTAACAATAATCCTGCAACAGCTGCAATGGTCACAGCTCCAGGCTTTGTTGGACAACAAAATACTAACATAGATCCTGTGACTAGACTTACGTCCGCAGAAGAGGTATTGTTAGATCCTTTAGAACAAAGGTACAGAAAAAACCAAAGAACAAAATTAACATAATGGCAATAGAACCCAAAACAACTAGAGAACACATTTTATCTTTATACGGACACATTTCAGGTGTTAAGAAAAATTTAAAACACGTACACGAGGATGTAGAAAAATTGGGCGGTAAGATAGACAAGGTCTATTGGGTTCTTTTAGCGGCAGCGGGAACTGCTGCACTCTTCGCTATAGAAAAAATCATTAACTAGGAGAAAAATTATGCAATTGAGTAAGCACTTTACTTTAAGAGAGATGACCAATTCGATGACCGCGCAGCGTAAGGGTATCGATAACACACCAGGATCAGGTGAGATTAAAAGTTTAGGTGATCTGTGTTATGAAGTTTTAGAACCACTACGGGCACACTTCGACAAAGCTGTGACCATCACCAGCGGATACCGGAGCGAGGCGTTGTGTGAAGCGATCGGCAGCAAAAAGACATCGCAGCACGCGAAGGGCCAGGCGGTCGACCTAGAAATTTTTGGCGTACCCAACATTAAGACAGCTTACTGGTTACAAAATAACGTTGATTTTGACCAGCTCATTATGGAGTACTACGACAAAGACGATCCTGCAGGCGGATGGGTCCACATAAGTTATCACGAGTCTGGTTCGAACAGAAAACAAGTTCTTACTTTCGACGGAAAAAAATACACTGAAGGTCTTCCGGATATGGAATGGAAAGACGGCAAAGTCGTAGGCTAGTTACACATACAACCCATAAAATTACCACTACCATCGTTCATTATATGCAGGTTTAAAGTATCGGCATAGCCGGATAATTTCATTCTTAAAATATCACACAAAGTAAAACAATCTACTTCAGCAGTTATAGCAATGCCTTCCATAATTTGTTTTGTTACAGGAATTAATTGATACAAACCATCATTTAAAATAATTAAATCCATTCTCTTAAATCCTCTCCCATAACTTCAGTTGCAATATTAATCTTCTTACGCAAAGCTTTTCTAATCTTTTCATCAACAGTTTTTGGTGCTATAAGGTCAACATATGTTACCGCCTTCTTTTGCCCTATTCTATGCGCTCTGTCTTCTGACTGCAGCCTTTTTTCTAGGTCATATCCATTAGAATAATAAACTACATTATTAGCAGCAGTTAATGTAATTCCATAACCACCGGTTTGTGGATTACCAATAAAGAATCGCGCAGGAGAATCTGGGTCCTGAAACTTTTCTATATTTTCTTGTCTAACATCTGCAGCAACTGCACCATAGTATTGAACAATAGAGTCTTCTCCATATTTTTTAGATATAGCAGCTACAATTTGTTTGATATCATAGACATAGTTGGCCCAAATAATAACCTTACCTTCAACCTCTTCAAGTAATTCTATTAACGAAGTGATACGATTGTTTTTTATTTCTGTAATAGTGTCATCATCATTCTTTAAATGACCACAAGTAATTTGATGTAATCTCATTAGCTGCGTTAATACGTGAGGAGCTGTAGCCATTTTACCTTTTAGAGAAGCGAGAGCCGCGGACTTCATAGTAGAATAAGCTTTACTTTGTTCATCAGTAAGTTCTACTTGTCTCTCTATGTATGTCTTCTCTGGAAGATCTAAACAATTTTCTTTTAAAACTCTATCTGAAAAAGGTTTAAGAAGTTTTGATAACTCTTCGAGTCTTTGATAACCACCAACTAATTGTACTCTACGACCACCAAAGTTTGCATTTTTCATAACTGCATATCTATTTCTAAATGTATAGTAAGAAGTAAAACCAAGTAAATTTTCATTTAAAAATTCACATTGTGTATATAAATCTAATGGTGATTTAGTTACAGGAGATCCTGTAAGTATTCGTCTATACTTTGCAAGTTTACCCAAGCTGCAAATAGCTTTAGTTCTTTTTGCCGTTGGAGTCTTAATAGTTGTAGACTCATCGACAGCCATTATTGTTTTGTGGCAATTAAGAAACTTTGTGGCAAACTCAAGGCCTTTCTTTGTCGAAAATGATTCTACATTCATAACAAGGATGTGAAGGTCATAGTCTACTTTAAATAATTGTTGATACTCTTTATCCTTTGTTTTAGATGTAGTCGCAGTCCATAGTACCGTTTTATTTTCTACATGGCTAGGTAAATGATTTGGTATTTCTTGTGAATACCAGTTTCTATAAACACCTTTTGGTGCTATGATTAACGCCCCATCAATTGAACCTTTATTATAAAGTACAGCAATATTATCTACTAATACTTTTGATTTACCTGTACCCATTTCCATAAAGTACGCAAACTCATCTTTGTACCATGATCTTTCTAATGCACTTTTTTGATGATCGTATGGTTTAGTTTTAAATTTATAATCAAGTTTGAACTTGTCAAATATTTGTGTTTCATTCATAATTTTTTATTCTTTCTAGTTGACAATTATATAAATTACTGTAAGAAGTCTGTCAAGTAAAAGAAATAAGAAATGAAAAATAAAATATTTGAGTTATACAAACCAGATTCTTTAGCTAGTTTTTTAGAATTTTATAAAGCTAATCCTAAAGAAAAATTTGTTTATGTAATTCAACAACCACCACCTAATATAAATATATTAAGTGCATCTGATTATGGGTACCTTGTAATATGTTTGCCGAATAGAGATCAGGCAATATTTTCTACTGCACCTTATGTACAGAAGATGAGAAAAAATTTACAAGACTTTCGTAAAGAAGATTATTTACTTGCTGTAGGAGATCCTGTAATAATAGGTATCTCAACTTGGTTAGTAGGTGAAACTACAAACGGACAGTTTAATATGTTGAAGTGGGATAAACGTGAATATAGATACTATCCATTAGAAGTGGATGGATATCAGAAAGGATAACAATGAGTGAAGATGTGAGAGATATGATGTTAGAAGATTCAAAAGATCTTTTAGATAATGTAGAGGTAACAACTATTGCGCAAGAATGTGTAAAGTTAAAAAAAATAGAAGATGAAATATCTGATTTAGATGAACAGATAAAAAAGAAAAAAGAAGCAGCTGATTCTATCAGCTCAAGAGTAATACCAGAATTATTAGCAGAACAAGGATTATCAGAAATAAAATTAGCTGATGGATCTAAAGTATCTGTAAAAAAAGAATATAGATGTACTCTTCCAAAAGATGAAGTGAAGAGAGAACAATGCTATGAATGGCTTCGAAACGAAAAGTTGGGAGATATTATTAAAAACAATATCTTTGTAACTTTTGGTAAAGGAGAAGATGACAAGGCGAAACAATTGTTGGACCTTGCGGCAGAGAATGGGTATGAGCCACAACAGAAATCTGATGTAGCTTGGATGACATTAACTGCTCTATTCAGAGAGCGTATCGAGGCCGGTCTTGATATGCCCTCTGATGTTTTTAATACTTGGATTAAAGACAAAACTAAAATAACCCGGAAATAATGGAGAAACAATAATGAGTAATGAAGTAATGAAAAAAGACTCTGGATCACTTGCCTTGTTTGGTGATGATGCAGCTAAAGGTTTTGAGAATATGACGCAAGAAGATATGGCGTTACCATTTGTCAGAATCTTGGGACAACTGTCACCGCAGGTAACTGAAGGTGATGCAAAGTATATAGAGGGTGCCAAACCAGGTAACATCTATAATACTGTTACCAGCGAGTTATACGATGGTAAAAAAGGTATCAAGATTATTCCTTGCTACTACAAAAAAGATTATCCAGAAT
>Ga0209535_1003159_pt1 | contig 10563 bp, 18 predicted proteins | sample LinPmetageLP28_FD_184041 | JGI IMG/M metagenome (GOLD analysis project Ga0209535, IMG submission 184041) | Marine viral communities from the Pacific Ocean - LP-28 (SPAdes) (version 2) | ecosystem: Environmental > Aquatic > Marine > Oceanic | place: Pacific Ocean | collected 2009-08-22
CGTGCTGATTTTCATACCTTTTATATTCCAGGCCGAATAGTGCATTCAAACCTGGCTCTAACTCTTTTACGAGTTGGGATCGTGATATAGCCATAATTTATTCTCCTATTCTAGCTTAGTTTTGTAGCTCAATTAGATTAGCAACTACTACTACAGATCTGAAAGCCGCATTTTCATCGTTTTCAGGATCTTCAGCAGATCTTAATAATCTCCATGAAGCTGCATCAGCACTTGTATCTCCGATATCTAGAGTAGCTGAAGACTGACCAGTAGTTGTACTACCAGCTGTCGTATTCATATCATACGTTTCTAAATATCCTGCTTGTGCTACAGCAGCATCTGTTGCTACTACATATTGTTGTTGTGGGTTATCGAATACAAATGCATCGATATCTTCTGAGTTTGCTGGTGTTACTTGTACGTAATGGTTCGCAAATGTAGGCTTTAAAGTTGTAGCCGCATTATAGAATATACCATTTAATACACCAAGAACTGGAGCATCAGTTGTCTGACCTCCAATTATGTAACCAGCACTAGAAGCAACCGCTTCGCCGTGATATACAGTTGTTGCATAACCAGCGTCGATTTTGTATTTGCCCTGACCAGAAGTTGCTGGTGTTGAACCAAGCGCTCCTGCAGCAATCAAACCAAAACCTTGTGTGTTTCTATTTGCCATAGTTATTTTCTCCTTATGTACCTGCCTCGAAAGGCTTCCAGTACGGTTTAATTTAATTCAGTGATTTAAAAATTACTTTTTAGTACCACCGAAGGTTACACGAGACTGCCTCTCAACATTGATTGGCATTCTACTATCTTGCTCCTTCATTAAATCGTTTCTTACAGCTTCATCTCTTTGTTTATGACGGTCTGTCATATACTCTTGTCTTTGCTTCGCGATTTCCTCAGGTACCTTCGCAAGTAGAAGGCCTCCAACTCCAACAACTCCCTTGTATTTACCGTCTTCAACGGTTGGATAATCAGATGCATTTTCAACTTCTTCAGATCTTACTAATTCATATCCTTCTCTTAAACGTCCAGATATATTTTTCGTATCTTGAAAGCCAACGCTTTCTGCTCTTATCCATCTATACCTGAAACCATCAGGTGCAGGGGGTGCGTCTAGAGCTGACGGATGGACCCAAACTTTTGGCCTTTCATTCTTTGACCTAGTTTGACTCGCACGAGAAGTAGTTTTGTTTTCATTTTCCATACGCTTATGCCTCCTTCGTGAGTTTTAATTGTTTTGCGTAGTCTTCGAGTGGCACTCCTAATTTTTTAGCTATTGCTACTTGAGAAGAAGTGAGTCTTACAGTTTTGCGTCCAGGTTTTACGCTTCTTGAAGCAGATGCAACCGTTTGCACGGGAGCGGACGTTTTCTCTTCTGTAGTATTACCAAATCTGGTAGGAAAGTCAACTTTCATTCTTCGGTTTATTTCTCGATAATAATCCTCTGAATTTGTATCATATCCTTCGCTTTCCAAATCTTCGTGGTGAGCCATAGCTGTATTAGTCATAGGTCTATTAGTTCCAAACCATGAGTTTTCAGCAGCCCAGGCTTCCGCTTTTGGATCTGGTGTTGGTCTACTTTCAGGCGAGTTCTGTACAATGTTTCCACTGTCAGCAGGTTGTGCAGTTGGTTCTGCAACAAACTGTTGTTTACTTTGTTTCGCTTGTTTAATCCTAGCATTCTCAAAAGAGAGTTCTGCTATTCTTTTATTAGCTGAAATTTGAGCTTTTGCGTCTTGTGTTTCGATAGCTGCTGCAAGTTCTCGCTCTGCAGATTCTAATCCAGCACTGACATTTTGTTCAAATTTTTCTAAATAGTCTAAGTCTGTTTTTTGAAAACGAGATTGATCTTGTTTTCTTTTTTCTTCAACTGACTTAGCATAATCTAGTGCAGCTTGTTCTCTACGTTCTGCTTCTCTCATCTTACGAGTAAGTTTAGCAATACGTGATTGAACACCTTTACTATAGTCTTCTAGTTTATCGTCTTCTTTTATTTCTTCTTGTTTCGTTGTTTCTTGTTCTTGATTGTTCGTATCTTCTCGAACATCCAACTGCTCATTAGATTTCTCAGATGAATCATTGGACTCAGCACTGTTTTCAACTGTTTCATTTACTACCTCGATTTCGTTTTCTTGTTTTTCCTCATGCAAATCAATGTCTGCACCAGGGCCTGATGTATCGATATCAACAGTTTTATTTTCTTTGTCTGGCATAGTTACTCCTTCCTATGATTAAAACTCATGCAAGATGTCCTCTGGACTATCAATTGTTGCTAAAACTTCGTCGTCGTTTAGCAGACGCATTTCTCCACCTTCGATCTTGATTCGGCTACCTGCATAACGTGCAAACATAACCCAATCTTTGACCTTGCACCACGGACCTTCAGGATATCTTTCTTTATCCTTATAACATTGTGGGCCCATAGCTAAAACTAAACCAACTTGAGATGCAACTTGTTGCCTCTCTAAAGTTGTTTCAGCTAATACTAATCCACCTTTAGTTTTTTCTTTCATTTTGAAAGGTAAAACTATCATCCTCCACCCAGTAGGCTTTGGTAAGCTAGGTTCTTTCTCTTCTTTTTTCTCTGATTTTTTTACACCAATAAGATTATTGTTCGGTGTTAATATCGACGACTGTTCCTTCATTTTGCTCCTTATCGTTTAGCAGGTTAGAGATTTCCTGACGCACTGATTCCAATGCATTGATTTGTCCTATTATATACTTGTAATTTTCCATACTGTCAACCCCTCCAGATGTTATGGATATTGACAACTGTTCTATTCTTGAATCTAAAAATCTTAATGTCTTATTTATTACTGTTTCTAATTGCATTATTTCTTTGCTACCTTTCCTGTGTTTTCACCTTTTTTAATAACATAGTCTTGAGTACCGTTGGCACCTGAATTTACTTCTTTTTTTAGTTGTTTAAAAAGGTTCATTTGTTTTTTATCTTTTTCTTTCTGTTTAGAATATTGTTCTAAAGATTTTGTGTCTCTCACTAACAATTCCACTTTCTAAGTGATTTAGATAATCTATCATCTCCAGTGTTATTACTAGCCTTTTGTCTCTTACGCATCCCCTTCATACGGGCGCAGAATGACTTACGTCTTTTTGCAGCCTTAGATCCTTTTTTTAATTTTGATGGTTTTGTTGTAACAGCTGTTTTTAATTTAGAACCAGGGTTTGCTGCTTTATACGAATCAACTCCTTTTTGATTTAAGCCACCAGACTCTGACTTACCTTCTTTTCTAGTCCACGCTGGACTACCACCTTTTTTAAAATCTTGTCTCATGCAAATGTTTTTACGTTGGTTGGTTTACCGCCAGGATTCCCAGCTGCTCGTTTTCGTTTGACAGCGCTCGCCTTTTGTCCGCTTGACATCTGTGTGGCTTTTGCTAGTGGAACGCATTTTGGATATTTCCTCTTTGATCCTTTGCTTCTCCCGCAAGGTTGATACTTGCCGTTCTTCTTCGGTGCTCCGATATCGACCCATTTTTCCGATACCCATTTTCTTAACCCACCTTTTGAAAAGTGAGTACGCATTACGAATTATTTCCGTAAGCTCTTCCTCTACCTTTAGTGGTCATCTTACAAACTGAACCATCTTTGTAAGCTGCTCTTCCACCTGTTTTCATTGGTTTTGGAGTTTTACCAGGATTTAATCTTTCGTTATTTAATTTACGTTCTGCTCTTTTAGCATTTTCTCTTACTATTTTTATAGCAGAGGCTGCTGTTCCTACAGGAGTTAAATTTTTTAAAAGTCCTAAAGCTTTTTTAATAACTTTTTTTGGTTTAATAGAATTAGATGTTTTAGTTTCTATTTTTTCTTCTCTTCTAGAAGGTTGGACTTTAGGTTCAATTTTTTTAAGAGGATGTCTAAGACCTGTTTCTTTGTTAGGATCTCCAAGTGGATGTCTAAGACCTGTTTCTTTTTTAAGTTTTTTTTTTAAAAATTCATCTCTATCAGAGCTCATTATACTTGTCCTCCTTTTACGTATTTCATTCTAGTCATATCCATCATTCCACCACCCATAGCTTTTTTTCTTTTCTTCTTGCCACCTGGTGTAACTTTACCTGAACATACGGCTGAACCATACATGTTAGCATATGCTGAAGGATATACTTTGAATTTTCTTTTAGCGGCTGCTTTGCCTTTTGCACAAAGTTTAGCCATTAATCTTTTTTATTTGTTTTAGCTATTATTTTTCTAGCTATTGTTAAAGGACTAAATCCTTTTAAAAATTTATTTGTTTTTGGAGTTTTATCAAAAGAAAGTTCTTTCTTAGGATTTTTTGATATTTTTTTTATTACATCTGTTTTTTTGCTTACACCAAATGCACCCTCTTTTTTGTTTTTTACTTTATTATCATATTTTTTATTCTCTACTTTACCACCATCTTGCATGAAACCCATTTTGTTTCTAACTTCAGTAGGTAATTTTTTTAAACCTTTGTTTTTAGTTGGAACTTGTTTTAAAGCTGAACCACCATCACTAAATTTTTTCTTGCCTTTTTTATTCATCTCCATAATTTTTTTAATTCCAGGATAATCTTTTGCTTTTCCTACACCTACACTTATACTAATTATTTTTGATTCTGATTTTTTGGATTTTCCACCATCCTTATACATAGGTCTTTGCATCATTCCGCCACCCATCATTTTTTTTCTCATTATTTTTTTCCTCCTTTAAATATTTGTGTTCCTTTTATACCATAAATACTTGCTACTACAAGTATCCAAAGATTTGTGAACCATTTTGGAAGCTCTGAGAACATATCAAAAAACAATTTTACCTTGTCCATTGCTGTTGGATCATCACTTACGACTGCCCAGGCCAAAATTGCTATGGGCAAACTTAAAATTATCAAAACTGCCTCGTCTTTCCAGTCTGATTGACGTGCTTCTAATAATTTACCTTGGTAAGCTTCTTTACCTTCAGCCATTCTAGATGCATGCATCAATTGTGCATCAGACATAGCTATTTTAGTCTTCTGTTTGTTAGCGTAAATTTTACTACCAGCAGAGACGGCTAATTTAATTGCCGAAAACCACATATTAGTACCAAGTAGCTATTTTTTTCTTATCAGATAGCATTCTTTTAGTTCCTCTAACTTTTTCCTTGTCTCCTGTAGGAATATAGTTGAAGGCACTATTAGCAGTAGTCTTAGATCTTGGATCTATCTCCACATTTTGTTCTGGAACTGCCATCTGTTTTGCTTTTTTATAGTTCATCATAATTTTTTACCTTTTGTTAACTTAATATACCATTATTAATTGTCAATAACAGACATTTGTTTTACACCCGATTTAGCAAGTGATACTTTAGCTCTTAATTCAGCTAAATCTTCGTTTTGATCCATCTTATCTTCAGCTAAATCTCTAGATTGTAGCAATCTTGCTCTTGCAAGTTCTTGTTGAGCTTCATCATCTTGTTTTTTACGTTCATTTTCCATAGCACGTAGATCAACTTCACGTGATTTTAGTTTTAGTAGAGGATCTGAATCAAATTGTGAAGTGATTTTGTTTTCTTCCTTCATAAAATCTTCAGTCATTTCTGCAATCAATACTGCTTTTCTAGATTCTATAGTGTTTGTTATCTGTTGAAGCATTTGTGCTGCTTGTGGGTTGGTAGGTGCCTGTTGTTGAAGCATTTGCATCTGCATCATCTGCTCTCTGAACTCTATTTGTACTTGTTCTTGGGCCATGATTGATATGTGTTCAAAAATGTTTTTTTGAATAGATGCCATTATAGCGGGATTGTTCTTAACCATGTTTGTTGACATAAAATTTAAGTGAGCTGTGATGTGCGCTCTGTGATCTTGACCAGGGAAAGCTTGAAAAGGTTTTGAACTTAATGCATTAATATGCTCGATACTTGGATCAAGGGGTTCAACTTGAGCGGGAGGGGGTAATATTTGATTAACATCTTTTACTCCTATTGCTTCATACATTTTTCTATATGCATTATAAAGATTATGTATCTGCGGATTCGATTGTGCTAGTTGTAATTCTGTTTGTGCCATCGTAATTCTTTGTGACTGAGAAAATATATTAGGATCAGCTACAGGGATGATGTCAATTCTATCATCAAAATCTACTTGCTTAATTGTTCTAGCTCCTCCAACCACGTCATATGGATATTCTGGTGGTAAATATTGAGCAATTATTTTACCTAAAAATCTAAATTCTTTTTTCATTGCAGCGTATAATCTTTTATGGATTGCACTCATGACTCTTGAACCACGTTCAAGAAGAGCAATAGTAGTACCAACGGCTGCGCCTTGATTTCCATCTCCAACTTGCATATCGGCAATAGATGCAAATCTTTGGCCTGCTCCCACAACAGTTCCCATTAATGACAATAATGTCTGAGAAGGTTCCTTATAAGGTAATGGAAAAAATGCATCTCTTAAATTTCCACCTGGTGCATCTACATCTTTAAACTCACCTGGTTGAATTGGAGATGCTTCGTCTCTAACTCTTACTCCACGTTGTTTGAATCCAGCTGGCAGATTAGATAACGTTCCCGCATCTAGTAACTGCCTTAAAGCCGCGGTCGCTGTTCTAGACAGTCCACCTATCATGTGGATTAAACCGAAACCATAAAAACCTAAACCTGGTAAAAATTTGAAATGTACAAAATATTGTATTTTATTTCTCTTAGGATCTTCTGGTGCATAATTTCTTTTAATAGATAAAATTTTTCTTGAAGCTTCTTCAACCGTTACAATGTACGGAAGTTTAATTCCTGTGGGCTCACCATTCTCATCCATGTCTTCAAAACCTTCAAGGTCTAAATTAACATGACATTCTAAAACATTGTATATTGATTCTTGTTTACCAGTTTTTTTAGTTCCAGAAATTTCTCTTTCCTTTTTAGTCAACTCGTCATTGTTATCAACACCTGGCGGACCTAATTCTACATCGGCATAGAAACCGTTGACTTGTTGTTTTCTTAAATCGTTTTCAGAAATTTTTAAAGAGTGGATGATTGATTCCGCTTCGTCTAATGAGGTAGCCGTGTACGGAACAATCAAATCCTCAGCAGGGATAAATTTACTCACTGCTCTCCCTAATAACTGGTCATAATAAACTTTTTTAAAAGTTGAACCAGCTAATGGTAAATGAAATAACATTTGATCGAACTCAGGTTCGTATTCTTCCATTTGATCCATTAATAAATAATTCATGTAGTCTTTAACTCTTTGAGACTGTTGTTGAACAGGAGGGGAATCTACTCCAATAATATCTGTTCTTACAGGACCTCCTGCAGGTAATAATTCTTTATAGGCTTGTGCTTGAAATTGTGTAACAGCTTCTGCAAGAACTGGGTGAGTTGCACCACTTGCTCCTTGAAAAGGTTCTGTTCTGTTTTCGTATTTAAAACCTAAAAGATCAAGACCTTGAATATAAGATTGTTCCCAATCTTTTCTAGATGTTTTATAGTCCATGTAATCATCGACCATTTCATTTCCAATCGGTTCTAAAATATCTTCAGGTAAAATGTCAGCTAGATTATCAAAATGAGATTCTGTTCCTGGTATGTTAATTGCTCCAGGTGCAAAATCAATTGTTGCACCTCCGTCTTCTTCAGCAATAACTTCTACTGGACCTTTTTGTTCTATAACTTCTTCTTCAAAAATTTCTTCTTCAGCTGGTATTTCTACTTCTGTTCTAAGTTCATTAGGAAGGGACTTGTCTATATCTGCCATTTAAAATTTCTCCAGTCTTACTGTTTAACTTGTTTTAAAGGAACTTTCAACCCCTGTGGGTTTGGTCCTGATTTTGGTGGCGGTCCAGATTTCACGCCTCCTGAACCAAGTGGTTTATCAATCATACCACCATCTTTACTGCCTTCTCTCATTTGTCTCAAAGCTTCACTTACCGCAGAGTCCAAAGACATGTCTATTCTTAAATCTTTTACAATGGCATTAAATTTTTGTTGGGTTGCTTTGTCAGCATTGGCCATGTATTTCTTACCGTAGTCCATTAATAATAATTCCTTTTCTTCTGTTCGACAACTTCATCCACATAGTCTTCTGGATGTTCAATTAATCCACCTTGTCTAAATCTCATGATCGCTTGTGTAGTGGAGTCGACCAAGTCATCATGATCCCCGAACGGAAAGGCTGCACATTCTTCAATGACTTCCTCTGCAAACTTTTGTTTAGGAGCCCATACCATACCAGATTCAAACAAAGGTGCAACAGCATTTACACGGGCATGTTTATCATTTCCACGTGAAGGAGTAAAGTTCATTACTGGAATATCCATTTTCCTTAATTCATAGGTCAGGGGCAATCCAGAAGCTTTCGCCTCAATGATCACTGTTTCAGGGTTCCAGTATCTATATTGTTCAAGAGCCAAGCGCCGTAGTTCAGGAAACTCGTATCTTCCTTTGATTGCATCAAGTAATATTAGATTGGCTCCTGAATCTTGGTCAGGATAAAATACACCCCAAGTAGTAATAGCACTGTAATCGGCTGTCTCCTTTTTCAAGAATGCTGTATCATAAGATTGTATGATATGATAAATAGTTGGGATGTCATCTCCTTCATAAGGTCTCCACCATTCACGTTTAAGAATCGCACCTTCCTCACTAGTTGGTTGTTGCATCCATTGTGCGTTCCATTTAGCAACAGGAAGGGCTGCTTTTACTTTTTCTAATTCATCTATCTTCCAATACTGGGGCCAAACAGGTTTAGGATCTGATTCATGGTCCAAGATTGCTGGAAACTCAACCACGTGCCACTTGTCTGCCTTAGTTTCTTTTGAACTAGCAATCAAGGCTCCTGTTAAATCTCTAGTAGACCAACGTGTCATAACCAAAATAATTTTACCACCAGGTTGAAGACGTTGACGTGGTCCTGACGTGTACCATTCATAAGCTTTGTCTAAAGATACTTTGGACATTGCATCTTGCTCCGAGTGTGGGTCATCAATAATAAGTAAGTCCGCACCACGGCCCGTGATTGCACCACCAACACCAGCTGCAAAATATTCACCACCTTGAGATGTTTCCCATCTTCCTGCCGCCTGACTATCTTCACTAAGTGTTGTGTCAAAAATTTTTCTATAATCCTCACTATCAATTAAGTTTTTTGCTTTACGACCAAATCTTATTGCTAGTTCTGCCGTGTGTGTTGCTTGAATGATCTTGAGCTTTGGCTCACGGCCCACCATCCACGCTGGCAGGAGATAAGATGCAAATTCTGATTTAGTGTGTCTGGGTGGCATGTTGATAATTAATCTATTTATTTCGCCCGTGGCTAATTCATTAAATTTTTTTGCAATGTGCCTGTGGTGGGACCCCTCTATAAAATCTGGCCAAACACATTTGACAAAAGAAAGGAAGTCATCTTTAGCTTTATTCCGTATCTTTTTTTCAGCATGTAATACTCGAAGTTGCTTAAATGTTTTTCGAATATCTGCAGGTAGCTTATCTATATCTATATTATTCAAGTCCATAAAAAATTTTTTTAAAAATTTTTTTGCATCATTTTTGATGTTAAATAAGTTTTTTACAGCCTATGACAATATAAATCAAGCATATATATACATACATTAGGATCCCTATCTACGCTAAAAGGGGGGTGGGGGGCTTCGCACTTTCATTTTTAGGTGTCGAGTTGGTACCTCTATTAAGATACACGCGCCACGATACATGGCTCACGGATATAAAAAAAACGCGCCCTTGAAATAAGGGCGCGTTGTCATTGGTTGGTTCTGGAATTATATAAGTTCTATTTTTTTAATGCCTCGACCATTTTTATAGGGGATGACTTTATAAGGGGTCGGACTTTCAAGCCCCGTTTTAATTGCTGATTGAATAAAGGCTTTCCAATTGATAGCCCTTAAATGATGCGCGGGGTTTTTTTCTTTATTCACTATTTACCGTCCTTGTAATAATTATCTAAATTAGGCGCGATCATTAGGGACATATCGCAATCATTACAAACATAGCCCGAATTATCCCAAAGCAACGCGCCTAGATAATCTAGTTTTTTATCACAACTAGCGCAATTGCCGTAGTCAATGATATCTTCATTTTTTTCTTTATTCATATTGTCCTTTGTTCATTGTTAATTTATTTTCAATAATTTGAAAATATACCTTGATTAATAAACTAATTTAAAATACTAATCAAGGATAATAAACTAAAATAAAGGACAATAAAAATGACTAAATATAATGGATGGTCTAATTATGAAACATGGAATTTCAAATTATGGTTAGACAATGAATATGACGTGCATAATTACATCATTGATGAGATTAAAAAAATTAAGGCTATTGGCTATGAAGCCGAGGCTTATGAGGTGTCTAATTTTTTAAGTCGATATATTGGTGACAATGCGCCTAATTTAAATATATCAACTAGAAGTCAATCGAAATATGGTTCAATGTGTGATAAAAACGGTTTTTATCAAGATATCTTAAACACGGGTTTAAGGTGTATCAATACTTATGAAGTCGCCGAAAGTTATCTCGAAGACCTCAAGGAAGATGAGCCTAAAAAAATGGACGCTTTCGACCAAATCGATCATTTAGAAAAAA
>Ga0209535_1003160_pt1 | contig 10557 bp, 22 predicted proteins | sample LinPmetageLP28_FD_184041 | JGI IMG/M metagenome (GOLD analysis project Ga0209535, IMG submission 184041) | Marine viral communities from the Pacific Ocean - LP-28 (SPAdes) (version 2) | ecosystem: Environmental > Aquatic > Marine > Oceanic | place: Pacific Ocean | collected 2009-08-22
CCATTAATGCTCTATCTAATACTCTAGTAGACGTATATTCCGTACCAATATTCGCAGTTGCAATAAATGATACTCCTGGAGCTACATTAACTAATGGTGCATTAATATTTTCATCTAATCTCAAATAACGTTGTCCTTCGTCTAACACGGTCATTAATATATTCCATGCTTCAGGATGCGCTCTAGACAGCTCATCTAGAAGGATTACTGCGTTTTCTGTCTTAATAGCCTTTATGAATGCCGACTCATCAAACAGCGTCTCGTTGTTCTTAAAATGCGTATTACCTATCAATGTTGATCTAGGATCTTGCGTAGCACCTAAGTTAAAATAAAAGAATGGTCTATCAGTTGCCGTAGGCAATGCTTTTGCTGCTTCTGTTTTACCTGATCCAGCTGGTCCAACCATCATAATATTTTTGCCTCTAACTGCAGATCTAATTAAATATTTCCATTTAATATCTGTAATTTCTAAATGATCTGGCTTAATTGAAGGAGAATTTTTAATAAATGCTAATACAGGATCTGCATTTTTTATTACTTCTTTTTTCTTTTTAATAATTTTTGTATTTGGTAATTGATCTGGATCAATTCTTTTACCTCTTTTACTAGTTGGATTAAATTTTAAAGCTTCTCCATTTTCATATGCTCGCTTAATCATATCATCTCTAAATAGATCGGTGATATCATCTCCATTAGTACTAATAACTTTTATGTATTCACCATCTTCGGTGGTAACAGATCCATATATTTCATTATCTTTCATATCTTATTTTTTCTATATAATAAGAAATAAAGATATAAAATCCAACCGTTTGTTAAAATTATTTATTTGGATAATTTATTAGATGCTAATCGTTTTCCTACAGATTTCCAACATATTAATTCAAAGAAAGCATCAACATATTTTGCTCTATCGTTTTTATACTTAAGATAATATGAGTGTTCCCATAAATCTATTCCCATTAGTATATGACCTGGTTCATTTATTACATCCATGTATGGATTGTCTTGATTAGCTGTATTGGCTATGTGTAATTGGCCTTTATCATATAACAACCAGGTCCAACCAGATCCAAAATTACTAGTTGCTTTGTTTTTAAATTCAGATTTAAAATTATCTAATGATTTAAATTGATCTTTTATTAGATTATCAATTTCACTGCCCTCTTCTATTTTACCTTTATCATCTGGATTAAGTTGATTAAACCAAATACTATGATTATAAAATCCTCCGCCGTTATTCCTAATAGCATCACTGTATTGCGTTACTCCAGATAATATAACTTTTGCTGCTGCCATCTGTCCTTCTTTAAACTCTACAGGTATGGTGTCTTCTTTAATAGCAGTATTTAGTTTATCAATATATCCTTTATAATGTTTATCATAATGTAGTTTCATTGTCTCTGCATCGAATGCTGGCTCATAATCTTTAAATTTCCAATCCAATTTTACTGGGACAAATTCTTTTTGAGCTGATTCTTCTGTTAATATATTTTTAAGTTTAATCATAATTAACCTTTTGATAATTCATAGAAAGCTTTTTGATATGCATCTACTTTAGCCATCTTAGGATATTCATTCATGATTGTTTCTGCATATCCCATTACTTCATTTTGTATATGCAATGAATGAGAGTTAAATAATATTTCTTCTATTATATCTGAATTTGTCATAATATTAATATTTTTACCACTTTTTGCAAGACCAATACCCTGCAGTAGTTCTATCTTTTTTTTGATCACATTTATGTCTAGCTCTAAAACTTTTTCTAGCCTTAGGATTTGATTTTCTAATTCTCATGGTTTTTTGTCCTGCTTTCTTTGCAGATGTTCCACCATGCCCAAAATTAACTTTAACTACATTACCTTTTTTATTTTTAACATATACTTTAAATTTTTTAACATCACCCCGCATTGGCTTTCCAAGTTTAACTTTTCTGCCTTTATATTCAGCTTCATCTAATGACAGTTGACCATTTTTAAGATCTTCTAGCAATGACAATGAACATTCTTTACATATTGTTATTTCTTCCATTACAACATCCTTATTCTATTTTAACTTTTATTACCCCAATTTGCCGCGCCAACATTTCTACATTTAGATAATGCTAATGATGCATATGCACTTGGCCAAACTTTATAACGTGATTTTACTTTATAATAACATTTATCACGTTTTGCTTTTTTCTTTTTTTCTTCTAAGTTAGAAATAAGCTCATCTAAATTTTTTATTTGTAATATGTCTTTTAATTTGATCATGATTTTTTTCTTTTAGATTTAGTAGCTACATTTTTAGCTTTACCTCTTCTATCTGGATTTGGATCTTCTCTTCTTTTTCTTCTTGCAGCTGCAGCTCTTTTTTTCTTTCCCAATGCTCGAGCTTTTGCTATAGGTAAACATTTAGGCTTACCTTCTCCTTTTTTTCTTCCTCCGCATGATCCTCGAATTTTACCGTCAGGTCCAATACGAACCCATTTCTGTTTTAACCAATTTCTTAAATCTTCATCTATTTCATCATATCCTGAACCATATGGTGCTGCTTTTCCATCATGATTAGGCGCGATGCTTTCATCTTTATACATTATCATTTGATCTGGATCAGAAAATCCTTCGTCTGGTAGTTTAGATTCACGTTTAACACAATTTGGAACACGTTTTCCAAACATTGTTTTCATACCTTTTTTGGTATAACCTTTCCAACAACGAGTACCTTTTTCTAATAATATATCTTTTAGTTTAATCATTTAATTAATTAAATTTAATTCTTTAGCTTTATTTATCCATATACTTCTAATTGAATCAATATCACTTTCTAATAAATATGTTCCATCTAAATATTCATAGAGTTTATCTAAAAATGGTTTTCGTTCTTTTTTTGCTTGAGTATGTAGTCCATGGAGCATTGCTGGTATTTCTTTTTTTAGCAAATGATATTCTTGGGTAGTAGCAGTTTCTCGTAACAATTGATCGTCTGGTAAATATTTACCTGGTAATGTGTTTAATCCGCTTTGGGTAATATGTTCTATTTCATGTCGTAATGCGTTAGATACATGTAACGAAATGTAATTTAGATGTTGAAGGTTACCATTTGTTCCTATAGAAATTTCTATATAAGGTATTTGATTACTAAATGGTTCTGTAGGATTATATGCGTCGCCTGTTACGTAAAGATTATTTGTATATTTTGTTTGTAATCCTAAATAAAAATGTAATGGAATGTCTTTATTAATAATCTCTTTAAATGATATTACTTCGTAACTTAAACGTTTATGTTTAGACACTTTAATATGAGCTAAAAGTAATCGAGTTAATTGCGTTACTAAATTTCTATATTTGCCTGATATTTCTATAGTCTCATGCATTTAATATAAATATTATTCTAATAAATTATAATTCCAGTATTTTTCTTTATCTTTATTATATGGATTTCCTGATTGCATATAGTAACAATTTAAACATAATAATTGTAAATTTTCTATTCTATGATTAGTCGAATCTCCATCTTTAAAATCTAATAATAATGGAGTAGTGTCGTCTGTTATTCGTCTTTCTTCATATCCGCAACTATTACATTTTTCTGGTAATATACCTAGTGCTAATATCCTATTACGTAATTTCCATACAGGGTAATTTGGAAATTCTCCTTGCAATAATTTATCAATTGAATATGGGCCAGCTGTTGCCTGTACAATGTCTTTACGTATTCCTTTACCAGCTTGATTCTTATGAAGCTCCCATAAGTTTTTATCTGTTTTAGAATCTATAAATTGTCTTGCATATTTTTTATACGTGGTAAATGATACATTTAGAAACCTAGCTGCTTCAGAATTAGACTTTGTATTTTCCATTGCATACCGAATTTCTGATTCAGATAAGTTTAACGCAGATCTACCACGTCCATAAACATATTTATAATCTACACCCACAAAATCTTTTCTTTTAACAACATTTGATATGCATGTTTAGGCAATATCTTCTGATCATATACTTCTCGCATTCTTTCTTTATGCTTAACAGGGGAAATCATATCCATGAACGATCGATCTGGATATCCTGTTATCTCTTTTATAGTTTCCATCCAATCAATATAACTTCCATATTTTCTATCAAATTTTTGCTCTTCTGATTGATTTTCCCAATATTCTAGTTGATCTTTTAATGGCCAAAGATCCATTGGAACGTCTTTATCTTTTCTTCTACCTGGTAGATGTTCTTTATGTTTATTTCTTCGTTCATTCTTTTTAATGAATCTATCCATGATGTCCATGGATCTATCTTTTGGAGAAGCTCCAATTGTTGCTTTTTTACTCATTTTTATATTTTTCTTGTATTAAAACTAAACGTCTCCAAGCATTTTCTGCTCGATAAACATATTTTTTAAATTGATTAATATTTTTTCTTTGTTTTTGCTCTTGTGCATATCGTAAATTTCTATGATATGCAGCATGGTATAATCCTATGCGTATGTTATCTAAAAGTTTCATTTTTCTATTTTTGCTAATATTCCTTGAGTTTCTAATTCTTTTACTATATTAATACATTGATCTTTTGTATTCATATATACTTGGCATTTTCCGTTATTATGTATTATATTAGTACATTGAATAGCTTGATATTGGTTATGCCCACAAATTTCTTGTAAACAAACTTGTACATGCTGAAATGAATTAACAGAATCATTCATAACCATTATTTTATATTTTTTCGATTTTCTTTTTGGCATCTATTATAATTTGACATTGTTCATACAATTGTTCTTTTTCTAACCATATTAATATACCATCAAAAAATTTAATTTTATCTTTTAATTTCCAATGATCCGGCCAGACAATTTTATTGGCTGATATTTCTTCAACTGCAGATATCATTAATTTAGTAATGTAATTATCACCACTCATATAATATTATAATAATTTTTTTGGAAAAATACAACCTATAGATTTGTTAAAAAATGGTTGCTTTCTTTCTGACGTCTTGGAGTTAATCCAGAAAACCCAGGCTTATTTTTTCGAAACGATAATATACTTTTACCAGCTTCTTTATATTTTTTTTGTTTAACTAATTGTATAAAGTCTGATTTTAACATACCTTTGCATCCAGAATTAAACACTAATGAAATTAATACATCAAACATTTCTTGTGTTACTAGAACATCTAATTTTTGAGCATCCCATCTTGTAAACATACGTCTAACACAATTTGCTGCATCTGTTAGATCGGCATACATGAATTTTAATGCTTCTTGTTTTGTAATAGTCATATTGGGAGTTACTCCAATAGTATGACCATATCCAATTGTCCAACGATCTCCAGGCTTTTTATATGATTTTAATGCTGGTTCATTTTTTTTATCCGGCCGGCCTTCTTCGTATTTAATAAAGTCAAATAACCATTGACTTCCACGTAAATTTTTGCCAACTTTAAAATTATTGAATTCTTCGGTTAATATATCTTTAAGTTTTATCACTAAAAAAGTCTAACTGTATCTACGTTTTCTAGGAGTTAATACTGGCTTGAATCTCTTGGCTGGACTTTTACCTTCAAAGTTTTCTGGAAAATCTCCTTCAAAGTTTTCTAGAGATAACATATAATCTGTTCTAATTCTAATTAAAGCTTCCGTTGTTTTTTTTGCGCCGTCTGAAGTAGCTTTTCTTATAGCAAAATTTAACGTTGAAATTACGTCTTCTGCAGATGATTTCGATTTTATTTTCATGAAGCCTTCTCTATTTTAAACGACGTTTTTTTGTTAATCTCGGTTTCTCATTCCTTAATTTATTAAAATCCATTCCTTCAAAAACTGAGTCGACTCCTTCCTCTAGCATTTCTTCTCTAATTCTACCAAGAACAGCTGCTGATTGGTCAGCCCCTTCAGCAAGTGCTTTTCTTATAGCAAAATTTAACGTTGCAATTGCTTCTTGTGGGGAAATCGCATTTTTTCTCTTTCTAAATTCTTGTTCTTTTTCTTCATTAAATCTAGGTTTATCAAACGCTCGTTCATCGAAGAAGTCTACTTCTCGAAGCATATCTTCTTCACCAATTTTTCTTTTTTTAAATGTGTCTGCCATTATGTTCCTTTATATTATATTTTAATTATATTGCGGTTTTATCAATTATTGATGATTTGCCAACTGCGCTACCTTTTTTAATTCCTTCTAAAAAGTTAATATTACCAGTTTGTCTTGCAAGAAATGCCATCGTTTGGGGAGCTGAAAATTTTCCACCTGATTGAATAAGTTTGCCAAACTCTTGTTGCAAGATGCCATATGCTGCTCTTCTTTGAGTTGATGTTACACCCATTTCAACGTTTCTAGAATTTCTAAATGATGAGTTTCTGTAACTGTCTGGTGCAAACTTTGCATAAAGTTCGTCTAAAGTTAATTTTGTTGCCATGTTATTACTTTATCTAAAGTTATACTTTGTTATTCCAGATTGTTTTGCAAGAAATGCTACCGTTTTGGGAGCTGTTCCTATTCTTCCAAGTCTAGAAAACTCTTGTTGCAATATGCTTCTTGCTGCGCTTCTAGATAATTTTGTGTTTGCCATGTTATTCCTTTATATGGGGTTTATTATAAATATCAATTTAATTAGTTTAATAGGTTAATACGTGTCATCTCGTTGTTCTTACATTAAACAAAGTCTATTGGAATGTCTCTTTGTCCAGCATCTCGATATTGTGTTAACTTCTTTCCAGTCTGGGTAAATCCTTTATCTGCTATTATTGCCATTATGGCGTTTGTTAGAATATCAAGATTTTGTTTTTTAGTAAGTGTAGGAGTACTACTAGCTTCACTCCCTAGGATTGGAAGAGGTGGTTTTAGAGGAAACTTGTTGATTAGCTCACTAGGTATGTTTCTTGGCGGCGGATTCTTTTGAAGATCTACTGTGTTATATGTAAATATAGATGTATCTTCTGGTGCTATATCTATTCCATATAATCTTTTAGCTCGTTCTGATTCTTCTGCAGCTAATAATTCATTAATTTTAGCACCTGAAGCAAATCCTTTACCTGGATTTACGATCTCTACTAGTTCTCTAGTTCTTCTTTTTCTACTGTTAAATGTTAACTCCCATGGGTTAACTCCTGGATATGGCATATTATTCCTTTTTCTATTTGTTTATTTCAATTGCTGCTAATTGTTTTAATGCAGCTTTTTTTGTTGGATGAGTTCCTAGTCTTGTTCCACCTTTTTTAGGATATACAACATAACTATTATCTACTTTAACTATTCGCTCAGCCATTAGTTTAATTAATAATGATTTTAACGTATTTTGTTTAGGAGCCATATGAGTTGGTTTATTTGAATGATTTCCACATCCACAATCTTCAGTTATCATTTAGAACTCCTTTTAAATTTATTTAATATTGACGGATATTTATTTAACTTTTCTTGTCGTTTTTTACATCCACAATCGCTAGACGTTAAATCTGCAATTCGTTCTGCTAATTTATCTAATCTAGTAGCAGATGTGATTTTTTTTATATCGTCTCCTAGGCCTTTCGATATCATGTTATAGGTCCTCCACCAACCCAAGCATCACAAGCTCTAGCTCCTGCACACTTAAACCAAAAGAATTCACAGAATCCAATATTAGCATTTTTAACAATAGCTTTTCCATCAGTGCCTATAGCTTTTTCAATTTTAGAAAGAGTTGATCTCTTTTGATCAAACGCCCCACAGTTAGAACATTTAGATTGCTTCGCAGCTTCTATAGTTGTGTTCCATAAATCTGCTTTGTCTTGCCAAAAGCTTTTGGAACCTTTTTCATCGTCAGGATTAAGTGGTCCATAACTATATTCTTTAATAGTTTGATTTCTATTCAGTGTATTTAGATCTAAATCTGTTATAGAATCTTCTGGCTTAACTTTTTTATTACCAATTGATTTTTCTTTAGAAATAGCAGCTGGAGTATTATAATCACTTTTTGATTCTAATATAGTATCTTTTAATATATTCTTTAATCTTCTCATTTTATATAAATATCAGTTACTCCAAATAACGTTCTTAAATTTCTCTGGTGATAAATTAAAATAATCAGTTCGCCATTTAGTTTGGTCAAAGAAATCTAAGTCATACCATTCATCTTTTTTCTTCCATAATGTTTTAGCAATATCATCCCAATCTTTAGTTAACATAAATTCTTCAATTTCAGATTTTTTATCTTCCATGGCATTATATTCAAACGAATCCCATTCATAATGAAATACTTCAAATACTGCGTCTGGAGACACATAATCTATTGATATATCAATTCCCCATTTAGGTTTCATTTTGATTAATTTATATAACATTGGGTTTCGGTTTGCGTATTTCTGTAATTGCTCTAAGGCAGCTCCAGAAAACCCTTTTCGTTCAAATAGATCTGAGTGATTGATATGAGCTCCGTCTCGTTTATCCCAAATTAGCCAATCATATCTTAAACAGTCTTCATGTCTACGCTCTATTGGATTATACCCATTAGGACCTAAATATGATTGTTCTGCTTTAGTTAAATGATACCCGTTTTGGTCAAATAAGTTAACACTTTCTGTATTTAGTAAAGCATCAATATCATATGTTTGATTAGTATATGTAGCAATTGGAGATAATGTGTTTTTTGATAATATCATTTTTTTCCTCTACGCATATTTAATTGCCATCTAGCTAATCTTCCTTTTTCTCCTTTTGACTTAGCAGCTTTTTCTAGTTGTGCAATAGTTGCATTTTTTGGTATTCCTACTCTTTGAGATAATCCCTTTCTTCCAGGATTTTTACCGTCTGCAAAATTTTCTTTATTTAATCTTTTAGTTTTTTCTTGTTTGTCATAGTAATCCTTAGGATGGAACTTCATTTCGACTACTTTACCATCTGCTTTAATACTTTTACCATCAACTATAATTTCAACTGGGTATGGTTTATTTGGTTTATCATACCAATAAGCCATTTCATATCCGCCGTTATCTAATAATTTAACTAATAAACCTCGTTTATAATCTTTATCTTCAGCTTTTAATACTTTTTGTTCGCCTCTCGGCAGTACCATATCTATTTTAGACTTTTTCTTTTTTGCTTCATCAACTTCTTTATAACCTGTTATCTTATCATCTTCTTTTTCTTCTTCACTTCTTCCAGAGCCAATTGATTTAGTAGGAGTCTTTCCTGGTCCTTTTTTGAAGTCTGTTTTATGATGATGGCCAGTTCCCCATGGACCGCCATAATTAGCATAGTCATGTTCTTGACCAAATGGACCAGAAGGCCATTGTTCGTCTAAGGTAGGAGTTAATTGTGTTAACGTTATATCCTTTTCTAGATCACTTAGTTTTTCTAAATGTCCAGAATTACGTAAAGATTTAAATGCTAAATTTTCTATAGAATATTCACCGACTGTTTCTAAACCAGTTTGTCTTAAATGTTTTAATCTAGATTTTATATTTTGTATCTTATATAATAGACCATCTTCATATGGATCTAGATTATCTATTTCAAATTCATATGGTTTTGCTTTTGTACTAATTTCATTATCATCTACAGATACAATTTTTGGATCAGGCTTTTGTATCCAATTATTATTTAATAAAGAAAATACACCTGTAGATGTATGAGGTTCTACAGCATTTTGTGCATATAATTCTATATTCATATTTTTAAACTCTATAGGATATGTGTTATTCCATAAACTTTTCTTTGATTGCATTAATTCACGAACCAATGTATCATTTTCATCGACTTCTTTATAATCAATAATCAAATGTAAGTCTATATCTGAATGGGTAGTCCAATTATAATTTGCGTTACTACCAGTTAGTGTAACATCTTTAATTTTTGCAGTAATGCCTAAAAATTTATAAAAAGCTTTTGCAATCTTTAATAATTGTAAACGAAGTTTTGGATTAAATTCTTCATTAGTCCACAATTTTGGATTCAATTCACTTTGTGTTTGATATTCATTAATCATCTGTAATTGATCCATCTTTTTTTAATATTTTTTCTATACTTTTAATAGCTTCATCATCTGTAAGGTTGTCTTTTACCCATAATAGTTTTTCTGTGTCATCTGTTCCGGGAACAGCGTTCCATGCTGGCCACCATATTTGATCGTGAGTTCTTAAATATGTAGATGGATCAAATGTACCCATTGATAAAAACTTAGCAATAGTAGTTATAGTATCTGCTATATTTACTGAAACTTCTGTGTCTCGAATACCTAGAACCCCCTTTGTTTTTCCTGTAGCCTTTTCGTATGCATAATAAAATGGATATAATATTACTGATTGTTGTTCATCACCATATTGACCAAAATCAAATCCTAATTCTTTTTGCATTAATTCTGAAATTTCATTATATAATACATCAAACGTTTTAGGACCTAATGCAGCTCGTAAAGCTCTATACAGCTGGCCACCTTCTAACAAAGTCTTAGCTCCTACATCCATTTGAGATTTAAACCACATTCTAGGACTTCCGGCCATTGTTTTAAAAAATATATTATCTGATTCTTTAGCTACTTTAATTATAGCATTTATTTGATCTTCTCCGGTTTTTGCTAATAAGTCGTCTAAATATTTACTATTTACTATGTT
>Ga0209535_1003161_pt1 | contig 10555 bp, 20 predicted proteins | sample LinPmetageLP28_FD_184041 | JGI IMG/M metagenome (GOLD analysis project Ga0209535, IMG submission 184041) | Marine viral communities from the Pacific Ocean - LP-28 (SPAdes) (version 2) | ecosystem: Environmental > Aquatic > Marine > Oceanic | place: Pacific Ocean | collected 2009-08-22
GGACAAATGGTAGAGTTTGAAGAAAAGGTTCTTACTAGATGGAAAAAGGGTGATGTATGGAGTTTTGGAATTAATGATTCACACTGGGCTGCTAATGGCACTCAGGATAACTTTATAACCTGTCAAATCAACACTTTTAATTAGTGTAAGTCTACCCAACTACTACCAGCATACGCTTGTATCTTAGAAGTAGTAGTATTGTAAATCATCTGTCCAGCAACTGCTGTAAGAGCGTCACGTAGTGTTGTGGTGTATGATTTAAGTTGTGCTGGTCCGCCGAACACTGTTTCTTGTTTTGAGTTAAACGCAACTGCTAGTGCAAGTGTACCTGCTGCATTTGCTGTTATGATTTCATACTTACCTGGAATTTGGTTAGCTGCAATAGCACCATCTGCTGTAGCATCAAGTACCACTGATAACCCTAATGAAGCTGGAGTAGTCGAACCATAAGCAGAGTAAACATGTCTAAAAATACCATCGCCGTTTTGGATAGCTGCTGGACTTGCTTTTGTACCACGAGTTTTAACAACCTGTTGTGCTGGTGCATCTGCACCATCGTTGTATGCTTGTATAGTGAATAGATCGTAATCATCTTCACCGTCGCCTTGTGTTTCAAGGAATAAGCCGCCTGTAGCTAAATTTTTATTAAGAACGATATTACCTGTATCAACAGTATCATTATTCACATTACCTTTGATTTGACTTGCAATGGCATCAACAAGTATAGTTGAGTCATCACCAGATACGCTACCTCTTAGGTCACCTGTAAGTGTTTCTGCTGTAACTGTTTTAGTGATAGAGTTAACAATAGCAGTACTGTCGTCACTGAATAAACTTCCTTTTACATCACCATTAAATGCTGCTGCTGTAACTGATGTTGCTGTAACTGATGTTGCTGTAACTGAGTTGTCTGAAGTATTAATAATTGTACTAGAGTCATCACCAATGATGTTTGCGTTTACGTTTGCTCCCGGTTCTGCAACACCGCCAAGTGTTAGTCCACCTACTGTTGAACCTGCTGGAAGTTCAATAGCGCCACCGTTATTCGTCATAACTGCACCATCAACCCATACACCGTTTTTAACATAAACGTTGTTAAACATTGTGCCAGGTGCACCAACGTTATGTGTGTCTGCTGTACCAGGTACAATGTTATCTTTAACTGTGCCAGATAAGTTAATAGCACCTTCTACTGCATTTACAAGTATAGATGAGTCATCGCCAAACACAGAACCATTGTAGTCTGCTACAATTTTACCTTCAACAGTCAAGTTGCCATTAATTGTGCTGTTTCCAGTTATGTTTAATCCACCACTGCCAGTAATGTTAAATGAGTTTAAGTCTAAATTCTGTAGCAACTGCGGTTGATTTGCTGTTGCGGAAATTGTGTTGCCCCCGTCGTTATATGTAAAACTAATACCTGTATTAGGGCCTGCTACAAGCATATTAGCAACTGCGTCTTGTGCATCTTCTGCATTAAAACCAGTTACTGCTTCTAAATCTTTTAGTAAGGTTGTTCCGTCACCTACGTACAGTTTTGCTTGGTCTGTAATCCAAACTAACTCACCTGCTTGTGGAGCGGTAGCTAGTACTTGGCGTTCAGCATCGGTTCCTCTTCTTATCTGTAATGGCATATTCTTTTAAACTCCTGGCAATATTCGTTTCTATACTTAGTATTTATGCCTGTACGCTTATTCGTGCATAATTCCTAAGTTGTGATTTCAACGTCTGCTGCTATTATATATCTATATTTATCACTTTGTGGCGCCGCAGGTCGATGCCAGTATTCGCTTGGGTATATTAACCACGTATATTCGTCAGGTTTGACAAAGAATTTACCGTCATTATCGGGTCCGTTAGGAGCGAATTCTGTGCCACATAGGTCTTTGTCCTGTACATCGTCAGGTATTTCTAAGTACATAATACCACTCATGTTTTTAGGCTCTGGTTTATGCTGATGATGGTGCCAAAGTCTTTCTCTATCTTCTGCACCTTCTTTATTTGTCATAAAACTCCAGGCTTGCATGTTACCTACTTGAACTTCACGTCCAAAGTACATAAACACACTAAACAAGAAGCTCATACGATACTTTAACCATAGCGGCTCTGGTCTACTAAAGATATTTTCCTTTGTTTGATACTTAGGACTATTCTCCCAGTAGTTACCACTTTCAATGATATGCTTAATAATAGCAATAGCATTTTGATTATCTTCAGCAGTTATGGTACTACTAAAGTTAAACTTTTTAAATATTTCGTTTTGATCTATAATATCACTCATTATTTAATACCACTAATCATTACTAATATTGCAATATAAAATAATGCAAAAATAAAAACTGGAGTTGCATTAGATATTTGTTTATTGCTTTTTGGTTCTTCTTTCGAGTAGTAATAACCCATATAATCTCTATCCCATGCATCTCTTCGAGTATCTTTTTTCTTATTCATTATACTACACTTCTCTCTATTTGTTTCAGAATAAGTGATTTCATTCTACTATCTTTAAATTTTTTATACCTATCTGCTAAAGGTATCCACGAGTTCCAAGTTGTTGACGAGGAACATGCTATTGAATAACTCTTAAGTTCGTCGTTCATTTTAAATCTAATAAATTCGATAGGACGATCTGTGCCAAAACTAAAATAGCATAACGGTTCATCTTCTTTAATTGTAAACTTTTTAAGTCCTGGATCTAACATAAACTCTACATTAACTGCTCTAAACCATTTACCAATGTCGTACTTCCCAGGTATCATAGTTGCTGTCTTTTGCCATGGTGAATTATTAAACCACGGAGCAGTAAGAGTACAATCCAAACTATCAGCATCAGTAAAGAATACATAACGCAACCCATACTCTATCAGTATTTGATCATGTAAGTTAGGTTGTCGAACAACATTGCCAAACACACCTTGAATCTTTGTTGGCGGGATCATCTGTCCATTGTTATCAACCTCAAATGTTGACGTAAGAGGATTCTTAAACTCTAGTGTATTTTTTGCTAGATGTTTGAAGGCAGGACAGTAGAATACACTATCATGTTTGGCAACGTCTGTTTTTTGTTCGTATGATTTATCAAAAACACTGATTGGTTCTGGATACAGCATATTCCAGTCAATCTGATCTACATTATAATCAGGCGCCCAGTATACTTTTAGGGCTTTGGCCATTTATAGTAACCCTTCTTGACCTAATACTTCAACGTTATCGTCTGTGATAGGAATCTCTGTCTTAACCATTAGTTCAAAGATTTCTTCTTCTAGTTGCTGTCTGTTAATTTTTAAATTTGCTAACTCTGCTTTTGCTTGTTTGATTTGATCTAAAGAAACAACACCAGTTGAAACACTGCCTGTTACTTCTTTTAGATATCCTGCAAGTGCATCAGGATCTGTAAGCGGAACTGCTTTTGCAATTTGCTCTACCTGTGTAATCCTGTTATCAACGAATCCAATCTTTGCCTGTGCTGTAGTAATACCGCTACCTGCATTTGCTTGTGCAATTAGTGCCGCAATGTTATAATAGATAGTTAATAGTTTATTCCTACGCTCGTCAGTTTTAAACAATAACTCGTTTGAGTCTTGTAAAGTTTTTACGATATCGTCATTAGTATTAACTTCTTTTGAAAACTCAAGAGTAATTGCATCAATATAACGCTTAATATTATTTTGTAAGTGTGTTGCTTTGCGGATGTTCATTTGCATCTGCTTGGTTGTTTTCTCTTCCATATTGCTCTTCCTCCTCTTGGAATCGTTTTGCCATTAATTCATCTTCAGCACTTTTAATTTTACCGTTATAATGATCTTCGGTATAAAACCCTAGTGCGATTTCCTTAATTGCTATTGTTGTTGTCTTTTGCCCTTTCTGATATTCAACTACTGGCTTGGATCCTTGTTGTATTTCTCTTGCTCTTTTACTTGCCATTAAAACTAGCAAGTGTTGCGAATTTACTATATCGTGTGCCTGCTGGTGGTATCCGTATGCTTCTAATTGTTTATCATTAAGATCAGCCATTAATTATCCTATCGTTATTATTGTTAATATAGTACAAGTATAACATATACCAATCTGGAAGTCAACACCTTATTTTGCTATAAGTTTTACATCCCATGCCAAAATAGTTCTACTTCCTTGGCCTTTCCACGGATAAACTGTGTGTGGAATATAACTTGGAAATAAAATCATTTTCAAAGGTTCTGGCTTAAAACGCCATTGATCAGTAAAAACAAAATGAGCAGGGTTTCTAATTACTGGCAATCTAAACTCAATATTAGCATCACTGCTTTTTGAGCCTTCGTCCAATAATGGAACGTCCATGTATATGTTCCCACTAATATGTGCTTCGTGATTATGTAATGATTGGTAATCTCCTGATGTTTGCTTGATACTCCATGCTGATACTAGCACAGGCTTGTATCCATACAGGTCACCAACTCCACTTGTCTTAATAACGTTGTCAATGTATGCTTGACATCTTTCTTCAATGTATTGAGATAAGAAAGAAGTATCAAGTTTAAATTCATTAGGGACAACTTGCACTTGTTGTCCGCCCCTAATACTAATGTCAGGATTTCCTTCATCGTTGTGTTCGCTATGTTCGTGAGCAGTGTTTACTATTTCACGTAACTTACTATATTGTTCAGCAGTAACGTCATCTACTGCCATTACCGTTGGATTAAAATATGCAAATTTCATTATACTTCTAACCTCATTAGTTTATTTTGACACAAGTTACCTCTTACAAAAGTATTAAAACTTAACGAGATGCGAGGCTCATCACCATCGTATGGTTGTACCAAGTGTTCTACACTTGATGGAAAGATAAGCATTGTACCAACTGCTGGCTCTACGGTCCAACTTCTACTATTCCAAAGATTTCCTTCTGTAACATCAAATTCAAGTGTATCATATTGGCTTGTAATAAAACTAGTATTGCCGCCTTTGCCAGTTTCTCCTGACAAGTATACAATTGCCGAAAGTGTTGAGTTAGGATGCCAATGCCTATGATGTGTTTGACCTTTATTAGTTTTGTTAAACCAAGATTCTGTAATATAAATTTCTGTATCTTCTGATACTTTGATTACTCCGTGAAAGTAATCATTAATACCTTTCATACATTCTTTTCTAAGTTTAGTAAAGTTAGGTTCATCGAGTACAGTTTGAGTGGTACTAATCTCGTTTTGATAGTTTTGCGCCCATTCAATTTTACTTAAATCTGTGCCTTCTAGATCGATCTGTGTGCGTACAATTGTTTTAGCAAATAGTGGATATACTTCTAAGTTTTCGTTGTTCATGTTCTTTCCTTTGGTATCATTATTCTGTCTATGTTTCTTTCACAGATATCTACAGTTACATAGCCAAGCATGTTTTCTAAATAATCAACTGCGTAATGCTGTTGTTGAAAACGTAATGCTTCGTCTGGTGCCGCCTCACATATTATTACTGGTCTATATTCTTTAATAGTATCTAACGCTCCTTGAATGATATCATATTCAAAACCATCAGTGTCTATTTTAATGTAATCAATATTAGGAAGATTAAAACTATCTAGCGTATAAGTTTTAAGTTCGCTTTGACCAAATGTTGTATCTAGTCTTGGGTACTTGTTTTCAGTGTTCCCTAGACAACATGTAAAGTGCGTAACTTTTTCTTGACTTACGTTTCTAGGAAATAGTTTACGCTTACGAGGATCAAAACAAAATACATGTTCAAAGTCTTCTTGTAGATAACGAGTAAATTCACCATCTCTACAACCAATGTCAACTGCATTGCGTCTTGAGTGTATGTGTGGAACACTCTTGACCCAAGTTAGTTTGCAATGATGTTGTGGGAATTCTTGTATGCCGTCTGTACTATGGAAAAAGTCTTTGGCATACCAGTCTGGATTATAGATATATTGTTCCGGTTTAAATTCAGTAATAGGTACTGGGTACATCTATAGTCCTAAGTTGATAAAGAGTTAATAGGTTTACACTGGTACTCTATTGTTTCCCAATCACCATCAGGTGGAATAGTTTCAAATACGTTTAGCATTTTAAAACACTCCTCTCGATTTTCAAACCATTGTACGTCTTGTTCAATACAAGTTGAACCTAAACATACTGTTAATAATATATGCCAGATAAATTCCATCATATATCCTGTACGTGGTGGAGCCAGAGGGAATCGAACCCACGACCTCCTGAATGCAAATCAGGCGCTCTCCCAACTGAGCTATGGCCCCTATTCATGTTCACCGCCCGGATCGTTATCAGGTAATGCTACCTTGTGTGCAGTGCCATTTTTATCTCTATAGATAGTGTAAGTACGACCCCTTCCATAGGAAGTATATCCACTAGCAAAGTTCATTAATTTAGTAGGATTACGTTTTGCAGTTTCGAATGTTGCTACTGTAACTGCAATAGCACCTAGTAATAATGTGTGTAGTACCATGCTAAAAACACCTGCATACATACTACCTACAATAATACCAAATACAATACACCACATCCATGCTAATACCTGCATGATCATGTGTCTTGTACTGAAGTCAGGAATAGCACTTAAAGGATTTTTTTCATAATCCATTACACTATTCCAACAATCATAAACCCATTCTCTCATTGCATTACCTTTCTTCTAAATCTGGTGCTGGATGTCGGATTCGAACTGACCACCTGCTGATTACAAATCAGCTGCTCTACCAAATGAGCTAATCCAGCGTATGTTCTATTTAACTTCCACACCGTGCTTGTAGTTCCATAAATGAATGTCCTCTTGTGTATTAATCTCAACTCCGTCGAAATCAACAAGTGAGCATCCAATATCCCAACCACTCTTTAACCAGCGTAGTTGTTCAAGTTTTTCTACATCTTCCTCAATTGGAATCGGTAGATGTGGATACATTTCTAAAGCCTTGCGTTTGTATCCATAAACACCTAAATGCCATTCGCCATATCCTGTCATGCCTCTACCAAACCAAAGTGCTTTATCTCCAGCTCGTACCATTTTAACACTTTCCGGTCTATTCTGTTCTTCTTCACGCATTGTTGTATAAACAGTACTGACAGAATAATGCTTCAACCATTCTTCACATCGATCAATCATTGTTTCTGTAATGTCTGGCATGTCGCCTTGTACGTTTATAAATGTATCATATGCTTTAAAGAAATTACTTGAAGCGGCTCCTGCACATCTTGCAGTTCCGTTTTCGTATGGAGTTTCCTCAATCCAACAACTGTCTGAATCAAACAAAGGAAAAATTTTCATGCTGTCTGTTAATACAAAAGTATCACGCCCGGTTGCTACACAAGTATCATACACACGTTTAATCATAGGCTTGCCATCTAATTCTACAAGAGGCTTACCTGGATATCGTGTGCTACCATATCTAGCAGGAATTAAAATTGCTGTTGTCATTCACTAACTCTCCATGTTTCATACATTTTCCAAAGTTCCCAAGTAATAAACAATACGACACCTCCGACAAATCCTCCGTAAATTAAGCCCATGACGCCAAAGTAAAATAGCTGTGTAAAGACTGCTATAGCAACATAGTCATAAAATTTAAACACTTGCTACCTCAGTAACGTTTGCCCAACGGAAACTTCGCCAGCCTTTTGCATTGACATCCCATACTACTTGTACTTCTTCGTTGATCTTTTGCACTTTCTTTTGAGATACAGGATCTTTCTTAGTTGCTTCAGGCACAATACCTTCTTGCAATGTGCAAGTCATTACACGTTTGTCACCGTTAATTTTATTAAATGTAACTACTACTTCACCTTTAACAAGTTTTGCAACAGTATTTTCTTTTAAGATTTTAAGAACAGATGGCATCTCCTCTTTTAAATCTTCGCCATAACGTCCACGGTCTCTATTTCCGTCACCGTTTAGTTCAGTAAGGTCCTGTTGCTTTTCTTTAAAGTCACTCATTATAGACACCCACTTATGCAGACCATTCCGTCCCATATCCCAGCAGCTTCTACAATTTTCATAACAACAACAGATATAATTAAATATTCCATTTTATCCTCTTCGTTGATCTGTACGAATACAGATTAGGTTTTGGTTAATTGGTGGATATCCATCAAGTTGACCCATATCCACAAGGGTCGTTTCACGTGCCATAAAGCACCTCTCCATACTACTGTAATTGCCACGATCGTGTACAGTAGTTTTGAATGGCAAAATCGTTATTAATATTAGTATCCAAGTCATAGTCCTATCAGCCTCCAACCATGATTAGCTATTGCGTTTAAGATGATAGCAAGGCAAGTAAGAATGTGCAACAACACCCACCCAGAGCGTAAAATTGCAACTCTGTCAGCTTTAGTGTTATCTTCATATGCCTTCTCCCCAATTGCCTTGCACCATAGTTCCCACAGTTTTGCACACATACCTACTCCTTATTGTCTGCATGGTACTGATCCACGATTTTCATTGCGTGGTTCCTTAAGGTTGCGTTACCTTTCGTCATTCCGTCAAGTAACAGTTTCTTTTCTTGCATGTATACCTTTGCAAACCCCGGGTCGTGCTTCATAATACTTTCGGAGTTAGCAATTAGGTCTGCATACTTAATTGTCTGCGCTTGTGCAGACGCATTAACAGAGTGCTCTCTGTCTTTTGCTTTACGGAATGCCCTGTTGCCATCTTCAGGATCTGAAATATCTGTAAGATCAGATACTAAAGATCTTACAACTTTTCCAAACTGTTTGTCAATGTCATCTAAGGTAGCTGCCGTATCTTCTACGGTATCGTGTAGAACTGCCGCCATCAACATCTCTGTTGTGTGCGGTACGGTCCTTACAATACCCATCACCTCTAAAGGGTGTCCGATGTAAGGAGTACCAGTGTATTTTCTTTTCTGGCCTTTGTGAGCAAGAGTAGCAAAAGCAATAGCTTTATCTAAAATCCTGTCCATGTTGGTTCTCCTTCATATTATGTATTAATAATAACATATGTGTGTTAGTTTGTCAAGTATTTAAGACTGTAAAATGTGAAATCTTTTCCTTCAAATTCAGCAAATACTTTTATTCGAAAGCCCATACTGTGATCGTCTGGGCCGATAGTTCTTGTCATTACCTTTGAATTAGTTTTAGCAAACTGTCCAGCTGGTTCTTTCTCCATCCAATCCCAGATAGCTATGTCAGCATACATTTCAGGGTCTTCAACATCACCTACTGTTGATTCCCAAACACAGATTCTATTCGGGTTCGAAGTCAAAGCCGTCATGCTCTGGAGCATACTGTGTCATTAAGATGTGCTTACCAATTTCAAATAAACCTACACCGGCTGCAATGTCAGCTACATTAGACCAGATAACAGCGTTGCCGTCTGCACCTAAACTTGTAGCAACAAACTCTGTAACTTCACCTGCTTCTACACGCTTACGTAATGCATCAACAATGTCTAGTCGACCTTGAATCTCTTCTGACACTTCTTCCTTCTGTTTAGGTTTAAAGTCTACTACCTTCATACCCTTATCGTCATTTTCCATTTCTAAATCCTATAAGATGTGATCCGCAACGTTTAACTTAATCAGATCCTTTGCGGTAAAGAACTGATCACTTGGACTGTCAAAATACTTTTTAACTTGTGCTAAAGTATATCCTGTCGCCTCTCTTAAAATTTGATATGCACGTTGTTCACAGTTTTGATTTTCATGCATTGCTGCTTTCATGTCATGCATCTTAGCATCTACTGTATCGCTGTGCTGATGATTCATTATACCTGTATTCTTTCCTATATATCTTTCACCTTGCTTACCACTTGCAAAGATCAAAAATCCTGCGCTCATAACTGCACCAACACCCATTGTTCTAATATGATGATGACTTTGCTTCATTACATCAATAAGTGCAAATGCTTCGTATAAGTCGCCGCCATATGTGTTTACATATAAGGTGAGTGTTCTTTTTGGTTTTTTATTTAGATTGGCTGAAAGAATCCATTTGATTGTTTCACTAACGTTGTCATTAGAGATATCGCCACTTAGATAGTGGATATCACTATCGTGGAGACTCTTGTCTATGGCATCACTAGCTGTCAAAACTTCGTACTTCGCAGGCATAAAATATCTCTTTCTTATTAAGTATACATATATTTATTGGTTGTGTCAAGCATAAAATACCACTAATGATTGCTTGGGTTTTCACCATACTTTAGAGCGAACATCTGTGCATCTCTATCGTCCTTAAAAAACCAACGTTCTTCACGATTGTAGAACTTATCCACACAAGATGCCAAACACCAAACTAGTTTCTCTTCAGAATATTTGGAAGACAAAGTTGTCCAATCTTTAACTACAGTATAAATGTCATGACTCATAAAAACATTATAGCATATATTAAAAAACTTGTCAAATAGTTTTATGCTCACAAAATGACTAAATACTAATAAGTAGGAGCGAAAATACTATTATGAACTTTTTAACATTTGTAAGCGAGGTTGGTTTTCCAATTGCAGGCGCAATAGCCGCAGGCTTTTTTGTGTTCACTACGCTAAAATTTATTTTGGCTAGTGTTACAGGAAGTGTATGTGGTCTGCAGAATATGATATCAGCATTAGATAATCG
>Ga0209535_1003162_pt1 | contig 10552 bp, 8 predicted proteins | sample LinPmetageLP28_FD_184041 | JGI IMG/M metagenome (GOLD analysis project Ga0209535, IMG submission 184041) | Marine viral communities from the Pacific Ocean - LP-28 (SPAdes) (version 2) | ecosystem: Environmental > Aquatic > Marine > Oceanic | place: Pacific Ocean | collected 2009-08-22
CTTTTGGCACTACAGAAGGTAAAGCACGTGGATTAACAGCGTCTCTGCAAACAACTAATCAATTATTAGCGGCCCAGAAACTAAATGTAATTATCAATGTAGCTGAAGGAATGACAGGTGAAAAATTAGGCTTGCCCGAAGCGGCTTTGAAAATACAAGAAGGTTTACAAGGTGCATTAGGTTCTGAGATTATGGAAAAGTTTCTTTCGGGAGTAGGCAGAGGATTAGGTAAGGCAATATTAGAACCTTTTTACAATGCAGGGACTGGTAATATCGAATTCAATGATACTTTATTCTTTGCGGGCTTAGGTGCTTCAGCTTTAGGAATGAATAAAACAGCCATAGCACTGATGGCAAGTCAGATGACTGAAGGTGCTGGCGAGTTAATGAGTGCTTCAACGGAGTTGTCATCTAAGGAAATAGATGAAGCTAGACAATTAGGTCTGACAAAAGAAGAATATAAGCAACAGAAAATTGGAACTGTTAGAAGCAATATAGAGAAACTAGGTGATTATTTAGGTGGAGATAGCAATCCTCTCAACACTAAGATAGATAGTAACTCAATTAATGCGTTGGGTGATTCAATAGCAAACGGACTATCAAAAGTTCCTGGATTTGCAGAGTTTTTTAATAAACAATAGTAGGTTGACAAATACTATAAATACAGTATAATAAAGATAAAGAGGTTCACATGAGTTGGAAGAAACATTTTACAGCATATAACGGACAAGGCTCCACAGGTATGAAGCCAAGTAGTGCTAGCCGTTTTCAAAGCTGGTTACCCGAAGTATACAGTGGTCAACCTAACCGTGTTGAACGATATGCACAGTATGATCAAATGGATATGGACAGCGAGATCAACGCCGCCATTGACATTATCAGCGAGTTCAGTACACAAGTAGATGAACAACACCATTTACCTTTTAAAATTGAATATAAAGAAAGTGCTACAGAAAGCGAAAGCAAAATCCTAGAGCAAACACTAAGACAATGGTGTAATTTGCAAGACTGGGACAGACGTATTTTCCGTATGTTTAGAAATACAATCAAATACGGAGATCAGTTTTTTATTAGAGATCCAGAAACTTGGGAATTGTATTACGTAAATCCTGTTGATGTAACCAAAGCAGTTGTTAATGAAGCTAAAGGTAAAAAACCTGAGCAGTATATAATCAAAAACATTGACCTAAACATGCAGGAAAAAACTGTAAGTACACCAGTTCAACACAGTCAGACATATGGCACAGTTAATAGTATGATGAGAGGTCAGACTGTTGACAAAGGTATGTATGGACAAAATGCAGGACAGTACGACCAAGGTACAGGTCAACTGCAAGAATATACAGTAGATGCAAAACATGTTGTACATTTAGGATTAACAGAAGGCATGGATGGAAATTGGCCTTTTGGTAGTAGTATACTTGATCCAATTTTCAAAACATACAAGCAAAAAGAATTGCTTGAAGATAGTATTATTATATACAGAGTACAACGTGCTCCAGAACGTAGAGTATTTTATGTTGATGTAGGCAATATGCCTCCCAACAAAGCTATGGGTTTTGTAGAGCGTGTTAAAAATGAGATTCACCAAAAACGTATTCCAAACAAAACAGGTGGCGGAACAACTATTATGGATGCGGCATATAATCCGTTATCAATTATGGAAGACTACTTTTTTGCACAGACCAGTGAAGGCAGAGGCAGTAAAGTTGAAGTATTACCAGGTGGAGAAAATCTAGGTCAAATTGACGACCTACGTTATTTTACAAATAAAATGCTTAGAGCATTACGTGTACCCAGCAGTTACTTGCCAACAGGTCCTGATGATGGAACTGCAAGTTATGTAGACGGTAGAGTTGGCACTGCGTTTATTCAAGAGTATAGATTCAATCAGTATTGTATGAGACTACAAAATGCTATTGCACCTGTTATGGATAAAGAATTTAAACTATATTTAAAAAACAAAGGTATTAATATTGATGCTAGCGTTTTTGATTTAGAATTTGTAGAACCACAAAGTTTCAGTACATATAAAGAAATTGAAATACATAGTGCTAGATCAGCAGTGTTTGGTAATCTAGAAGGTGTACCTTATATGAGCAGACGCTTTATACTAGAAAAGTATTTAGGCTGGACAGAAGAAGAAATATTGAAAAATGAGAGAATGTGGGAAGAGGAAAACCAATCAGGAACAACACCTGAAGGATCTGATGTTCCAGGATTAGGAAACGTCGGAGTAAGAGGATTTGACGTACCAGATGGTAGTGATATTGATATACCAGCTGATGCGCCAACAGGTGACGAAACTGAAGGTGCAAGTCCTATTAGTGGTGCAGAAGCAGTACCCACAGGAGATGAAAATGCGTAGTACAGAGATATTAACAGAATATTATGATGCCGAAGACGACCATTATAATAATAGGCAAATAGATGATGTTCGTAAGTCTAGACTTACATTAAAACATATTAATCGTTTGAGAAAACAACGAGAAGTACATAATATAGAACATGCATCTCGCATGGAACGTATTAAAAAGATCTATGCAAAACCAGTACAAGCATAGAAAATCTATTTAATTTTTACTTATCATTGACATGAATTCATAAAATACCCATTTTTTAGGGTATTTTAGAGGTGAAACGTCTTGGTGTGTTAAATATAGATGTAAACCATCTTGGTAAGCCTGTAATTTTTTAAGGAGAATGATATGAGCGAACATAAAGAATCTTTAGTAAAGGTCCTTGAATATATCGTAAACGACGAGCAAGACAAAGCCGCCGATCTTCTTCACAATGTTTTTGTAGAAAAAGCCAAATCACATTGGTCTAGTCTACAAGAAGATGATGAAGTAGTAGAAGACGAAATTCAAGACGAGGACCTAGATGAAACTATCGATCTCGATGAAACTGATGACGATTCTAAAGACGATGAAGTAGAAGAAGCGATTGACGCTTCCGACGCTGAAGAAGATTTTTTAGACGATATCGAAACAGCTGAAGAAGAGATTGAAGATGAAGAAATCATGGACGATGAGGACATGGATGAACCAGAAGCTGAAATGGACCTAGCAATAGATATGGATCCAGAAGCAGAAGAAGGCGACGCAGAAGGCGGCGATTCTGATGCAGAAGAAGCAATGGATAATGTAGAAGATGCAATTGCTGAATTAAGAGCGGCATTTTCAGACATGATGGGTGATGAAGAAGCACCTGCAGAAGATCCAGAAATGGGTATGGAGATGGAGCCAGAAATGGAAGAATCTGTAGAACCATTCGAGGAAGGCGCAAAATTAAGTGCAGTCAGTGTATCACATAGTGATGGCAGTGACAAAGGAAGTCCAGTAGCAAAAGGTGCAGGTAATGCACATGCTAAACCACATCCAACTGATACATCAGAAGGTCCTAAAGCTAGTGCCCCTGCTGTAAAAAGTATGAATGTAGCTGGTCCTCAAGAAGCTGGTTCACCAAAAGCGGCACCTGCCCCTAAAAGTGAAACAACAAAAAGCGACAGTCCAATAAGAGGAATGAAGTAATATGAGTATCTCGCTAAAAGAACACTTATCATTTAATCAAGCAAATATTGTTACCGAAAGCATCGAAGAAGCGAACGGTGGCAAGAGCTTGTACATGAAAGGTATCTTTATTGAAGGCGATGTACGCAACCAAAACAACCGTATCTACACAAAAGAAGAAATTCATAGTGCAGTTAAAAGCATTAATGAAAAAATTAAAAGTGGATATAGTGTATTAGGCGAAGCCGATCACCCAGATGACCTCAATATCAATTTAGATCGTGTATCACACATGATCACTGAAATGGATACTGATGGTGCGAACGGTATTGGTAAGCTAAAACTATTGCCTACTCCAATGGGAAACATTTGTAAAACCCTTATTGAGAGTGGGTGTCATTTAGGCGTGTCAAGCCGAGGCAGTGGCAATGTTAATGATAGCGGCATAGTTAAAGATTTTGAAATCATTACAGTCGATATTGTTGCAAATCCAAGTGCTCCTAGTGCTTATCCCGATCCAATTTATGAAAGAGTAATGAATCATAAACGGGGCAATGTATTAATGGATGTCGCTGAAGCAACTAGACACGACAAAGGCGCACAACGTTATCTCCAGGAAGAGGTGACTAACTTTATTAAAAACCTGAGATATAGGAGAGATTAATATGGCTCATGCAATGGATGAACTATTAAACTCAAATACGCTCTCCGAAGAGGTTAGATCTTCGCTATCTGAGGCTTGGGAAACCCAACTAACAGAAGCTCGTGAGACAATCACAGCTGAACTTAGAGAAGAATTTGCAACTCGTTATGAAAATGACAAAGAGCAAATTGTTGAAGCCGCAGATAAGATGATTGGTGATGTTATATCTAAAGAACTCGAAGAGTTCAAAGAAGACAAAGCTAAAGTCAACGAAGATCGTGTAGCTTACCGAAAGCATATGAAAGAGCATTCAAAAGTGCTTGATCAATTTGTTATGGAAGCACTTCGCAAGGAGATCGAAGAACTCCGCGGGGATCGAGTTGCTCAAGAATCAAACATGACGAAACTGGAAGGTTTTGTTATGGAGCAATTAACCAAAGAGCTTAATGAGTTTCATGAAGACAAACGCTCACTAGTTGAAGCAAAAGTCAAAATGATTAAAGAAGGCAAAGAGGTTATTAATCAAACTAAAGCAGACTTCATAAAGACTGCCGCGAAAAAAGTAGAAGGCATAATGGAAAATACTATTAAGTCAGAATTACATACTTTACGTGAAGATATCAAATCAGCCAAAGAAAATACCTTTGGACGTAAGATATTCGAAACATTCGCCGCTGAATTTATGGGTAGCTACCTAAACGAAGGAACAGAAGTTTCTAAGTTGAACAAGGTAGTTGAAAGTCTACAAGGTGAGATTACTAACAAAGACAAAGCCATTGCTGAAAAGGACGTATTAGTAGCAGAAAGTGCAAAGACTGTACGAATTGCTAAAGATACAGCAGAACGAAAGCATATTATGCAAGAAATGATGCAACCTCTCAGCAAAGACCATAAAGAAATTATGAATGCATTGCTTGAAAGTGTAAAAACTGACAAGCTACAGACTGCATTTAATAAGTATCTACCTTCAGTTTTGAAGGAAGACACTAAAAAAACAGAAATGAAGGTACTCAGTGAGTCTTCGAAAGAAATCACTGGAAACAAAGCAGAAGCATCAACATCAGTTGAAGGTGGAGCAGACATTGTATATCTTCGAAAATTAGCCGGTATAAGTTAAGGAGACCGAAAATGGCAGACGCATTAATGGAAAACTGGAGCGAGACAAAAATCGCTCTAACTGACGGTCTATCTGGAACTAAAAAGAGTGTAATGGAAACAACACTTGAGAACACAAAGAGGTACCTCTCAGAGGCGGCTCTTAGTGGTACAACTCAAGCAGGCAACGTTGCTACACTTAACAAAGTTATACTTCCAGTGATTAGACGTGTCATGCCAACAGTTATCGCCAACGAGATCGTTGGTGTACAGCCTATGACAGGGCCTGTTGGACAAATTCACACTCTTAGAGTAAGATACGCAGAAGCGTTTAACTCAGCAAATGGTGTTGACACCGCGGCAGGTGATGAGGCTCTAAGCCCATTCCAAATCGCGGCAGGATATTCAGGAGCAACTACTGACAAAGGTGCAGTAACTTCAGCTCTTGAAGCAGAAGCTGGTAAGAAGCTTTCTATTCAAGTCCTAAAGCAAACTGTTGAAGCTAAATCACGTAAGCTATCAGCACGTTGGACATTTGAAGCCGCACAAGACGCACAGTCAATGCACGGCTTAGATGTTGAAGCAGAAATCATGCAAGCACTAGCCCAAGAGATTACTGCTGAAATCGATCAAGAGATCATTACTAGTCTTTCAAGTCTAGCTGGCACAGCCGCAAGTACATACGCACAAGGTAATGTAAGTGGTACAGCAACATTTGTAGGTGACGAGCATGCCGCTCTTGCAGTGCTTATCAACAAAGAAGCAAACACTATCGCCGCAAGAACAAGACGTGGCGCTGGTAACTGGGCAGTAGTAAGCCCAACAGTACTTACAGTACTACAAAGTGCAACAACTTCAGCTTTCGCAAGAAGCACAGAAGGCACATTTGAAGCACCAACAAATACAAAATTTGTAGGTACATTAAATGGCACAATGAGAATTTATGTAAACCAGTATGCAGGTGATGATAACGTGCTTGTTGGTTATAAAGGTGCAACAGAGACAGACGCCGCGGCGTTCTATTGCCCATACATTCCTCTCATGAGTAGTGGTACAGTACTTGACCCAGGCACATTTGAGCCAGTAGTTAGCTTCATGACCAGATATGGTTATGTAGAACTAAGCAACCAAGCATCATCGCTTGGTAATGCCGCTGACTACCTTGCAAAAATTGCTGTAACAACCGGTCAGCTTCAGTTTACCTAATAGGTATTACTATAAACAAGAGAACAGGGCCCAAGTGGCCCTGTTCTTATGACTACTATGAATAAATATGTATAACAGGAGATTAACATGACTACAAAATTTACCGGAAATATCACATCGTCAGGTAGTCTTGTCGCAACGCAGACTTGGGTTAATTCACAAGGATATGGAGCAGGTGCAGGAGGTAGTATAGATACACTATCGGATGTTGATACAACTACATCAGCACCTTCAACTGGTCAAGTATTAAAATGGAATGGTACAAACTGGACACCACAAGTTGATTTAGCATCTTCAAGTTCAGATGTAGTTAGTGATACAACTCCGCAACTTGGAGGTAATTTAGACCTAAACAGTAAAAATATTACAGGCACAGGTAATATTAGTATTACTGGAGACTTAACAGTTTCAGGCAAAGCATTATATTCCAATGTATACACTAACTTATCAGATTTACCAAGTGCAAGTACATACCACGGTATGTTTGCTCATGTTCATAGTACAGGCAAGGCTTATTTTGCACACGGTGGTGCATGGATAGTATTAATAGATGAGTCTTCCAGTACAACTACAAACTTAACAGAAGGTACCAATTTATATTTCACTGAGGCAAGAGTAAATGCTCACTTAAACGTAGGCGGTGCATCTAGTGGACAGATACTAAGTTGGAACGGCAGTGATTATACGTGGGTAACAGATCAAACTGGCGGAGGTGGCGGTGGCACTCCGGGTGGCGCCAATACACAAGTACAATACAATAACAGTGGAGCATTTGGTGCTGAATCTGATTTCACATACAACGCTAGTACAAATACACTATCAGTAGTTAACTTGGTTGCAACAAGTATAAGCACCACAGGAGCTGGATCAACTACAATTACAGCAGGTGCAAATATTGAACTTAATGCAACAAACAGAGTATTAATAACAGACACACCATTTAGATTAGCAAGTTTTACAACTACAACACGTAATGCAATATCAAGTCCAGTTAATGGTGATATGATTTATAATAGTACTACTAACCAATTAGAGAGTTATGAAAATAGTGCGTGGGTAGCTACTGCTGGTAGTAGCAGTGGAGGTATTGCAAGTGTAGTAGCAGATACAACACCACAGCTTGGTGGAGATTTAGACGTCAATGGAAAAACAATTGCACATACATTTACATTAGGTGCTAACGGATCTTCAGATTATACGTGTAGTAGCAGATACAACACCACAGCTTGGTGGAGATTTAGATGTCAATGGAAAAACAATTGCACATACATTTACACTAGGTGCTAACGGAGCTTCAGATTATACATTCTCAGATGCAGGAAACATATGGTTTCCAACTACAGAAAATGATCCAGTGTTATATCTTCGTAGAGGTGAACAGTATATATTTGTAAACAGTTCAGGTGGTTCACACCCATTTCAGATCAGAGTAAGTAATGGCGGATCAGCTTACAATACAGGCGTAACAAACAATGGTGCTTCTAGTGGAAACATTATATTTAAAGTACCAATGAGTGCTCCTGCAACATTATATTATCAATGTACTTCTCATAGTAGTATGGGTAACACAATTAACATAGTTTAGGAAAGTAAATGACCAGAATTAGATCAACAGAAAGCATTAATTTAGATGCAACTACTAGAGTAGAAGTAGCGGATACAAGTTTACGTTTAGGAAATCTAACAACTGCTCAAAGAGATGCACTAACAGCCGCTGATGGCGACATGGTTTATAACACAACAACAAATCAATTTAACATTAGAGTAAATGGAGCTTGGACAACACTGGCAACTGTTGAAGGACTAGTAGATAGTGCTCCAACAACATTGGACACATTAAATGAATTAGCGGCGGCATTAGGAGACGATCCTAATTTCGCAACCACAATGACAAACAGTTTAGCAGGTAAGCTACCACTAAGTGGCGGAACTATGACAGGCGATATTGACGGAAATGGAAACAAAGTACTTTTTGCAAACGTTTATTCTAATTTATCAGACTTACCAAGTGCAACAACATATCACGGAATGTTTGCTCATGTGCATGCCACAGGTAAAGGTTATTTTGCTCATGCAGGTGCATGGGTTGAAATAGCTAATCAATCTGATCTGACAACAACAAATACAAACGTAACAAATCTAACAAGTAATAAACTAAATTTATCAGGTGGTACTATGACCGGAACACTTACACTAAGTGGTGCTCCTAGTAGTGCAAACCATGCGGCGACCAAAGCATACGTAGACAGTGCAGTAGCAGGTGCCGGTGGTGGTAGTCTTGAACTGCAATACGGTCAAGCAGGTGCTAGTGGTGCCACACTAAATCCTGGAGATACTGCGGTGATCAAATTACTAGGAGGTTTATCAGGCAACAGTGTTGGGGTAACTCTTTATCGAAACCTCAATGGAAATGATAGACTGATCAATAGCAACTTTGGTCCAAGTGCGATTGCCACATATACTAACAGTACAGGTAGTGCTATCACTGGTGTTAATGCATCTTTGTTAAGTAATCCAGTTAATTTTATGTGGTTCATAGACAGAGCTTAAGGATGAACAATGAGTGAAAAAGAATACATTGTAAGTCTCAAAAAAGATGCAGATGCTAGTTCATTTAAATCAGAAATGACACAAAGCAATGGCGATTCTAATATTCCTGCTAGGAGTGTAGATGTAGCAAACGATAGATTACTAAGCACAAGAAACACACACTACAGTTTAACAGATGCTGAAGCAGAACAATTAAAAAATGATACCAGAGTGCAAGACGTACACATACCACCCGAAGACGACGATACTATTGAAATAGGACTTCATGCTACTCAAACAGCAGATTTTACAAAAACAACTAGCGATAGTGGTAACTATGTAAATTGGGGATTACGTAGATGTATTATTAATAGTAATCCTTACACTGGAAATAATGTAAGTGGAGACTACACCTATAACTTAGACGGAACCGGTGTTGATGTTGTTATTCAAGATAGTGGATTACAAGTTGATCATCCTGATTTTAATGATGCTAGTGGCACTTCGAGAGTACAACAAATAAATTGGTACACTGAAAGCGGAGTAAGTGGAACACAAAGTAGTAATCATTACAGAGATTACAACGGACATGGAACACATGTTGGAGGCACGGTCGCAGGATTAACATATGGTTGGGCAAAAAATGCAAGAGTATATGCATTAAAAGTGAGTGGATTAGAAGGCACAGGAGACAGTGGAGGTATTGCTACTTCAAACTGCTTTGATGTAATCAAAGGTTGGCATAACAATAAGCCCATTGATCCTGCAACAGGTTATAAACGACCAACTATTGTTAATATGAGTTGGGGGTATGGATCATACAGTTATAACGTAACCAGTATAAACTACAGAGGTACTACTCAAACAGGTTGGAGCGGTAGTGGTCGAAACACTACATATGGTATTGTAGGTAGTTATAGAAGTGCTTTTTACGGATATAGAATAGGTACACGAATTACAAGTGTTGATACAGACATACAAGAAATGATCGACGCAGGTATACATGTATGTGTTGCCGCAGGAAACTATTATCAAAAAATTGATGTACCTAGCGGAACAGACTACGATAACTATTTTGTTAGCAGTACTTTCGGAACCAAACATTATAATAGAGGCAGTTCTCCTTTTGATGACGAAGCATTAATAGTTGGTAATATCGATAGCACTGAACACAGTGGCGGCTTAGAACAAAAAGCAAGTAGCAGTGAAAATGGACCAGGAGTAGATATATATGCACCTGGAACAAACATAATGGCGACATGTAGTACAACAACTGAGTTTACAGCAGGCACATATCCTAGCAACAGTAGTTTTAAGATTTGTAATATTAGTGGAACTAGTATGGCAAGTCCACAAGTTTGTGGCGTAGGAGCTTTAATATTACAAGCAAATCCACATGCAACACCAGCTCAACTCAAAGCACATATGATTGCAAGTTCACAAGCAAACGGAATATATACTACTGGATTAGATAACGACTATGCTGATAGTAGAAGTATAAAAGGCGGAAATAATAAATTTCTAGTTAATCCTTTTGCGGGTCAATACAAATACCAAATACAAAATT
>Ga0209535_1003163_pt1 | contig 10548 bp, 9 predicted proteins | sample LinPmetageLP28_FD_184041 | JGI IMG/M metagenome (GOLD analysis project Ga0209535, IMG submission 184041) | Marine viral communities from the Pacific Ocean - LP-28 (SPAdes) (version 2) | ecosystem: Environmental > Aquatic > Marine > Oceanic | place: Pacific Ocean | collected 2009-08-22
TAAAAAGTCAGGTATTACTCTTCTTATTTTCATCATAAACTCACCATCACCTTGTAATCCTTGTTGACCAATATCAAAATCTCCAGATTCAATTGATGCAGTGATTGCTGTAATTGCACCTTCCTTAACTTGATTCAATCCTGTCTCATGTTCAAAGTATGTCGATACACCATCAGTGCAACCATATACGTGATTAACATCTACTGCAGTTGTACCATCTGCATCATATTCTGTTGCATGCGGTTTACCAAATACTGCAGAATCTTGCCACGCGGTTCTAGCTAATGTGCCAACAGTCCATACTGGTCTTTGTGGAGTTGAGTCCAAATAATTATAAGCAACCATTCTATTAACTGTGCCTGATCCAGAGTTAGGATAGAACCACATAATCTCACCAAACAAATTATTAAGTCCAACGTTGATATGTTGTTTTGGAGTTGTGTTAATATCATCGTAAACGTGATCTTCAACTAAACACGGTAATGATTCTAGTTTACCAGTGTATCTAAAGAAACCATTTTCTGACATCCAATACGCAGCACCATCAACCTCAACGGCTGCGTTCTTACCAATCAATCCACAGTTAGTACCAACTTGTTGAAACGAGAATGTAAACGGTGGACCAACAAACCTCATAATAAATAATGCAGTATCAGTCCAAACGTAGATTGCATCTCTACCTCTTATCGCTCCAACAATTTTAGAACCATCTGAAAGTCTTTGTGTACCTGCAGTGTTAGTCGCAGACGGTGTATATGTATTAATATCTTCTTGCGACGAGAATCTTATAAACATTGGATCTTGTGTAGACGATGTTCCAATAGTTGTTTCTGTACCAAAAAATACTACGTGTCTATCCGGTGTTGATACTAAACTAAATTCTGATGCTGTAGGTGCACCCGATATAATCGTTGCTCTAGTATTGTTTGCAATAGTTGGATTTGAGTCCCATTCAAAACTTTCACCACCTGTTATAGTTGCAATAAGTTTGTTACCAAAGTTATCTAACGACCATAAACCAGGTGCTGTCACAACGTCACCTGATACTGCAGTGTTCCAACCAGCATATCCTGAAGCATCTTTTACTGTAGCTCCTGATGAATGCGAAGCAGCTGTCGTACCATTTGCTCCTCTAGTTAATCCTGTTAAACTATTACCACTTACACCAGTATAAATTATTAATTCTGATCCTATAATAACTGTTCCTGATGATGGAAAAGATGATGCACTTGCCATTGTTAAAGTTGTAACCGATGTATTAATTGATGATGAAAGAGTTGATGTAAATACTCCAGCTTCTATACCACCCCATGAACCAAGTCCCCAACCAGTTGATGCAACCTCTAAAGCTACTCCTACTGGATAGTAATGTTTAACACGAATACCACCAGATGTTGTAGCACCTGATCCAGATTCAGCAGAATCCATAGTAACTGTTAATGTAGTAGATGTAGGTATAGTTGTAACTTGAAATTTATTATCATTAAAATCTGCAGCTACAAAGTTAGAATTAGTAATAGATGAAAAATTATCTAATAATATAATATCACCTTTGTTTATATTGTGTGCTGATGCAAAAGTTATAGTAACAGCTGTAGATCCATTAGTTGTAGAAAAAGCTGATGTTAAAGTTGTTGTCGCTTTGATCGGATGTATATCATAAAAGATACCCCCAGAATAAGCGTATAGAATTCTGTTTGTGCCAAGCACAGCGTATTTAATACCTGATGTATTTATAAAATGATGGATAGCAGTGTTTCGACCTGTTATGTCAACTGATCCTAATTGTGCCCAACCGCCTATTTTTTCAGGACTACCATATCTAAATCTAACATTATCACCATTAACCCACTGACTCTCGCCGCCCGTTGATGTGACTTGTTTATTAAATCCTGGTGCAAATTTTACCTTCTGTAACATATAGCCCTTTATATTACTAAAAAGCCCAGCTTACAAATGAATATCTAGTGCCTTTAGTTGTCTCTTTTACTTCGTGTGGATACATAAAGTTCGATGGAAATAAAAGTATATCTCCTGTTTTTAACTTAATTTCTTTACCTCTGCAATAGAATTCTGCTCCTTTATAATCTGTATTAAGGTTAGCAACTATTGATACTATTGGTACACCCTTCATTTTACCATCAAATAAACTGTGGATATGATCGTAATGTTCTCGCATTAAAGTTCCAACTTCATATTTGTTAAATCTTATTGGAGAAAATTTAGTTAAAAAGCTTTGAGTTTTTTCTCCAGGTACACTTACTTTAATTTGGTAATCTTCTAAAGCTTTTAATAAATAGGGTGTTATTTTATCTTGTTGTTCTTGTGTACAAGGCATTACATCTAATTCTTTTGTCGGTTCTGAATTATGTGTTCCTGCAGCATAATTATGCCAAGTATGTTTTTTCCATTCTTTTTTATTACATTCATCTATTAATTCTTCACACACCTCTGTAGGTATATAGTTTTTAGCATATATATAATCTTCAATTGTTTTCATGTGTGAAAATTAAATGACATAGATATTCTATTTTTTTTACTTAAATTAGGCTCTACGCTATGAAATAGCCACGAAGGAAATAATAGTAATAAATTTTTCGTAGGTGAAACGCGCCATATTTTAGAATTAAAAGTATTGCGTTCAGATACACTGGTTAGTCCCTTGTCATATAAACCAGGTTGTTGAGGATTGTGAAACATAATATCTCCACTATCTTTATTTACATCTATATAGAATACTCCTGATATTAAAGAATAAGGATGGTCATGGGTTCTATTATAGTCTTTATAGCCATTAATATTAAACCAGAAATTAGATAGTTTTAAAGTTTTATTAATTTTATATTGGTCAAAGAAGCTTTCTAAAGACGGTTCCATACTATCTACAACTTCTTTAAAAACATCATCAAGTTTTAAATCATTGCTTTGAAAACCAGTAGGGTTGGTTCTAAACCTTCCTTCAGAGTTTTTTTGAATAATTAAACAGTGTTTTTTTATTTTAGATAAATTAAGATTTAATTCTTCTGTTAATAAAAAAGAAGGAAAAAGATTAAATATTTTCATCTATCAATTTTCGTATGTTTAATTCTGTTAGATCATGTTCTAATCCTAATACATCAATACTAAATGTATTAAATGACATACTAATTCTTTCTTCATCACTTGTGTTTGTAGGCACATGATGATTTAAGTCTGATGGAAATATAATAAGTTCTCCATCAGTACAAGGTAAATAAAATGTATGTGAATTTAAGTTATTAAATTTTTTAGTATGTAACGCCATTGAATATTGTAATGTCTTAGAAAACTGTATTGGTGGTAGTTTAGAATTTTGTTTAAAATAAAATACACCACTTATAATACTATTGGGATGACAATGACGATGATGGTTTGATCCTTTAGGATTTTTATTTAACCAACATTGAGTAACTATTAATTTTTGATCTGATTCATAAATTTTTGTAGTAAATTTATCTATACATTTATTAATAAAATTTTTAATATTTTTAAATTCTTTGTGTTTTAATAAATAAACATCTTTAGATTGAAGATTACCGTTATCTTTTTGTTTTATATATTCTAAAGTATTAATATATTTTAGTTCTTTAGTTAAGGAGCCTTTATATTTTGTAACAGTAATAGGTGTTGGAAATATTTGTAGTAATCCGTCATCCATATAAAATATTTTAATCTATTTTTCTTTCATTCCAATAAAGTGTAGCTTCGGCATCAGTATCAAAAGGAATTTCGTTACCATCAGCGTCATACTCTACCCATTCAGATGTAAATGTATCTAAGTATTCTTTTAATGCTGTTTTATTTTCAAACTCACCTAATCCAGTTGCATTTGATCCATCTACAGTTGCACCAACCATATCCCAATTTTGAGGAGACGCATTACTGTTGGCTTTTAAAAAAGAACCCCCGTGTGAAATATAACTTCGAATTTTACCACTACCAGTTAAAGTATATTTAATTATTTTATTTGCCATTTGTTTTATCTTTATTGTCTATTAATTTAGTATTTATAGATTGTTCATCATACAATGTAAATCCTCTACGTTTTGCAAACCTGTTGGCATCTTTAGAAAACTTAGCTGCGCACGCTTCTAACCATTGCATAGTCATTTCGTGAGTGGGTTCTTGACCAGCTTCTAATATTTCTTGTTCCATTTTAAGATACGCATTAACTTCAGTTTGTGCCTGTCCACTGTTTATACCCATATCAAAAAGATAAATTAAATTACCTTCATCTATTACCCCACCTCTTGATCTAGCTGCACTTAAAGCTTGTTTCATACAAGTCATTACATGATAACTAGCTTCTTCTTTTTCGTATTCTTCTTCAGTAATATCTTCTTTACCTAGTTTTTTTAAAATACTTTTATATTGATTAGTAAAGAAATTCATTTTTCTAATAGCACCTAATATAGAATTTTGAGTGTTATTCATACCAACTTGTATTTCAAGAATTTCTGTTTCAAGTAATTCTTTTTCAAACGTAGTTATATCTAAATCTGTTTTTAATTTGTGTTCTTTTTCTCTAAGTTCTATATCTTTTTTTTGCAAACTAATATGACCTTCTTCTAAAGCCACTTTAGTTTTATCAATCTCAGCTAGTGTATGTTTAATTGATCTTATAGGTGTGATTGCTGTAACATCTAACATTACACCCATAAACTGTGAGTGTGATTTATAAAAATTAGAACTAGATTGTTTGATAGCTGGTAAAGTATTATGAATATTATTCAACATTACTTTGTATTCTTTTTTAACTAATGGAGAGTTTGATATTTCTTTTATTATTAAATCTTTACTTGACATTTAAGCTAATCCACCATTACCATTAGAACAAGCTTTAGAGTAAGTTCCTTCAACAGTTCTATCTCCAAAATCTGTTCCATTACCTGTTGAAGCTATTGTTATATAATCTATGGCACCACTTTTGCTAGGGATTCCACCTTTTGCAAATAATCCTCTTGTCTTATTACTTGTGCCACCACTAGAATCTTCTGCTTTAGTTGTTAAATCTCCAAAATCAGTTGCATTACCAGTCGAAGCAAGTGTTAAATAATCCATTACATTTGCAGCAGCATCATTACCGCCAGCCCATACTCCTCTTGTTCCAGAGCTAGCACCTGATAAAGACGATCTAGCGACAGTTAAATCTCCAAAGTCAGTTGCATTACCTGTACTAGCTGTTGTTATATAATCTACTGCATTTGTCATTCCAAGTGCAGCAAGATCATAACCACCACCGTATACTGTTCTAGTGTTAGAACTACAACCAGCTGCAGAATATTTACCAACAGATAAATCTCCAAAATCAGTTGCATTACCTGTAGTAGCAATCGTTACATATTCCATTTCATTTCTTACTGTATCTTGTCGCTGTCCTATACAATGAACAGCTCTAGTATCATTATTACCAGTCATACCTTGTTGGCTAGTTTGACTTGCTAAATCTCCAAAATCTAAAGCATTACCTTCTGTCGCAATCGTTACATAATTTATGTCTTGTAATCTAGCAGGTTGTGTATTTCCACCAAACCATAATCCTCTTGTAACACTTGCAGCTGAACCACCTAGTCTGTGTCTAGCACTCGTTAAATCTCCAAAATCTGAAGCATTACCTAAAGTTGAAATTTCAACAAAATCAATAATGTTACTTGGAACTGCACCATATTTAAAACAACCACCCCAAACACCTCTAACATTAATTGCAGCAGCGCTAACTCCAGAACCAAAACCTAAAATTTGGTGACCAAAAGATTTACCTTTGCTATCAGGTTTTTTTGTATTTTTACCTACGCTATAAAGTTTATAAAAATCTTCCATAATTAAGCATCATTAGCTGCATCAGTCGTAAAGAATAATTTAATACCATGTAATCTGCAATCTGCATCCATGTCATCATTACTATCTGATACATCTCTTCCTACTCTAAAATAAACAAGTTCGTTATCCCCTGGAGAACCAGCAATTGTAATTGCACCACTCTCTGCAGTTAAATATAATTCTTCAACAGCTCCTTGGGCAGAATCATCAACTACCACTGCTGTGCCATAAGCTGTGTCAATAGAATCATTATCTGCAAAAGCAACTCCTTGTAATTGTAACGAAACACCATCTGTTGAAGCTGAACCAGACCACATAAATTGACAAGTAACTGTACCTAAATTCCATGATTTAGGAAAGGCTACTGCAAATTGTGCAAACTCATCTGCATCAGGATCAAAATCTAAAACTTCCATATCAGGTCTGCCAGATGTTGTTTCAACTGTAGCTCTTGCAGCACCATTTGTAGTAGTTGGTGTCATAGCGTTAGATGGAACCCAAATAGTTTCTTTGCCAGCAACTTTAACTGCTGCACTACTATTTGTAAGCGTTCCTGAAACATCACAAGTACCATTAATATCTATTGCAGTTGCTGATAAATCTATTTCATCTGTTGCACCTATTGATAATACTGTTGCACTTGAACCTTGTACAAATTGACTAGCATCATTAAACATAAGTTTATTTGTGCTATTTAAAGTTAATCCAGTGTCATTAGTATGAGTTAAAGTAGCATCGGAACCAGCACCAAAAACAAGAACTGCTGAGTCAGATAATAATTTAAGATCATTACCCATTATCGTATCTTTAGCTACAGATAATCCACCATCAGTTTGTAATGAGCCATCAGTTGTAGAAGTTGCATCTGTAGTATCATCTGTTTTTACAATTCCGCTTGCAGTTATAGCAGCAGTTGTAGTTGCTCCAGCAACGTCAACAGCTCCAGAAAAATCACCTGTTGCTGCATCTATTTCACCTGAAATAGTAAAATTTCTAATACCTGTATAATCTTTGCTTGAGTCTAATATAACTGCTTTACTTGCTACAGCCGTACCTACAGCCGTGGCTCCAATATCTAAAGCATTTAATTCACCTACAACAGCAGTAATGCCATCTAAAGCATTAATTTCTGTTGCCGTAGAAGTTACAGCTACATCTTCATTTATCTTAGGACTTGTTAAAGTTTTATTTGTTAGTGTATCGGTTGAAACAAGAGATACTAAAGTTGAGTCAGCACCCGCTGGTAATAACATAACGTTTGTAACACCTGCAGAGTGTGGTTGTGCTTTTACTTGTTGGCCGTGTGAATTAGACTCACAGTTAAATTGTATAGAACCTGAATTTGTATTACCTCTTACAGTTACATGACCAGTGCCTTTTGCTTCTATATCTAAATCAATATTTGAATCACCACCTGTTGCTGATAACAGTGGTCCACTTCCAGTTGATGCATTTGTTACATCAAATTGATTAACTGCAGAACCTGTTGTTTGAAATATAATTTGTTCGTTACCATTTTCATCTGCAATAAAATGTGCATCATCTATTAAAATGTTTGCAGAGTTAGTATCTAAGTTACCACCTAATTGAGGTGAAGTATCTTCAACAATATCTGTTATTGCACCAGATGTAGCAAGTCCTGATACAACTGCTGATCTTGCAATTCTTTTAAGTCCACCACCTGAAGTATCTACCGCTAAAAATACATCATCATTAGCAACTGTAGATATTTCTGATAAACCACCTACTGCTATTGAATTAAAATTTGTACCATCTGCAACTAAAATATTACCTGCAGTATTTGTACCCATAGTAATATCATCACCTGATACTGTAAGGTCTCCTGATATAGTTAAATTACCACCAGACGATAAAGACATTTTTTCTGAAGCTGCTTCAGATGCTCCTGTTTTAAAACTTAATTTTGTAGCATTTGAAGAAGAACTAAAGTCACCTTCTGAAACAGCTTCAATACCAGCTGCAACTAAAATTGCATCTGTTCCTGTGCCTTCATCTGGCGCTTGAAAATCTATTTTACCAATTACATCATTTGCTGCAATATCTGTTTCACCTGTTTGTAAAGTAAGTGATACTGGTTTATCATCAGCTGTCGCAGTGTGTTTTAAAGTTAACCCTGTATCTGCAACGTGTGTAACAGTAATCTCACTGTCAGCACCAAAAGCAAGAACAGCGCTGTCTGAATCTAATTTTAAATCATTACTAACTAAAACAGCAGTAGAAGCAGTTAAATCAATTGTTGCTTCTCCAGCGATAGTCATAACACCATCTGAAGATTGATTAATAAAAGTTGCCGTATCTCCAAACGTTAATTTATTAGTTGAATTTAATGTTAGCCCCGTGCCATCTGTATGAGTTAAAGTTGTATCTTGATCTGCACCAAATTTAATAACTGAACTATCTGCTAGAAATAAATCTGAAAATTCTAAAGCTGCAGTTCCTAAAGTCATTCCATCTGCTGATGAAGGAGAAACAGCAGCTGTTGTTATTCTAACTCTATCCGTTCCACCAACTTTAATATCTATTTGATCATCTGTATCTGCTGTTAAACTTGTGTCTCCATCAGCATCTAAAACTAATTCTCTTCCCTCTACATCAAGTGCTCCACCAAATCCTGCATCAACAAGATTTGTTCCATCAGAGTAAACTAATCTTGTAGTTTTTTCTGTTGTACCAAAAGTAATACCTGTTCCTGATACTGTTTTAAATTGTACAGTAAAACCACCCGATGTACCATTTGTTACAATGTAAACTTTTTCTATTGAATCTGGCACAGTTACAATAGAGTTTCCAGATATTGTACCTGTTAATTTTATAACAGCGTGTCTTGCAACTGATGTTGATTCAGTTGAATCACCGTCTGTGATAGTTAATGCTGTTGTGCCACCACTAGTTACTGCTTGTTCTACATAACCAGCAATTGCTTTTTCTACTATTTCTAAGTTAGTATTAGTTTTATCTCCCCATGTACCGGCGTTTTCGCCAGTTGCCATTTTTTCTATACCGAGATCTGTAAATGTTGATGCCATAATTTAATTCCTTAAGGTGTTTGAGAAGGCACTGGGATTCTTACTGTTCCGTCTGTGTAATCATCTCTTCGTCTTCTACCTATTTGTTCTCCTCCAAATTTTTGTACTTCTTGTTGATACTTTTGTTCGTATAATTGCAGCATATCAGCTGGACCTTTTAAAAAACTATAAGTTTCTGCTAAGCAGCAATATAGCAGACCATTTGGAAAATTCATACTAATATAATTAGTATCATCATTTTCTAATAATGCTGGAGCTGCGTTGTAATGAATTTTATAAGCAAAAGTGCTGCCTGGTGTTGGTGATACAATTATAGATCCAGAGTTTGATGAGCTTTCTCCAGTTGCTCCTGTATCTAACATAGCGTAGTATTTTGGTGTACCAGTGGATGTAGTTGCTGAAATATATTCTTCTAAAAATGTTAAATCTTTTTTTTCTAAATATGTATTAGCTCCAGTATAAGTAGATCCAGTTGCTGTATAAACTTGTACTGCTCTAACAAACACAGCTCCTGCTGGAACAGTTACAGTTCCGGTTCCAGATGTAAAATTACCTGTAGATGTTTTTCTATCAGCGTCAATCGGAGCATCTCTAAAAATTCTGTACTGTGCATTTAAGATAATATTTTCTAAAACACTATCAGATAGCACCGTAGAGCCAACTTCTGTATAGCTTCTTATTTGTGTTTTTAATCCTGATGCACTTAATCCTGCCATATTATGCTGTCAATGTTGCCGGACCAGCCGAACAATTATTGCCTCCTCCTGATACTCCTCCACTTGTAGCAGTGTTTGTGTCCACAGTAAAGTGATAGAAATTGTCTGTTTGTGTTATATCTCCACTTGAATCTCGTTTGCCAACTGTAATCGAGTAGCCAGCAGATTTTGCAACATTTGACCCTGTTATACCATCAAAATTTTTTGGATTATTAAATGTTGCAGAAGTTGAAAGCGTACCTCTAAATCTAACTGTATCGCCTGTTGATCTGCCATGAGCAAATTCTGATACATTAATTATTCCAGATGAGGCTGCAATTGTTTCAAAAGGATTAGGTCCTAATATTGCAATTACTTCGTTTTCAGTTCTATCTGGTCTTGCATTCATTAAACCTTGTTCTTCCCCATGTTTAGCTCTAATTTCTAATTGTGGATGTTTAGTTTCAAACTCTGATCTATGAACTAAAGAACCATTCCATTCTCTCATCATTTCATGATAAGGAAACTCCATTCCTGATCTATCTGATATTGCTTTTGCGTATTTTCCTCTTGCCATTATGATCCTGGGTAATAAACTTTTGGTGTTATATGAACACTAGTAGAAGAACCATCTTCTGATAATGCTCTAGCTAATTCATCTTCATAATATAATTTCATTTGTTGAACTAACTGTGGTTGAAATTTTTGTGCAAGATAAAATGCTAAACCTGATACCATACACGGTACAAATCTAAACGGTACATCTGTTGCATCTGTATAAGTTCCATCTGCATCTTGAATTCTTTTTACATAATAAAAATGTAAATCTTTTGATGCATTAGATGAATCTGCTGTTGGGTAAACTGTTATTGTAGTCTTATCAACAAATCTTTGTACAAAATATTTTGATGGTGTGCCTTTAGATAATTTATTTGATAGTGCAGAATAAGTTGATCTGTCAATTTTTG
>Ga0209535_1003164_pt1 | contig 10546 bp, 12 predicted proteins | sample LinPmetageLP28_FD_184041 | JGI IMG/M metagenome (GOLD analysis project Ga0209535, IMG submission 184041) | Marine viral communities from the Pacific Ocean - LP-28 (SPAdes) (version 2) | ecosystem: Environmental > Aquatic > Marine > Oceanic | place: Pacific Ocean | collected 2009-08-22
AACATAGAATCCGTTCCATTTAAATTGATGCTCATGTTCTGAACATTTGTATCCTGCTTTGTATTCAATACGGTGAAACTCTAGTACACCGTTTGCGTGGATCAATTCCGTTTGACCCCATATCTTACCTGCTTTCATTGTTACCTCCTTAAAGCAATGCCGCATAGTCGATTAATTCACTTTGTCGACTGATGTCTTTTACGAAGAACGCACACTTTGGGTCTTTGCCATCTTTAATTGGCACACTTAATAGTTGTCCGTTTTTCATCTTTGGAAAGTACCATTTAACATCGTTATAAAAGTTTACAATTTTTACTTCTGCAAAACTTGTTGTATAACTTGTTAAAGGATTAAAAAGAAATGCTTCAAATCCTCTATCGTTTAAACTTGTTAAAGGTAATACTTCTAAGTCATTTCCGCTTTCGCTGTCGCCTACTGCTATGCACCAATCTAAAGGCATAGTGATTTCGTTGCCTCCGATATCAAGTACCATAGCCGGCGCACTAAACGATTCTAGGAAAATTAAAGGAACAAAGAAGTAATCAGGATTTTTAGGATCGCTATTATCCAAAACACTAAATCTAATGTCCTCTTCTATCTCGTCAGGCACTTTATCTAAATGATAAGTCTGATTTTCTAATGTTAATATTCTCATAATTTAATTAATTCCAATCCACTTTTTCTATTGTGAATGGGTATTGGGCTTCCTTATAAAACTTTTTACGCTGGGTAAGGTGCCGCTTCGCATACTTACATGTTGATGTAAGATCCCATATTTGTACGAAGTCTTTGTCCTTTGCCTTTCTTACGCCTCTACCGATAGATTGGATAACTCTAACAAAACTTTTACCTGGTTCAAGTAGAACTAGATTAAAGATGCGAGGAATGTTAAGTCCTACTGCCGCAACTCCATAGGTTGCGATAATAACTTCATTTGTTCCTTCGCGAATCGTATCGTATGTTTCTTTCCTGTCTTTTACTTTAACTGAACCATTTACAAATGTACTATCTGGTATTAGTTCTGTTAACATTTCGCCTGCACTAATTCTATCTACTAGGATTAGAGTATTGCCTGATTGTTTTACTTTGTTTAATAAACTTGCCATATATGTTACTCTGTCTTTATTAGTAACAAGATATTTTAATTCTTCTTGGTAACCATTGTGTACTTGTGTGTCAATCAACTGTACTACGTTAACATGACATTGTGATAATACACCTTTATCTTGTAATTCTTTTGCACTAATTTGTCCTATGACTGGTCCAAGACTAGCATGAATACTTTGAAACTCAAATTGTTCCTTAGGTATTGTTCCTGTTAGTCCCCAACGGATAGGTGCATTACGTAGGTTGCGTGTAAGCAAGTTCTTAAGAACTTCTGCTTTCGCTTGGTGTACTTCGTCGACAATAATAGTGCTCACATCTTCTAGGAACTCTGCTAACGACAATACTGCCGAGCCATCCTTATGCTTCTTGTCGAGTATGTTTAAACTCTGCCAAGTGCAAATAGTATGAGTCTTACCTAACTGCTTCCTGTCGCCGAAGTACACCCCTACGTCTAATCCACAATTAATATAGTCTTCTTCTGTTTGCTCAACTAAGGACTTATTAGGTACAATAACAATACTACGCCCGTAAGGTTCACTGATATGTGATAACGTAGCAGTTGTAATTGTCTTACCTGCGCCTGTAGCAATCTGTTGTAGACTTTGTGGATTAGCAATAAAATTATTAATTGCTTCAACTTGGTAGTCTCGCAGAATAATTTCTTCACCTTCTGCAGGGTGATCTTTAGGCCAGCGTACACCTTGGTCTGCCCAATAGCGTTCTGTAACTGGTTTAAAATCTAATTGAACTGGATGACGTTTGTCTTCTATATCAACTATTTCAACATTATATTTTGCAAGTACTTGACTAATAGTATCAAGATGATTAACATATCCTGTACCACCCAAACCAAAGAAAGCAACTTTACCATCCCAGCGTCCTAGTTTATATTGTGGCATATAACGTGCATATGGCACTTCAAACTTTAGTGCATTACTAAGTTTGCGGCGAATATCTACATCAAGTCCTTCTATCTTGATGTTTACTTCGTCTTCAATTACTAGTTTACATGTACTCATATTTTTTGTATATGTCCTGATGTTTGTCTATTACTATAAGTTCCGTAACTGCCCATTTGTGATTCAACTTCGTCATAGTGAACAATTAAGTCTTTATTATTAAAATAAGAATCTAGTCTTGGGTTCCTAACACTCTCTAAATATAGTACTGATTGTAAACTCCAGTCTGATTCAAAAACAGGTTTTGGAAACTTTTTATTACTACTAATATACACTACTTCAGTATCTTTTGCAAGAGAATTATTTAAATTATTATCTTTAACATATTGGTTAAAATCTTTATCAGTCTTATTATCCAATCTAAACATAACAGATATTTTATCCTGTTTTATAAATCCTTTAAGGCTTTGATAAGTGAACGAAAGATAGTCTAACGGATTTTTTTCTGGCACTATTACTAATAATGGAAATCTTTTTAATTCTACTAGTGATGATATAACAGCATCTAAAGACCATTCATGTTTAGATATAAAAACTTGCGGTTCAAATCTATTAATAATTCTTTGTGTTAATACTGATTTACTATTTGTATAGTTGTGTATATCATCAGTAAAGTAATTTAATCCATATAAGATTGATCTATCTTTATACAAGTATGCGTTACTACTATCTAGTTTTCCTAAGTCTTTTGTAATACTTTCTTCTAACATTTTAGTAGTATTTTTAAGTTGTAAATTATATACACCCGGAACATAATCTTTTGGATTGTCTTTAATTTTCTTTACTTGTTCAGCATAGTCTAAAATTTCTTGATCAATGTCATAACTTTTATTTTTAAAATTTTCAACAATATCATATACAGAATTTTCTGAAATCTTAAAGTAATGTATATGTGTGCCTTTTTCGTGGTAGTAACCTATGCGATGTGCTATTGCTATTTTTTCAATTACTTGAATAATTTTTTTACTAAAAGGAAATCTAATTGCAATATGTGAGTTTGTTTCTTTAACAATATCTTCTTTTGCTGGTTTACGCATACCAGATACTGAGAATCTAGGTTTTTTAACCGCAGGCTCGTCTACAACTTTAATCCATTGTGATCTATCTACTTGACGTAACGGTTGTCGTGTTACTTGCATATTAAGAACTTGTTGCAAATTTACGTATCCTAAATCTTTAAATTGATTTCCGTAATAGTTTAATTTAGCACACACTACGTCTAGTTGTCTATCTGTAAAAGATTTACCTCTAAAAACCTGTCGTGCAATACTATACATAATTGTACAGTCAGCATTATCTATTTTTATCTTATGATTACTTTGTAGTCCTGCAAGAACTTCAAGATAATCTTCAACTGTTTCTAACTTCATGTTTACATTATACTATATTATAACTTAGAAGTCAAGTGTTTAAGTGGGATTCCTTTAGAAATTTCTTCAACGGTGTATTCGGTATGTGCGTAGTCGTTGAGCCATTGTGTACGTGAACCATATAACGGTTCTTCTATTTCTCGTAAATTTTGTAATGCAACATCAAATGCAAGACTACTTGGACCAGTAAATGCAGGTACACCGTTAATTATACTGTGTATTGCGGGGTTACTTGACCAACTAACTGTAGCCCATATGTTGTCAAACTGCATGTCAAAGTCATCATAAGACCCTTTAATTTGTATTGGTTCTTGCCTAATTACGTTTTTAAATTCGTGTTCTATAGCAGGTAGAGGACAGCGTGGGTGTGGTCTAAATATAATAGGACGCTTTGTTTGGGCTCTAATAAACTGTATAGTATCCATTACCCATTGACTCATTGATTGCATGCCTTGCCATTGTAAACTTTTTTCGTGTTGGCCTGCTATAAGAATGTATTCTCCGTTATACTTCCAAGGTTTTAATTTAAGTCCTAGTTCATTGACACGAGTATTATCGTTGCCACTAGGACCAAAATAAGCATCTCTATTGATTCCATTTAGTCCAACTTTCCATGTAGTTCCACGTTTAATGCCGCCTACTTCTAATACTATTGTTGGTTTTTTCTGTTCCCATATTCTTTGGTTTGGAGCCATTCTGCCGTTCCATAACACACTCCAAATAACATTAACATCGGCGTCATCATCATTATATACAACAGTATGCTTGCGGTCCAAAAGACTACGCTCAAAAGCAGAAAAAATAGGCTTGCTATTAAGTGCGCCATAGTCCGTCCAAAGACTAAATTTCATTCCAATATGCTTCTTTCCGATGACTCATTAAGTCTTTACGCTTACTATGTCCATCGTTTTTACGACCACCTTTCATGTGATCAATCCATCTACCAAGTTCAGTATTAATTAATGGATGTCCGCCGCCACCTGTCTTAGCAGTTTTAACATATATTGTTGCACTATAATCAAGTACTCTTGGATTATAATTTTTATGTTTATTAAGTATATCTCCGAATACATAACTGTCATGCCATTCTGCTAGTTGAAATATTCCATTTGGTCCCTCAGCATCTTCGTATGCTTCTTCAAAGTCTGCTAAGAACTTACGACATTGCTTGTCAGTCAAGTTAAGTCCATAGAAGCCGCACTCTGGCCATGTTTGTGATCCTTGACCTCTACCTACATATGTTAGCCAACTTTCTTTAGGTAATAGATTAGCAAACTGTTCATAACTCCAAGGACTATGTACAAACGTGTCACCGTCAACCCATACTATCCAATCACTTCCTTCTTCTTCACATGCATCAAATACTGCATATACTTTGTTAGCAAATCGAACTGCGTCCCATTTGAATTCTTTATGATGATCTCTTGGACGTTTTTCAGGCCAAGGACATTTGCCATTTGCTTTAGGAACATTGCCCCAACGCTCCTTAAAAGCATTTAGTTTTGGTAATACAAATTTAGCATCTAATACTTCAACATTAGTACCATTTGTTTCTGGTTCACAATCTTCTGCATATACTATTAATTTAATTTTTGGATCTACACGTTCTTGCCAACTATCGATTAATCTTTGTCCATATGACAACATACCTTCAGTATGAAATGTTGTTACTGCTGTAATTTTCATATTATTCCTTTACTGCCCATCTACGCATATGACGCCAGGCTTCCCCTGTTGCTAATTCGTCTAATGTCCAATGGCACTGTGCTAATTTATGTAACCACGGATCTCTATCAAACATTACTGGATTTTCAATTGCTTTAAAATTTGTATGAACTACTCCTGCCGCTTGACTTCTATCTGCATCTAATTGTATTGTAGGTATACCTTCTATAGTGCTTACTATAGCAGGACTACTATTATAATTTATTACACATTTAGCAAGTGCAAAATCTTGCATAATATTTTCATTTGAACTAATACGTATTTTAGATATTTTATAACGTGCTAGTTCTCTAACATGATCTCTTTGTTTTTTATCACCTGGATGAAATCTAATAATAATTTGTCTATCAGTATGGTGTCTAATTTCGTTAATAGTTTTTACTAACCAAGGAACTACATCTTGATTGTCCATACTCCAACCGCCGTCACGCTGACAACAAATTAAAACAGTAGGACCATTGTCAAGATTCCATGGCTTGACTTGTATGCCAAGTTGAGTTTTCATCTTCGTCCAACGTCCAGGATCAGGACTATCATAGCAATACTCACCTGTAGTAGGAAAAATACCATCGTAACTATATCGTAAGTAACCATGTGTATTACCTCGATCGTATGCTAAAAATAAATTAGCATCTACAATCATACAACGCTTGCCTCTATTAATTTGATTATCAAATACTCCTTTACGTAAACGTAAGTGTCTTGTATTTTTACTATTAGCATGTACAAAACCTTGTATAACACCTACGTCAGTATTCATAGGATGCCATCCTGTAACAACTGCACCTTTATCTCCGCAAGCATTTACACCCTTAATAAAGTTATGGATGATTTTAGGTTTTTCAGGATTTGAGTTACCTGGAGGAATTCCCATTAAGTATGATGCAACTGATAACTGACTCATCGTATGTCCCACTTCTCTATTGTTTCTAAAGCAGTACCGTTTGACATTTCTTCAACTCTAAATTGACAGTATGCTAACCAATGTTGCCATTTGCGTACTTTTTGATCATCTTCGTAAAGTGGTGATTCAATCTTAGTAAAATCCTTTTCACACAACATATCTGCCGCGCCTGGTGCTGATGTAAAAGCAGGAATACCATATCCTACTGCTTCGGTTGCCGCAATACTATTATAAGTTACTACTGCAAAAATCTTATCTTCGTCTAATTGATTATATAAACTTCCGTCGCCAATACGTTCTCTACGTAGTCCTTTGTCTCTAATTATGATAGGACGGTCGGTATGTTCTTTAATTGTTGATACTGTTTCGTTGACCCAATCATCTCTTTTGATTCCATAAAACTTACACGGCTTCTCACTTGGAGTTACAACTAGTATTGCTTTACCGTCCCTTTTCCAACCTGGAAAATTAAGATTCATTGTTTTACTGTCGTAGTCTAATTTTTGCCAACGATCGTCTGGTACTTCAACAAAGTTACTATGTTGCATACCATTTAATACTACACGATGATATATTTTACGTTTTTGCCTATTACCTAAGTATCCTGTATCGATATAAAAATAGTCGCGTCCTGTTTTTTTACATTCAGCAACAATCTTACGACCAGTCATACCTCTAAACGCTACTGGTCTATCGATAGGCCAATTTCTTAAATGTTTCCAATTATCTAACCAGTGTGCTTTTGTTCCTTGTTGCCAGCATAATACTATACCGTCATGAGGATCAATTGCTAAATGATTAATTACACTTCCATCATTGATTTTAGTTCTTGCTTCCATAATTTGTGAAACTCGCAGTTTCTATAATTTTCAAACCACGGTCCTCCTTCTGTATAATGTATTAACTTTGGTGTTTCGATATCGTCATACACTCCAACTAGATAGTTCCATGTATGATCTAATTCACCAACTTCTTCATCCTTTAGCCAACTAAAGCGATGTAAGTATGCTCCGTTAATTTCTGGATTGTTTACTAAGTCTTGTGTGAGTGTAGCATTGCTAGGGTGTCCGCAGTTGAACAACATCACACTAGACCAATTCTTGCGTGGATAGATAGTTTGTTTCTGCCCATCCATCTTAAATTCTTCTTTAACTTTGTAATCGTGTTGTACACACATTACAGCATACTTGTCATCTGCTTGGTCAAATAATTCTTTAATATCTGTTGTGAGTATCATATCGCAATCCATAAACACTGCCCAACCTTTAAAGTTAGTAAGTTCAGGAATAAGGAAACGTGTAAATGTAAACTCTGTTGATGCTAGTTTATCAATAGGACGATTATACCAGCCTGCTTCTCTTAATTCTTGTTGTTTTAACGGCCGTATATCTGCATCTGGTTGCTTAGTTAAGATACTATGCTTACAGACTTGGTAGGCAATATCTTCTCTTGTGTCATAACCTACAAATACTTTCATGTGCTAGTTCCTCCTCTTAGTGTGTTTTTCAATTCTTTTTCTTCTACACAAACTACTGCTTCAATCTTCTTTACTACTTTATACTCTAAAACTAATTTTTCTATGAGTCCTGGATAAACTTTCGGATCAATTATATCTGCTTCGCATAATTCTTTTGATGCGTATGTTGGTTCAGTAAAGACATACATATCTCTACCTCCATCAATATCTTGCATTGTTAGTGCAAATACTACAACTATTAACCAATTCATTAATCTCTCCGTTCTATATCTTCTTCAATACATTCACTACCCCATTGCAGTTCTAGTATATGGGCATTTTCTGTTCCTGGATTAGAAGGCTTGTGCCAAACTTCTTTACCTATCTCATATGGCATGCCATGGGGTTCTAATAATATTGAATTGGTTTGACTATTCCATTCAGTATCCATTTGTACTTTACCTTCTAGCATAATCCATTGCTCCGAACGTTTAAAATGTTTTTGATCGCTTAAACTTTTTCCGGGATAAATTACAAGTTCTTTTACTTTGTATCCTTGTTCAGGTTTGTGATCTAACACCCTCCAATACCCCCATTGGCGTTCTGTTTTTTGTGTTTTCCATTCATCAAGAATCCAACTACTTGAATTCATTTTATTGTCACCGCCTACACCATAAACAAACTTAACTTTATCAGCATATGTACTTTCTTCAGGCACTGCTCCTTGTTTTCTATCTCCACCATTAGCAAAGATAATACCTGCTCTACTTGCAGTTGTACACATTAATTTAAAAATTGCTCCACAAGCAGTATCGTCGCTATCATCAAAACTAATAATGTCATCAACAATAGCCAGTTCTCTTATAATAGCAAGTCTTTCTTGAAACGGCATAAATGGTCTGCCTTTTTTGCGTGTAAGCCATTCATCTGAGTTAATACCTACTACCAGTACATCACCTAGTTTTTTTGCTTCTTTAAAATACTCGATATGTCCTGAGTGTAAAGGATCGAACCCGCCTGTCACTAATACATAATTCATATAGATATTTATGTACGCAGTTAATCGGTAAATAATAATATGGCACAAATTAAAAGTTTATACACCGGTAGTAAGCATACTGTTATAAGTTTTAGTGGCGTAGGCAATACACTACAAGGCACAAACTTAGAGTTTTACAATCTAAAAAATCATGGTTACAATGTAATATGGGTACTAGATGAAACTAGAAGTTGGTTTAATAATATTGATCATAAAGAAATTATTAAGCATATTAAGACTGATAAAGTTTATACTATTGGTAATAGTATGGGTGCATTCAATGCAACAATTTTTAGTTTATTATATAACGTTGACAAAGTGTTAGGATTTGCACCACAATATAGTATTGATCCTATAATAGTTCCTTGGGAAAAGCGTTGGTATAGATATAGAAAAGATATTAAAAATTATAAACACCAGCATCTAAAGTTTGTACCGTGGACAGATTACACGTTTATTACTGGACATAAAGGCTACGAAACAAAACATATGGATCTTATTCCTAATAATAATAACATTAATAAGTTAGTTACATACGGTAGTCATGGTATTGCAAATAAGTTTAAAAAGTCAAATAATCTATATGATGTTATAAATTTATACTTTAAAGAAGATAAAGTAATAGAACAAAGTTACTTAGATAGTCTGTTTACTTAAAAAATTTAGCAACAAAATTTTCAATAATAATTTTTACAATATCATTATTAACATGTCTTGTTGTATTATCTTCAAATAGTGTAGGTATATCTGTATGTGCGCCTACCCAACGTACCATTTCAAAACTTGGCCAATAGTAAATATTATTATGTTTGTTTTCGCTAAAGAATTGATCTAAACTTACACGTAAAATACTTTTACTAACACAGTCACTTACCATAGTTGGTCTATCACTAAAAGTAGCATTAAGTGGTACTGGACTTAGTGTAAAAATAACAGTTTTATCTGCACCAGCATACGTTTTGATTAGTTCAACGATACGTTTCATATTGTCAACATTTTCTTGTACTGTACTAGATACACATTTATGTTTTGCAGGATCATAACTTTTTGCAGGTACACCTCTCCAAAATACATTATTTGTTTCTACGTCTTTCCATACTTCGCCTAGTCCAAAAGTAACAACGACTGCACTTACATCTTTAAAATGTTGTAATAGTTTTTGCTGTTCTTGATCTGGTTGCCATTGAAATGCGCCTAGTGTTTTATCGTTATCATACCAATATGCATCAGTACTTCTATCACCTGTAAGAGCCCATTCTAGATATTGTCGTACAGCAAAACTATTGTTTAGTCCTTCTGGTACATTAATATAACTTGTGCCTTTTCCATTTGCATTTAACCAAGTGCGTAATCTATCTGCAAAACAACTACCCATTGTTACTACACTATCACTATCACTAAACATCGGTGTGCTTGGTCCAGATCCTTTAAATATAAATTCTTTTGCCATTGCATCTAAGTCTGCAAACTGTTCTTTCTTAGCAGGAAAATAATTTAAATCTCCTTTGTGCCATGCACTTTTTTCTACTTTAAAGTTACCAGCACTAAGTTTAGCACTATTAGGATGTACTGTCATATCTGCAAATTTATTCTTAGGCATATTTTTTCCTTAAATGTTCCCATGGCAATCCTGCTAGGCATTCGTCTTCACGCCATTGACAGTATGCTAAATTATTTAACCATTGTTGTCTTTCAAACATCATCGGTTGTTCAATAAGTTTTAAACTTTTATTCGATACATCATAAGCCATAGAACTTGGACACATACTAAATGTAGGAATACCTTCCATAATACTTTCAGTAAGTCCGTTTGAATTAAATCCTACTACACACCAAGCATTATCGAAGTCTGCTTGTAATCCTGCTCCACCAGATAAAAGTCCTGCACCTTGTAAGTTTTCACTTATTTGCACATCAAAGTTTTGTAGTATTGCCCTTTGCCTATCTATACGTGACGGATGCATACGTACCTTTATTGGCCTATCT
>Ga0209535_1003167_pt1 | contig 10541 bp, 5 predicted proteins | sample LinPmetageLP28_FD_184041 | JGI IMG/M metagenome (GOLD analysis project Ga0209535, IMG submission 184041) | Marine viral communities from the Pacific Ocean - LP-28 (SPAdes) (version 2) | ecosystem: Environmental > Aquatic > Marine > Oceanic | place: Pacific Ocean | collected 2009-08-22
TCCTATACCAACATTAGTATTATCAAAATAACTTTTATCTTTTCCTACTTTTAATATTTTAGTCCCCGCATTTGCTGTAGCACTACCATAACTAAAGAAGGCTATTGGTTGATCAGTATTTGAGTTAGCAGACTGAACATAAAGCGGTGAATTACCTGCACTGTTTCTACTGATTAGGTTGTAATTAGTGTTAGTTGTATTTGTCTGTAACCCTTTACTGGTTATTATTCCATCTACATCTAATTTTTGTGTTGGATTACTTGTCCCTATACCTACATTACCATCAAAGAAGGAGTCTGATTCAACATGTAAAGGCGTTTGTGGGTTAATTGTCCCTATTCCTACTCTGGTATTAGTGTGATCGACATATAGAATATCTTGGAAATTTACGTCTAGACCTACAGTAGTGTTTCCGCGAGCTGTTACAGTCTGTAAAGTGTCAGTTCCACCGCCACCTGCTTCATCTCCTGAAAGGAGATACATCTTACTGTCTGGTCCTGTTAACCGCCCACCAATTCCCGTTCCTAAAGCATTTCCACTAACATTCAGATTACCACCGTTAGCGTCATCTCCTTCTAACCCTCCTTCAATAGTGAAGTCTCCTACTAATGCTTGGTCTCCTTGATTATAAAGATTTAAATCTGGCCCTTCTACTTCTGGCTCAAGGGTGAATGGTCCTACAGTAAATAATTCCTCATTAAATCCTACTTCAGTATCGGCAGCTAATTTAAAAAATAGACCTGTTCCCTCTGGAATTCCATCATTGGCTGTTAGTCTAATTCTTTGCCCTTCTTGCACAGAATTAAGGGGGAAGTTTCCTACTAGAGATCCTCTATTTGTCGTGAAGTCTTCACCAGTTCCATGAAATACAACAAGATCTCCTAAACTTGTGAAGTTTGGTGATTCATTAAACCCTAAATCAAACTCAATAAACCCAGTGACACCCGAATCATTTATGGGTTGATTGTTAAAATACTTGATAGCATCAGCTCTATCAGCAGCAGAGGTTATACTCCCAGTATTTGGAGGGTTATGATTCGAGTAAGTCTCATTTAGAACTGTTTGTCCTGAAGAGCTTACAAAAACTTTATCGAAAGTAGCCGTGTTCGCATATAAGTAAAACTCACTGGTATGGACACCCCCGTCTTGGTTTACCACCTGATTTCTAATTCCGAAATTTCTAGTGAAAGATCCGAAGACATCTATGTTTTGCGAACTAGAAAAAGTAAAAGTCGAGTCTCCACCAATTCTATAATTAGAGAAAGCTACAGTTCCATCTGTATTTAAAATACTTATTTTTTGCCCACTGACAAATGGATCAGCAGCTATTTGTGCTGCTGAAGATAGTAGTTCTCCATTTCTATTTAAAATATTAAACTGTAAAGTTACGTCAGCTCCTTCAGTGTAAACTCCGCTTCCAGTTGTAATTTTTGACAAGTCTGTAGAGTCAGCAGTAAAAGATGTTTGAAACTCATGAATATCATTAGTTATAAAATTACCTGCGTAGTATCCACTAGTAGAAATTTGAGAGTTTGTTGTGCCTATACCTATTTTTGTGGGTAATGAAGAAGTCCCTCCAATATATGTAGCATAAAAAGCTCCTGTGTAATCTACCCCCTTTTCAAATATATAGGGAGTAGTGTTTCCTATACCCATATATCCTGTCGCTTCAGCTCTTAAATCTCCATTTGGCGTAGTTCCGCCTATTACAGTAACTCCTCCTGAAAAAACAGTAGTAGCACCTATCCCAATAGTTGTTGGAAGGGTGGCTATAGTTTTTGGTCCTACAATATTTGAGAATTGCACATCATACCATCCTGAAGCTATAGCTTGTGCATTTAAATAACCTCCTACACCTGTAGCGCCTGTAGCAAGTTCTCTAGCTTCTTTCGCGTAAACGTATGCTCCATCAAACTTACTTAGTTTTAATATGTTGTATCCAGTTTCGTTCATTAGAGTATTGTTATTCTATCTAAAAATGATTTAGAAAAGGTTAGAGATTCTTCATAAAGAACAAATATACCTGATGATGCGTAGTCAGAATCAAAATATGCATTACCTGCACTGCCAGCTTTATTTCCTAATGCATTCACTTTAAAGTTATATACACCCACTTGATTAAGCCCTGTAAATTCTCCTCCAGTAGTTGTTACAAATTCACTTGCAGATTGTCCATTAGGTAAATCTAAAACCATATTATACCCTGTGACAGTGTTATCTGGAGTGATTCCAGTCCACATACCTGTGATAGTGAAGGTTCCATCTGAAGCGTTAGGAACTCCTGTCGTAACATTGTCAAGAACGGGAGCATCTAATGTTTTATATGTGACTCCATTGACTGTTTGAGCTACTTGATAACTAAAAGTATTTACTTCATTTTCTATACTTATATTTTTATCAATTAAATTGAACTTACCTGTATCGTATTTCGTAGCAGTAACCAAGTATTCATTAGTGGCTTCTTCCTTCATAGAAATCACTTTATAGAAAAATGGACTGGCTTGTTTTATTTCAAATTTCGCGGGACTACCTAATTTAACAAAAGGTAATATGCTTGTGTCGCTGAAGCCAGAAACTATCGATCCATAATCTTGATCTATAATAGATCCTGTAACACTTAAAATAGATATTTGATCTGGAGTTGCTACAGAAAGTTCAGATTCAGTTATACCCCTTGTTGAAACTTCAAAATTAGTTATACCGCTAAAGAAGGTAGGTGGTGGTGATGTTTCTCTTGTTTTATTCGGCACATCGTAAACAGCTATTTTACCAGTATTAAAATCAGATAATGTTTGAGCACCAGTCCATTCAGATATTAAATCACCAGATCTTAAATCAATAGCGCTTGCATTACCTTCTCCTGTTCCAGAGGCAAAAATCCAACCAGAGACACCAGTGTCGAAGTAAACCATTGTGCCGCTTTCGGGTAGACCTGTGTAAGATGCATATTGTTGAAATCTGGCATCGCCTGATCCTGTGGCTTCAGAATATCCTTGAGTATAACCTGAAAAAGAATATTCTCCTGTGTATTTAGACCAACTATCACTACCTATACCTGTCACTGTGAAGTTGTCATATCTTTGTCTTATAGTGTTAGCTGTTTCCTCTAATTCTAAGTAAGAATCAGAACCAGTAGGATTATAAACACTCAAGACCCCATTCATTGATGAGGAGTTGAATTGGTTTGTTAATCTAATAGTTTCTGCCTCTAAATCTACAGCTAATACCTTTCCGAAATTTGCTATATTAGTTTTTAGTTCGTCTTCAATTATTACGAGATCTCCAGGTTTACATAATAAACTTTCTAGTCCTGCGGTAAAGGCAACTTGTTGATTCTCTTTTATCTTGGAGAATATTTGATGCTGTGCAGTTCTGCGAGCCATCGCTCTAGATGTGATACCGATACCTTCTATTTTTTTCTTAAAAACACCACGCTCTTTAATATCTTCTTCGTCTTCCACCACCTCTATCTTAGGTGAAAAATTATCGAATCGATCTCTATATCCTACTTCTATACAGTTAAACTGCTCGTCCCTTCTGTTATTTGAGTAAAAGAAAAGGCCATCTTTAACACTTTCGTTTGTGAATAAGTTGACTGCTCCTCTTGGTCTATCGTCTACAAAATTAATTTCTGAATTACTAAAGAATGTTCTACCTCTGAATAAAGCTGCGATAGTGTTTATCGCATCAAAAATCTTTTGCCCTTGATCGAATACAATATTGCAAGAATATCTAGGCTCCTTACCTCCTCTTCCATCAGTTACTCCCTCAAAATATCCATTTTCGTCTACAGCATCACAGAATCTTCCTATTTTATATAGTTGCCACTTATTAATAGTATCACTATCTATATGAGTACCCATGCCATATCTAGAGTTTGTAAGTAAATCATATAAAATCCAAGCTGGGTTATCTGTCCATACTAATTCATTTCTAAAAGATCCATCCCAATCGCCTTTATAAATTAGCTTATCTCGTCTACTCGTATTATCGAAAAGTTCTTCATTATTATAATATCTTTTATCTTTGTCTTTCTTAGTGGGGAAGTAATTACTCGGGACTTTTACTTTTTTTAATTTACAGTCGAAGCTTCTTCTAGGTATGTTACCAAAAGCTCTTGAATCTAATTTTGTCCCCACTATTGCAGAATAAGGGTAAGGAAGATCAACCTTAATTATTTCTGTCACCTTTTTTACGGAGACTACTTTGGACAGCAAAGCAGAATTTGTTTCGTAGGAAAGTTTACTAATTCTTACATACCTTTTTTCATTGCTATCTTGCTCTAAAGTCCCAGCTTCTATACCCACTTCACCATCAGCACTTAAAACTTCTTTATTTGTACTTTTAGATCGAGGCAATTCAAAAGGTCTAGATAAATAATTAAGGTTATCATCTGCGCCATTAAGTTGAATTACAAATTCTCTGCCACTTGAAGTTTTATAATCAGGATTTCCTAAATCAATTAAGGTATTCCCTTCGATAAGAGCTACTATACGATATGTGTATTCTTTATGTTTTTTAAAACCTCCATTTTCTCGTATAGCCCCCGTCTCTATTTTGATGTTTAGAACTGATGGGAATGTAGTGCCTATTTTTAAATCTTGATTGTCTTTATTTCTTCCCGTAAAGACATTATTTACATTTTTAATTAAAGTATCTTTTAAAGCTGATACATCTAGAGTAATGAATACTTCTTCTACATTAGGATTGTATATTGTATGAACAACAGGTATCTCTCGTTCATCAAAATTTGCGAATGAATTTGCTCCCCAACTTGAATAATTTCTAGGCTTACCTTCAGCATCTTTTCTCTCGTCATCACTACCCTCGTTTAAAGGTAAACCATCCACTAAATCTGTATTATAATTATTCGCAGTTTCGCCTAAAACTGCGCTCCTAGTTAACATTGAGGTTCCAATTTGAACCCTTTGAGGAGCATTTGATTGTGCGGCTAAAGCATTTGGGTTTCCTTCTGCTCTTGCGGTTCCGAAAGGTCCAAAAAGCTCTCTATCATACAGATGATCGATAAAAACTTTATTAAAATATTTGAATGGGTCTTGTGACTCTTCTCCTTTTTTAAATTCAGCTAAAACATTACTATAATTGTATTTTAAATTAATAGCATTAAAATTATTTACAGTAGCATTTGTCTCTATAATTTGATTTGTATCAAGAGTTTTTGCGTATTTAAAAGAATTTAAATCACTTAGTGCTGCAATTACTTCTTTAGGTATTTTGTAAGTAAAAGACGCATCGGCAGTTTGCTGTCTATTGCCAAGGTCACCCAACGGATTCGAAAAAGCGTCTCGCTGTAGTCGGTTCCACCCTCCGATTGGTTCTGTTAGAGGATCAAGTTCTATTGGGAATTCAAAAATCAAAAATCCATGCATAGTCCCAGTTAAAGTCCCATCAGAATTTATTTCAGGGCATGTTACGTCTGTCACTCTCATACCCGCATTTTTCATTGCTGCGATTAAGTTGAAGCCACTTTGTGTCCCAACTGGAAAAGTGGTCATACTAAACAATTGGTTCCCGTCTAAAACAGATTTATCTAAATTGCTATTTGAATCCTCTACTTTTACTATAATAACTCCCCCGTATTCTTCTGGATTTAAGTAATCTAAAATTAAATTGTTTACACTATCTCCAGTAAAATTTAAAATTTCTAAAGCTTTTTCAGCTAATCTTTTTTGTAGTCTATTGCCTCCTTCTTGGTTATTATTAGAGAATAATTCGTAGATAGTATCTAACTCACTAGAAACTGCTTCATTAATTCTGGTTTCATTTTGAGAAAATGCTGCGGTCCTATTTATATTCCACAAGCCTCCTGTCACTTGACTGTAAGCAGGTTGGAAGGCAAAAATAAATTTAGATGAAGCTAAAGAGCTGTCTGCCCAGATAAGACTGTTAAGCGTACCTATGGGTGTGTCTAGACCTCTGAAAGCTGCATTAGAATCACTATAGCCAGTTTGTTGTTCTCCATTTAAATACCATTGGAAAGTTTGATCTCCAGCGCTACCTCTGTATTTTATAAAACCTCTAATGAAGAGATCAATCTTATCATAAATTCTTGTGTTACCGATACTTCTGTTGCTTTGTCTTGCTTCTGTTAAATAAACCATAGCCACATCTGGATTAGAAGACCCTTCCTTATTGTCAACTCCTCCAGGAGTGCTAGATGGAAGAGCTGTTATTTTTCCATCAGAGCTACGTCTAGGAGCTTCTTTTAATTCTTGGAAGAACTCGCTACAAAATGCGACACCTTTAGTACTATCCAAACCCATATTGAGAGTTTCTATAGTTTCTAGTTCTAAAGTAGTTAACTCATCTCCAGTCGTATCGGATTCTGTAGTTACTGCTACAGCGGTATCATCTAAATAAATACCTTGTAACATTTCTAATCCATCTACAATTTTTCCATTTGCATTTACTATTCCCTCAATGGGTCCATCACTAATTAAATCTAAAGTTTCTGCATAACTAAATGAAGCGCCGTATTGCAATTCTCCCATTACAGGAGGTTTATAGATGGGGGGTTTAGGTTTTTTACTACCTTTGCCAGCGCCAGCGATGCTAAGTTTTTTGAGTAAGTGTTTCATTATATTAGAGGCCCACTTTATTTCCTACGAAAACAGGATTTCCAACTCCTCCTAAAGATTCTTTTGGTGTTTGGTGTTGAGGAAATGATTTAATTGTAGCCTGAATTACTTGCGAGCCTACCTTTAATCTACCATATCCAATTGGAACTGGAGATCCTTGACTAGCTACGTTTACTGTATTAGAAAATATTAAAGAAGATTTGGAGCCATCTGCATCAATTTCCAAAGCTTCTATTTCAGGTTTTGGGGTTAAGGCATAAGAAACTGCTGCGAAAAATAATGCGCTTGCGATAGTAGCTAACAACTTACTTCCTCCTACGAGTGGTAAAAAAAATGCTGGTCCCGATCCAGCTATAGCAGGAACTAAATCTATAGTTGTAGGATTTTTTACTCTAGAAATATGCTCTTCTTGAGTGACTCTTTTTTTATCTATGATAATATCATAGCAGAATCCTTGTTTTTGTAATTCTACTAACCTTCGAATAAAACCAGTCCTATTACAATCTATAGCCTCTAAGACATCTTTAGGGTTTGGTAGGCTCAATTTAAAATTATCGCCGTATTCCCGAGCCAAAATTCCATGTATGTATACTTGTGTCATGCTACTGCCTTAATCCTTTCTAGTATATTTACATCAGCTTCTATGGTTTTGGGCGTATAAATATTTATTTTTTTTGTGTTAAGACTGTAGATCAAAAAGGGCTGGCAACAATTATCAGACATTTTAACATCAAATTCTGATTCTGTTTCGTCTCCTAGTATATGGCTGTGAAAAACAGCCACCATATCATATGAATCTTTGAATAGTAAATAACTTAGAGGATTTATTAAGAAATATGATTGAGGGTCTTCAGAATTATTGTCTTCTAATTGAATGATAAATTCTTTGTTTTTATGATCATATCCGAGAAACCCACATATCTCTTTAGTGAAATACTTATGAGCTATTTCCTTTATCTTGTGGAGAGCTGAAACTTCTCCTTTACATTTGTGCGTTTCTGGCATAACTAAATCCGTCAGTTCCTGGGAATCCACCAAATCTTGGTTGTTTAGGTGTTGGGTTCGGTAAAAGTGTTTGCGGTCCTTCTTGATAGCTTTCTTTAATAGCTTCGAACTCCCCGCTGCCTGTTAAATGATAAGGACCAACAGTATGTATATCCAGCATTCCTAAAGTAGAACCACCGTCAACTATTCCTGTGCTAGCGTCCCACCAAGCGACTAATCCATCTCCAGTCACACCGCTGTATGTGCCTGTGCATTCATAATAATCCCTTGGAGCGAAATCTAAATAATTTGTAACCTCATTTGGAGTTCTGACTCTTTTGTATAAGAAATCTATCTCTTCTTGATTAATAGCTCTGTTCCAAACAGCCCACGGTCCTATGCATCCGTTCATAGAAGTAGTGTAAGGGGTTGTAACACCTCCGTGTCTGGTATCGTAACCTATCCTTCCTGGGTAATATTCAACTGCTCCCAACATAAATGTTTGAGGTAATGCTGGCGCGGCAACAGGCATGTGAGGCAGACTGGTTGTAGCTAGCCTCTCTGTTAAACTTCCGAAGTTCCCAAGGTTCTGTGATAATAATTGGTTTTCTCGATCCAGTCCATGTCTAGCAAACCTAGTAGTATTATCAGCAGATTTACTGACACCATTTACAAAGAATTTTATAATTGTATCTTGTTCTGCGTCCTCACCATTAATAAAATTAGCTGTTCCTGTACTGTTAGTGATTACATATTGGACCCATTCTCTTGAGTCTCCCCCGTCTTGTTCTTCGTGAAGGGTGACATTTCTAAAAGCGTTCTTGTCGGCATTTGTGCTTGTACTACTAATTTTATAGCCTAGATAGTTAGCGGCAATTGTATTTGTTTTATCACCCCTTGTTTTTCTTGAGCTACTACCATCTTGTGTTTGTGTAGTTGTATTAGCATTGATGTTTAAGAATTGCATATTAGGCCAATTCTGATCATCTCTTGGTGTTGTGCTTAAGACTCCAGCACCCACAGGGCTGTTCGTACTAACATTAACCCATCCCATAATTGTCCATTCTCCTGTGAAATGACCAGTTAATCCTTGTTCTGTAGAATGAAATAATCCTGTGTGAGCTGGAATCAAAGGGTTATCTTCGCTCGGCATACCAGATATTCTGACTCCACTAAAACCAGTTTGTATATTTTGTGCAGATACAAAACTTACTAAGTCAATATCATTAAATCTTTTGCGACAAGCTGATAATTTTTTAGTGCAACCATCTTTTTGCCAATATGTAGGATTTCCCTCTGGGGACTGACCAGTGTTACCAGATACACAGACAAAAACTGTTTTTAAAGGTTGACCCTTATCATTGGGGTTTGAGCTAGGCAAAAGAATCGTCGGGCTTTGAGTGACAGCTATATCTCCTTTTATGTATCCTTTTGTGGGGTTCCATATCGCATTTGGATCAGCCAAAAAATATGTTGGAGACGCAGCAGCGGCAGGGTCTGCATTTCCTTCTGGCCTATATCTAGGGACTACTGGCCCTCCAGTTGGATCAAGAAACCCCTCTCCATCCGCTCTTTCTATGGGGATTCCAGCGTATCTACATCCCTCTCCCCTGTATTGCCAGTAACAGAACTTGGATACGATATTTCTATTATTGACTGAAAAATTTTCTAAATCTAATGGAGAGTTTAATTCGAACTCTACGAATATTTTTGATTCTTGAGTTTTCCTTCCCATCAACCAAGTTTCGTCAGTAAGTTCTGCTTTGGGATCTGCTGATCCAAAAGGGTTCCCACCTTCGAAGTTCTCATTGTCGATAAATTTTACAGAAACTCTTTTTCTTATTATCTTTGCATTTTTAAAATCATTGTAATTTTGCAGGAAATTAGTAATGATATTGTTTTCGTTGGCTACTTTTATTTTTGGTCTAGCCAGCTTACCATCTGCTAATATATCAAACCCTTCTGTTTCTATAGCTAACGGTAAATATTCTACTCCTTGCCAAACAATTGATTTTTCGTAAATAGCGCCTCCGTGAAATCCTAAAAACAAAGTAGGTTTGTTAATTCTGTCGGGAAAAACCCTGAACAATTCTAATATGGCGGTTGGTTGGAGGTCTAATAGACTACTCGCTACTTTGTTTTTTCCTTCTGCCGCCATATTTTAAATTACACTTTATTGTTATATAATATAAAAAAGAAGTGAAAATTACACAGTTAAAAGATCCTGCGGAAGCTTGGCCGTATTTTTATGAGTTTTGTGTAAAATCAAAACCTTATGATTTCTGTTCTTTTAAATCCAAGATTTTAAGAGATCATAAAATAAAAGATATATTTGCAGAACTTCGCGATTGCCAGATTTATTCTTTAATGGTAGCCGAAGGGCCGATAGCTTACTATTTTATATCTGTAGAAGAAATAAACATACATTTACATTTCGCCTTTGCTATGAGTGATAAAGCTGGTTTTTCTAGTAAAAAATTCGGTTTAGGGGCATACAAATTATTTGATTCACTGCAAAAAAAATACAATAAAAATTATACAAGGGGTGAAATAGCACGTATGCACAATGTAGAGCCATTTAAAAAATGGATTGAAATATTTCAAAAACGAGTTATCTTTCTAGAAGACAAAGGAAAAACACTGGTTTGGTGTAAAAGAAATCGTATGAGTGTAATATTTAAAGTAGTAGGCGCTAATAAAACTACAGAGCATCTGATGGGTAAAAAATCAGAGATGGGTTTTGTGAGGAAAGGCCCGAGGACAATAATAAGAGAATTATTCTTCGATAATAAAAAATATCTTTTTGATGAAAAAAGTGTTGACTTCTTAGCTGATCGTGTTTTAATACACGGATACTTATCAGATGACAAAGAAAACGTAGGTAAAATAGCATTAGAATTCCAACCGCATAAATAAATGAAATCGAAACCTATCCTTTACAGGGTATATACGAAGAAG
>Ga0209535_1003169_pt1 | contig 10539 bp, 5 predicted proteins | sample LinPmetageLP28_FD_184041 | JGI IMG/M metagenome (GOLD analysis project Ga0209535, IMG submission 184041) | Marine viral communities from the Pacific Ocean - LP-28 (SPAdes) (version 2) | ecosystem: Environmental > Aquatic > Marine > Oceanic | place: Pacific Ocean | collected 2009-08-22
AGCGTCACGCTGAAGTTGTTGCCGAGCGATAAATCCACCGCCACAGTTGCCGCATCGGTCAATGCAACAGGCGTTCCACGCTGTGCTTTCGTAAAGCTCTGAGTTACGGAAAGTCCAGCAAGGGTCGTAGTTGAAGCTGGGATTGTGACGGTAACGTCAGCACTGGGGTCAGCCACACTCAACGTCAGCTCATGCGCGTCAGGCGTTGCACCTTCAAAGATCAGGCTGCCATTAAATGTAGGGTTGCCAACAAATAGCGATGTGCTATCGAACGTTGCAACACCTGTGACATCTAATGTTCCAGGGACATCAACGTTGCTTGTAAATTCAACGCCGCTGCCGCCAGAGTCAGTTTGCAGCAGTTGACGTGCTGTACCGTTTGCCAGCTTGCTAACTGCAATCTCAGCCGTAGCACTAACATCAGCATTGACGATCGTGGCATCAGTCAACATTGCGCTGGTAACTGTCCCCGTATCGCCTGTGGTTACAACGTTTCCACTGACATTAGGGAATGTAATTGTGCGATCGGCTGTAGCATTAACAACCGTGATTGTTGTCTCGTACTGATCATTTGCAGAACCTTCAAACGCCAATACAGCGTTTTGCCCCAACAGCACCGTTCCAGTAAACGTTGGGCTGGCTGCGCCAATCTTCCCTGTATCAAGCCCTTGCAAGGCAGCTTGCACATCTGTTGCGGTAATACCTCCAGTTGCAACAACAGAGATATTTGCTGCGGTCTGGCCAGCGATAGCGTTGGAAACATCGATTAATTGGAACGTGCTCCCCGCGCCCAACGATATGAGCATGTCGGGTGGAGCCAAGCTCACTGCAGGTGCAGTACCTGAACCTGTTCCCGAGTCACTGACGACCACGTAATAGTTGAGATTGCCTGTTGCAGGCGACGGCAACGCGCCACCAGCCGTAAAGCCAGCAGCAGAGCCAGCTGTCGTAACAGATCCAACTAAATTGGTGTTTGCGTTATACGTTCCAGCGTTAACAAGGTTGCCGCTAATAACCGTGATAGGCAGGAACGATTGCCCTGTAAACACGTAAAGATCTTCGTTTTTCTCGTCGAAAAAGAACTGGCCCTTGAAGTCACCAGCAGGGAAAGTTACAACGTTATCTGTGGCACCAGCACCACCAAATTTAGTAGTTGACTGATCTGCAAGTTTTGACGCAGTAATCGAGTCGTTGGCAAACAACGCACTGCTAAAAGTCCCTGATGTAACTTTGCTCGCTTCTATGGAAGGTATGTCACCAGCAGCAAGCGTTGCGCCTGCTGTAATATGACCTTGAGCATCAACTGTCACTTTTGTGTAAGTGCCAGCTGCAACAGAATTGCTGTGATTTATGTTGTCGTTAGTGTCAACAACAAGCCCTGTCCCAGGGATAACAGCACCTTTCGCTGTACTTGTTGCAGCCGGTAAATCTGCTGCTGCTAAAACACGACCCCCCGTAATTAAACCTTTGGCGCTGTATGTAACAACGTGATGCGTCGTGCTGGCAGATACGTCGTTATCAACTTCAATCGTGTTGGAGTCCATACGGAGTCCTTCACCATTGACGATTACGCCACCTTTGGCATTTGTCGTCGCGACAGGAATGTCACTGCCATCAATTGTTCTGTAAGCAACCGTTCCACCAGCACTGGTCGGGCCAGCCATAAACTGGTTGGCTGCAGACGTGTTATCAATTGTTGCTGCAACTGCAACACTGCTGCCATTTGTCGTAGCTGTGATGTTGATGGTGCCAACTGTGTCGCCAGTTACCGTATTGATTGAACCAGCGGCCTTAAGGCTGATCCATGCTGATCCTGACCACGCATATAAGAAATTGTCGTCAGTGTCTAAGGCCAGCTGACCTGTAAACGCCCCAGAGCTTGGCAGCGTTGTAACGAGGTCAACCGTAGATTCGTTAGCAAGCTTTGCGGCCGTGATTCCGTCGTCAGCGACCTTTGCTGTAGTTATTGCAGCGTCAGCCACCTTGGCTGTGGCAATGCCGCCATCAGCAAACAAGATTTTTGCGCCTGGAATCGTCGAGTCAGAAATTAACGTGACTCCATTGGCGACCAAGTCAGCAACAGTAAGTTTTTTAGTTTCTGAGTTGTTGACTGCGACCAACAGATCGCCTGCGATCAAGTCAGCGCCCGCAAGAGCTGGCAAGTCGCTAATTTTTAAGTCAGCCATGGGCTCTTGAGTTAAGTGTCACTGCTCTTGCTTAGCTTAGCTGTTGAATCTTGATCCAAAAGCATGTCGCTGCCGTCTTCCTGCTGAATCTTGTCAGGAATTTCAAGGTTCATTCTGAGCGGGACCGCTCCTGTCGTAATGAAATCTGCCGTAATCTGTACAAGCTGGTTTGGCGCAAATTGCACAGCACAAGCGGTTATGATTCCATCAAAGTCGTACCAGATAGCATCGTCGCTCCTGCTAGCGACTCCGCCAGGGTTGTAAGCTTCTGTCTTAATATAGAATCTAGCGTGAAAATTGCTGCCAACCTTAGTGCGTAATACGAGCTGCAAAAGATAATTTGGTAGTTCCCGTTGGTCATCCCCGGTATATTCCCACTCACAAGACATTCGGCCTGAGCCAGACATTAACGTGCTAATTCTGCTGCGAAATTCGTCAGAAAGCGTTGTCGTATCTACTGTTTCACGCTCAGTATTCAATTCATAGCTTTGGACTGCAGCAAGAATTTTTGGACGGGGATTTGCCACAGTCACTTTTATGTCAAGCGAACTAGTGGGTTCTATCAACGTAAGTGCGTTAGCAGTTCCTCCATTGACGGCATGAGCAAAGGTTTGATAAAGCCTTACTCCTCCCAGATCGTCAACATAAATAAATTTTTTTACACTTGGCTGTGCATAGCCACTTAAGAAGTTTATATTGCTTCCATTGTCGCTTTTTATTTGAATCTTATCGCCAGTGATTAGCTGCCCCTCTGCAAATCCAAAGCTTAAGCGTTTTGCAGTAACGTTGACATTGGCCTTGCCCGCTTTAATCTTTGCAGGCATAGAACTTCCATCAGACTGGCGCTGCAGCTCAACTTGCCCAAACGTACCAAGATAAACACTCATGAGATTGCGGCGGCAAGAAGTTCTCCTGTCCCAATAAAAGAAATTTCAGCACGCACCAAGTCAGCAGTAGCAGCGCCCATGGTGGCACTTGAAATATAAGCCGTAATCCTAATGTCGTTATTGTCATCACCATCTACCCAACGGAATGTCAGATCAACGGTGTTGTCACTGGTGACGCCGTCTGGTCCCGTTTTGATCAGTGCGCTTAAAAGGCTTGTTGTGTTAATTGAACCGTTGTCTTCCTTGTAATAAAGGAGGCTGCAGCTGCCCGTGTAGCCGACAACACCCGGCACATAAGTGCGAATGTTATCGCCAATCGTCGTGGTCTCTAAGGTCTCAAGGTTGGCCTGCACTGAAAAACTCGACACTTTTGCCAAGGTCGTAGGCGTTCCCCCCTTCGGAGTGACTTGCATAAAGCCATCTCTGCCGGTGTAGACCTTTGCCATCAGTTGAGGTCGCTTACGTCAATCACGTCAATGACGCCAATCAGATTCACTGTAACAGTGCTGATGCCAGGGCGCACCTGTACCACTTGAGGTGCGCTTTCGTACCGGTAAGCATTGCCAGCGGCTGACGCTCCAAGCGCGTCTCGATTTCCTTTCCAGCCCGCTCGAACAACTTTGTTGACACCGAAGACAGTAAATGTTCCCTTCATCTCGTCGTAGTGGTCAAGAAACAATTCAACATGTTCATCAGCAATATTTGCGTAGCTCAACGACAACTTCATGTTGGTGCGTTTGCTGCCGTACAAGATGCGAGATTCTGCTCCGTTTTGAGACTTAAAAGTTTTGACCGGATAACTTCCTGCCTCAAAGGTTTGACTAGTAGGACGCACCAGATAACCTGCTGCGTCAAAAGTAGGGAAAGGAGTGGCCATCAGTCAAATACCACAAAATTGTCATCAGTATAAACGTCTTCAAACTCTTCTCCATCTTCTGTTTCAACGTTTATTGCAAGCAAACTGGTAAGCTTGCTGCTGCCGTCTTCGTTGCAAGGATGCTCTGAAGCCACAATATCAACCGTGCCCTCTTGAGAAAACGTCAACTGTTCTACAACATACACATTTTCAGAACGTCTCTCTGTTTTTAAAGCGAACACAATACCTCTGAAATTTTCATTTTGCACATGACCATTAGACACTTGCATCACGCCTGAGTCTATATCTGCTGAGCCTGCTCCTGCTTTGTAGAAGATGATTTCATATTGACCATCCGACAAAGGCTCAACACTAGTTACTACTCCACCGCTTGACACCGTCCCATTGTATGCGCTGTTATACGGGCTCGATTCCGTAGTCACTTTGATATATGAGCCTGCTCCTATTTTAAGCCCATGCACTGTTGTCGAAAAGCTGATTGTATGAGTTACTAAACCGCGCAATGACAGAAAGTATTTTGCAGCCAATACTGCATGGCGTTTAGAGGTGCAAAACTGCGTTAAATCAAATTGCTCATCAGGAGGCAGCTCAATATTTTTGAGATTCAGAGGATCAAACACTTCGCCCTTGCCACGCACCGTAAGAGTTTTTTCTTCGGGCAACTTATTTTGGCGCTCTTCCCTGTACCGAACGATTGCTTTGAACGGCCGGCGTTCTTCTGACCGTAGGTATTCAATTTTAAAAGTATCTTCTAATATATTGCCACTAGTAAAATAATGATCGATTGTAACTGCCCCTTCGGCTGGCACAGCAGGCGTTAAAGAAAATTTGCCGTTAGAAATAACGAAATTGCATAAAAAATTAGGAGCAAGATCCATCACAAATTGACGCAAGTTTGTACGCTCAGCTATTGCGCCATTGAAAAATAGCTTGTTTTTACGCAGAAACTTTGATGTTTCTATCATGGCGTCTTTGTCTATTAACAAAGGGTTTTCGCGAGTCATGCCTAATAACGCTCCAGCTCCAGCTATTTGATCTGTGAATAAATAATAAACAAGATCAGTAAACAAATTACTTGAGCCGATAGGATTGGTGTCTCCATACGCTTTATCCAATTCAGGATGCAAGCGTTCTACCTGAATGCCATCGCTTATCCAACAACGAAGTTGGTCTAACTGCGAAAAATTGCGACCTGCTTTTAATGACAAACCTGCTAGCGTCAAGTTATTGAATCGAGGACTTGGACTTCCCTCCTTAGGACCCTTGCTGTTTGGTAAAATTTCATTCACATAGACAACTTGGTGCTCCGGTTCACTGGCGTTAGATTTTTCTACATACTCACGGTAATGACTGATATCAGAATACTGAGTTTGGAGAGCAAAGGCTGACTCAGGGGTTTTGAGCGGTTCATGGATTATATTTTCTGTATCTAAGTCTTTTATTTGATATTCAAATCCAGTGCTGGGATAAGATGACTTGAATGGATTTCCAGTGGTAATAACCTTGATGTCAGTAAATTTATCGCCTACCTCCCAGTTTTGGGTAGTTCCTGTTTTGTTAACTGTTATGGTAGGGAAATCCCAAGTGTAATGCCTAATTCCTGTAAAGTTAGTGGTATCTTCAATTTGTCTATTTACTCTGCTTTGCAAGGTAAGGCTTATTGTTTTTTGACCATCATTTATCGATGCTTGCACAGTGGCTAGTGGACTAAGAGTGCCTTCTCCTCCGCTTATTCCTTGTCTTTGCGCCGATTGAAATAATTCATGAAAATATCCTTGGGCTCTTCCTCCAACTACTTCTATCTGTTTGGTTTTTGTAATTTTAAATTTACGGCCTGACCAAGTCATGTAATCGGAATTACTAAGCTTCGCGAATGGGTTGTCATTCCTGTTATACGCGACCTGGTTAGAGCCTACTTCAGTCGATTCAGCACCTCTCAACACATTAAATTCTTGTTCTTCCTGAAAACCTTGAGTACTGCCAATTACGCTAACGCTTTCTACTACCCATGTATTTTTTGCTCCATTCTGTCTAGCATAGTGATCTTCCGGCAGTGCTGCTACTTGAAATTTCCACGATAAAGACACCCACCTATATTTGTCATGCCCGGCAACAATTTCTTGCGTCCTTGTTATTTGCGTAGCGCCTACACGCCGGTCATCAGCGGTGCCTAAAACATCATAACCAAATGCACCCATTTTTCCGCCTTGTTCATTGTGACTTGAAATGTTGCTCACACGCGCAATCTCTGACGGACCAGTCCCAAAGTTTGCATCAGGAAGTGCCCTTGATCTTGCTACGACAAGGGGATAAGTAGTTACTGTTTCTTCAGAGACTTCACTAGCGTCCCGAAAAAACTCTTTATTTTCTTCTATAAGTTTTTTCGATACTTGCTTAAAAGTACCTTCAACCATAAGACCATCGTTCTGCCCGCTGCCCTTTAGCTCTGAAACACTTGCTGGATACGATTTCAAAGGAGCAGACGATAATAGCTCTAGCATTATGGTGCCGTCATCTATAGCCCTCAGTTCAGCACCAGAAACAGGGACAAATTCAAACTCAAGCTCTTCCGCGACAGTATTGACAATCCGTATGAAATTATATTGTGCTACAGGCCTTGTACCTCGAATTACAAAGTAAACGTGCCCGCTAAGACTGCCTTGAGCGTGCTGTAGAGGGTGCAAAACGTAAGGCTCGTTCCTTTTATTGAGCCCCGCTTTTCTTATAAAAATACGAAACACTGAAGCGCGAAGAATTGAAGAGGAAATTACGCCAGAGTTGACCTGCGCATTATCATCTTCGTACTCTGCAAGAGTGACGGGGTCTGGCAAGCCGTTGAAAGAGCACAGCCCGTTTAATTTCTGGTAAACAATGCTTTTAAGTCCTATTTCTGTCACGATCGCCGGCCTGTTGTTTTTAACAATTGCGGTTTCAAAACGTGTCAAAGGGAAAAACGCTTCTCCAATGTTTTGGCCTCCGACAGGGCTGTTGTTTTTATCCACCCCTCCAGGCTGACTGTCTCCGATATATTCATGATCTGGATCAACAACTAAATGTTTGCTGACTATTCCGATCTTGCTTGTTAAAGATTTAGTAGTATCAATGCATTCTAAAGTAATTACTTGGTCTTCCTCTGCAGTGAAAAGCGAAACATCTCTGTTAGTGACTTTCCAAATCGATCCAGCGATTGAAAAAACTTCGCCTAGCTGCATTGCGCTGTCTGCTGCTAGCTCCATCGACTCCACTGATGAATTTATGTCCTCGACGCTTTCACCCTTGCCTGTGGAGTTGTGATAAAAATCTTTAGCAATCGAACTAGAACTAATTAAAAATTTTATTCTGTCGCCTTTGCTGACACTTTCGGTTGTCTTTAGCTCAGCTGATGGAGCTATTATGTCGTTGCCGGACGAAGGGGTCGGAGTGCCTTTTGGTACTAACCTAACAACTCCCATGCGTGGGCTATAGTTTCTTCCTAAGCTGCGCTGGTTTTGTTCGCGCACTTCCTGGTATGTCGATTTCGCCACACCACCTTTATTGCCATAATCACCATTATGTTCATCTTTGAACAGATTTTGATCACCAGCAATTTTAATTCGGGCTAAAGTCTGTTGTCTTAACCTTTTCACCTCTTTGCTTCTGTTTTCCCTCCCCTCTTCGGCAGGAAAAATAGACACAATTTTGTAATTTAGCCTAAAGCCAGTTCCATTTGCAATAGGAGCATACGTTCCAAACTGCGTGCTGTTTGCAGGCGAATACGCATGGCAGAATGCTGAAACGTTTTCGTCCTCTTCGTTAGGTACAGAGCACAGGAAAACTTCTTCTGTTTTGCCCTGCCCTTTATTATTATCGCCAGACGCATCAGGGTCTCCTGAATCTAAGCGGCCCGCAGTACCATAGACTCTATCGCCATTTCTTATTTTTCGACTAAAATCGCTATTTGGTTTCCAGTAAAAAGCAAAAAAGTCATCAAATACGTGGTCAAGCGCATTGTTGCCTAGGAAGATACCTTCAAGGGCTGGCTTCTTGATCCCGCTTGGGGTTGAGTCGTCTAAATATTCTTCAGAATCAATGCCATTCTCTAAACCTTGCTCTCCTACAACAAACAATAGTTTGGCGCGTTGCAACGTCCCATGGCTAAACATTCTGGACCAGACAAGCTTTGGTGTGACAAGCATTCCTCCTGATGGAGAATGACCGCGATTGCTATTGCCTTTGTCATAACGCCCAAAAACCAAAGGAATTGGCGATGTGTAATCTGCGAGTTCAGCCAACGTGTCAAAACCACGAGACGGCGTGAAACGATTAGCCCCAGTTATATTTCCAAGATCTACAACGCTACCGCCTCTGCTTTTTTGAGAGCCTGGCATCTTAGGCTTTGGCGTCAGCAGGTATGCAACACCAGTCAGCACAAGGGAGATGGCTATTTGCACAAGGATTGCTGTTTCTACTGCTTGAACATCAGGGATATGCTCATACTCTGTAGGTCTTAATCGACCGCGCTGCCTGACCTCAGCTGCAAAAAGTTGATACTCTTTTTCTGTAATTCCAATCGTCTTGATTAATTGTTTTTCGTACGGAAGCAATGGTACGTCTTGAACAGTTGGGCCGAAGACCATTGCACCTTTCCTAGGTGACGATTCATGTACAAAATTCCCGTCTGCCATGTGACTGCGAATGCCCAGGATTGCTGCGGTAACAGCAGAATATCGCCATCATACTCCGGCTTCTCAACTCGAAAACCCCAGCCAAGCAAATCACGCGATACCTCCCACTTGCTTGCTTCGTACCAAGACTGCTTAAACGGCGGTGGGTCAATGCCGATGTGCCCTAAAGCCTTGTAGCAAAGATGGATGCAGTCAATATGACCATCGCTGCCGTCAGCGCCTAGCCGATACGGCATCCCAATTAGATCATTGCAGCCGGACATTGTTTGAGACTGGCAGATTACCGACAATGCGCTTAGTCAAAGAACGCCTTGGGACATCCGTTCCAACAGCATCAAGCACTGAACTCAACTCCAGATTCAGCGATGTGTTGTCCCATTGCCCGCCTGTCACTTGGCCGGTGTAAGTGTTGATAATTTCATTTTGCACTGCCAGACCTGTTTCAGGATCAGGATCTTGAATAATCAAAATATCAACGTGCATGGTCCAAGAAGCATTGATTGCTTTAATAGCCCAACCACGACAAACATCATTATTAGGAAAAACTAGAACTGCTTCTAATCCGTCGCCTGTACGGTTAATTGTGACGCCAGAAAAGCCAAAAGGCGCAAACTGGTAGCTAGAGCCAAAATGAGTAATCTCTTCGCCAATAAAAAAGTTTTGAAAACGAAAACGCTCTGTTCCGTCAGGGTTTATTCGTAACGCATGGCCAAAAGCAAAACTTGTCATAGACCTAACCTTTTGCGGGTGCTACCGCTCATTTGTAATCGTTTTAGCGTGTTTTGCTCACCGCGTTGTGCGCCTTGTGCCGCTGCACTTTGCATCCCAGACTGGAACTGGTCAGCAGTGACATAATCAACGCTGTTGATACGCTCCACGGTGTAGCGAACGTCGATTGGTGCGGCAACTGCAACGCCACCATCACCTGATGCAGACGAACCACCACCAGAAGGAATTACACCACCACCGCCTGAACCGCGCGAATAACGCGACATGGCTTCCCTTGGGCTGTTTTGATTGGCAACTTCAACGCCAAGACGACCGCCTGGCCCTCTCTTCAAAGGCATAATCGCTTCAGGGCCTGCCTCGCCCATCAGGCCAACATCACCACCAGCCATCGGAAAGACCGTTGGTGTAGAAACAACTCCACCCGTTGCATAGGTCTTGATACTGCCGCCCTCAATGACGTTTCCGTTTGCACTGCCCAAGGTGGGAAATGCAGCAGTTATAAGCTTAAACATTGCCGCACGTAGAAAGATTTTTGCTAAATCCTTGAGCACTGATGCAGCGAACTCTTTAAAATTTGCTTTTCCAGTAACGGCAAATTCCACAAGTTTGTCGCTCATCTCTCCGAAGGCCGCGGCGACACGAGTCCCTAGGTTCTCGGCAAGATTGCCCATCGACTGAATGCCGTCTTTGAAGGATTCGTGGAAACTTTTACCTCCTTCTCCCTTTGGCTTGTTAATTGCACCAACCGCTTCTTCTAACTTCTTTTTCAAATCTTCAGCACTGATGACCCCATTATCAATAAGAACTGAAAATTGATCCATCAAGTCATTTACTTGACTTTGATTTAGGATTTGTTGGTATTGCTCTTCGGTAAGCTCTCCGGAGGCAAACTTGGCTTCTTTTAAAATAGCCGTAAGCTCGGTGCTTGCAGCATTTACTTGATCTGCAATTTTTTTCTTCCTTTCATCAATTTTTAAAATATCATTGCTTCGCCTAAGTTCTATTTTTGCAAGCTCAACTCTCTCTCTTTGAGGAGGCAAACCCTTGGCTGCTTCTATCGCAAGTTTTGCAGATTCTTCGACTTGCCGCTTTGTAAGCTCAATACCTTTCTGCCTCAGTTGAATAGCTTTTATTTGAGCATTGGCTGCTGCTTCCGTTATGTCTTTCGGTCCTGTGCCGCCTGTGCCGCCTGTGCC
>Ga0209535_1003170_pt1 | contig 10534 bp, 23 predicted proteins | sample LinPmetageLP28_FD_184041 | JGI IMG/M metagenome (GOLD analysis project Ga0209535, IMG submission 184041) | Marine viral communities from the Pacific Ocean - LP-28 (SPAdes) (version 2) | ecosystem: Environmental > Aquatic > Marine > Oceanic | place: Pacific Ocean | collected 2009-08-22
CGGGAAATCTTAAGGACGTCTGCTCCACCGAGATGGTGTTCGTGAGGATTGATGATGACGGTGAATCACTGGAGATAAGTTTGAAGGAGAAAAAACAATGACTGACATGAAAAATATTATAAATGAGTGGCGAGGATTCGTAAACGAATCTGGACTAAGTAGGATCTACAAGCACATCCAAGAGCACGACTGTGTTATCATCACAGCGTTCAGGGACGATGCTAACGAATCAGATGACTGTACAGAGAAGGCAGAGATCGGTGGTGACAACATGGAGAGGAACCGAGACCTCAAGGCAACATTGCTCGGACTCGGGTATGGTGTCACTAAGGTTGATGGGTCTTACATAGAGAAGTACAACACTCCGTTGGCGAAAGAGGTGAAAGAGAATAGTTTGTTCTGTGTAAACCTCAATGATGATCCAGACTTCATAAGCAGACACGCAGCACTGGGTGAGAAGTTTTGCCAAGACTCTATCATAGTCTTTCCAAGAGGCGGAGAAGGTGTTCATTTGATTGGAACAAACAACGCTGAGTTTCCTGGTTACGGCAAGAAACACATGACAGGAGACCTGTCTATGGGTCAAGAAGGCGAGTTTATGACTAGGATCAACAACAGACCCTTCACGACAAAGGAAGGCGTAGAACTGGAAACATACGAGAAACTTCCACGCCTCCAGAGAATGGCAGTAAGGTCAATTCAGAAAAAGATTTTGGGTGAATAATAGTTGACATTCCAAAACTAGTTTGTTATATTCTATAAACAATCAAACGAAAGGTTATGTTATGAATCTCGGATACGCTTGCATCAATATGAACTTGTCCGGACTTCCCAAGTCTAAACGTGTCACCACCAACAGATCCATGATCAAGAAAACCTTCATAGAGAAAGGTATTGCCTACGCATCAGAGTTGGCACTACAGAATGTCAAAGACTTGCTGACCATTCTCAAGTGGAACGAGCACAACAATATCAAGTTCTTCAGACTCTCTTCAGATCTTTTCCCCTGGGCATCCGAATATAGTTTGCGTGACTTACCAGACTACGAAGAGATTTGTTGGCGCCTTGATGAAGCAGGCGAGTTCGCAGGGTACAACGGTCATCGTATCACTACACACCCCGGACCATTCAACGTCCTTGGATCTCCCAGGGAGGATATAGTTGACAAGACTATCAAGGAGCTTGAGACTCACTCTGAAGTGTTTGACCTCATGGGATTGGAAGCGACACCCTATGCCAAGATCAACATTCACGTTGGTGGTACCTATGGTGGCGACTTCGCTAATACTGCCGACCGTTGGTGCCGCAGCTTTTTGCGACTCAGTGCTAACTGCCAGAGTCGCATCACCCTAGAGAATGATGACAAGGCAAGTATGTGGTCAGCGAAACACCTGTATGATTACATCTACAAAGTTGTTCGTGTGCCTATTGTATTTGATTACCATCACTACCGGTTTTGCCAAGGCGGACAATCCGAGTCGCAAGCGTTGCACATGGCAGCATCCACTTGGCCTGATGGTATCAAACCAGTTGTTCATCTTTCGGAATCACGTAGAGAAGAAAAAAATGACCTCAAGATCAAAGCACAAGCACATTCAGACTATATACTTAGACCAGTTAAAAATTATGGTGTAGACTATGATATGATGTTGGAATGTAAGATGAAGGAAGTTGCCTTGTTAAAGTATCGAGGCATCTTAGAGGAGAAATAGAATATGGCAGTACAAAAGAGAAGACACTTAGCAAAGGCAATGACGTGGAGAACGTTGGGTACGATTGACACGTTCTTATTAGCATGGTTTCTAACAGGGAGTCCAGAGTTTGGACTTACCTTTAGTGCCGTCGAGTTGCTAACAAAGACGTTTCTCTACTACGCTCATGAGCGCATGTGGTATAAGTTTAAGTGGGGAGTATCTTTGAATGAAGTCAAATCAACCAATGAAACCGGGCACACTCGTTAAGTACGTGTACTGGAAAGCGGATCAACTCATAGCACCCAAGGTGCCATACGGCATCACCATCACCGTTCCCGATCATACCGGCGGGGTACAGGTGCAGTTCGGATCAGAGAGATTATATATGTGGGAGGGGGATCTCGAATCTCTCGACCCATCGAGAGTAGGGCGTGAAGTACAAGAATAACGTAAAACCGGGAGACATGATAACAACCTCCATTGGTACAGCAGTGCTGCTTAAGCAAACTAGAGCGAAGTGGTTCTATCTGTTCAGAAAGAGAGTCAATAGTATGAGCAAGTTCGACTTCTGGAGGATGGTTGACCTCGGTATGCTGGAAGTGCATTACTCCGCAGGTAAAAAGTACAGAAGACTACAGAGGAACAACAGGGTGTTGGATCTTAGGTCGATAGGAACAGACTCCTTCGATGACATGTTAGATGACTTTATTGAATTTGTTAACACTCCCTTTACGCTTGCGTTTATGGCTGATGATTTAGGACACCCTAAGGTGGTGAAGTTATTGAACGACATAAAGATCAGGGGATTAAACTATCACTCGACAAACAGGCAATTCTCAGGACTGATTTACATGAAGGTGTGCGAAGATAGTTGAAATAATACTTGACATTCGACACCATCAGCGCTATTATGATTAAAAGATGGAGGCGTGCAGTATGACAAACACGTAGATAAATATATGTTAAACTAAACAAAAAAATAACAAGGTTCTTGGTAGAATGATTGAGAAAAAACAAAAGGAGATGCTATAAAATGGCAAAAAAGACAATCGCAAAAGAAGGAAGAGAAGTACAAGTACACTACAAGGGGATGTTCGAAGACGGTACCGTTTTCGATAGTTCTTATGACCGTGGTGAAACCATCAACTTTACGGTCGGCGCAGGACAGATGATCCCAGGATTTGACACTGCTGTTTCAGGAATGAGAATTGGAGAGGTCAAGTCAGTCCAGATCACTCCCGAACAAGCGTATGGACCACATACCGAGGAAGCGATCCAAAATATCGATAAGGAACAATTCCCAGATGACTTTAGTTTCGAGACAGGAATTGTTGTAGAAGGTCAAGTCGGCGACCGCCCCATCAGAGGAGTTATTAACTCAATTGATGATGACACCGTTACTGTGGATTTTAACCATCCTATGGCGGGAAAGAATCTCAATTTCGAGATTGAGTTAGTTGAAGTGATGTAAAAATCAATCTCTAGTCTTCTTCGATGACCTAGTTATTATATGATCATCGAAGAAGACTTAGGTTTTAAGAAGGGGCACAAGGTTTGGATAACCGACTACCCCTTTGGCAGACCCCTGAATTTAAGTGGTGAGATAGTTGGCGTCTTGCGTAACGACTATTACAATGTTTTATTAGGCAACGGCATGAATGAGGGGTCCATTATCAAATTTAAATACTGGAGTTTATTGAGAAAAGATGAATAGTGTCGAAAAGAGAGATGAAACTGGTCGAGGGTATCATTGGTCAATGACGACACCGATACATTCCAGGTCGGATGCTGAGTCAATGGCATCAGGATACACGATTGATAATCTGCATGAAAAAAGATTGCAAGATGCAAAAGGTTCGTTCGAGGGGATTTTTATCCACATAAGAGAAGTCCTTCAGAACTTTGAAATGGGGGGCACAATCGGAGATAGTAAATTTGATATATGTCACCAACTCGCTCGCCAACTTTCTCGACACTACAAAGAGAGGTAGAATGAAGAAGAGAGACGTGACGCCGGGAATGATAGTAAAACTAGACCCGAAGCAGTGGTCAAAATTCATAAACACAGATAAGGTGGGAATCGTCATGGAGATGCCATTTCCAAAAAGGCACTTCTCGGTAAGGGTAAAATTTACAGACGGCACAGAAGACTGGTATGCCCCACGGCATTTAAGAGAGGTTTCGTGAAAGTCGGTGATCTGGTAAGGTATCGCCACTTCCTTCTTTCTGGAGAGTATAACGATTACGAATGGTACGGACCTGCACTGCTGTTGAGTCATGATAAACTCATGAAAACCGCAATAGTGCTTAATTCCGCTGGCGACAAGATACACCTGAGGACTGACCACGTACAAAAACTAGGAAGACGAGGTATTAACGCAACCTAGTTATTATATGGGCATGACTTTTTTGAACTATATAAAACTCAATGCGTTTGTAGATATTGCTTGCATTGTTTCAATAATTGCGCTAGTATTAAAAAACAGATCACTAGAGAAGAGGATTAAATGACAGCACCACTCACTCAGGGCGAAGCGGTTATCTTTTTGGACCACTACGATCTTTTCGATATAGATATGAAAGACAAAGAAGGTATGTTTTACAAGCATACCGTTGATGATAGGTGCTTGGTGCTAGACCCAATTTCTGAAGAATGGGCAGAACCAAAACTGTCTATAATTAAGCAAAAAAAACCTGGACATGTGCCTAAAAAATATGCTAATATATGTAAGAGAATTAGGACGTTAGTAATTACTTATTAGGAAGTGCATCATGAAATCCAAGCATGGAGAAATAAAGATCTTGAGTTTGGATACTCTATTGATAGCTGCTCCGCTCGCTATTGGATCAGCGGTAGCAGTAGGTCTAGTCATGGTGCACCTTGGGTTTCGAAAAGTAAAGGATGTAAAATGGTTAAAAAAATAATATGCATTATGCCACTCATGTTCCTCACTGGTTGTTTACTTATACTAGACAACGATTGTAAAATTAGTGATGATGATTATTGGTATACAGATTATGATTGTTACGATCAACGTGAGATGGTAGAGGTTTGCAGTCGTCATGAATGCTGGAGTGAGTACAGGTACAGGAGGGTCTGTGACGAATACTATATCTGCCACGACCGTGATGACCGGAGAAATCGATGAATCAATCAAGTGCAACACGAACGATAGTCAAGATCTCTTTCTTACACCAGGGTGTTAGGGAATCTGTAGATGTCACCGCAGCAGGAACTTTCCGAGTGCCGGTCACTGAAACAGTCTCGGGACGATTGCGAACATCCTACAAGGACTTGACCGCAAGTGAAGTAGTTCACCATCCAGTGATAAGATTCTCTGATCCGGTGATCACACTTAACACTGGAGAGAAGGTACGTGTCTTCACTGGTGGCGACGGTTCTTACCTACCAGCAATGTCAGAGGGGATTATCGAGAAACACGATAAGGCGGAAAATTTGAGAAGAAAGTTCCTCAAGAGAAAAGATGAACTAAAAAGTAAACTGCGTAAGGTAAAATCTTCCAGAGAGACAGTAGAATCTACCGCAACAATAGACCAAGATGCTCCGTATGTTGGTTTGGACGAATACGATTTTTTTAATGACTTCGAAGACTAACAAAGTACACAGGCAGGAGTTCGACATCGGCGATCTGGTTCAGATAACTGGACCCGTCGGCGCTCGTGGCGAGGTAGGGTTAATAACCAACAAGAAGAGGATGATTGATTTCCCTCGTGTTGAGGACTATGCTTGGCATAAGGACGAGTACCACTGTTTCATAAAACTGACTACAGGTGAGGCAAGTTGGATTAGAGCGAAGTTTTTAAGAATAATCCACAGAGCAGAAAAAAAACATTGACAAAAGACTAATGATAGTGTATATTAGTTTCACACTTCAAGAGAGGAAAAAAAATGATAGACATTTTAGTACAGATTGTGGTTTTGTCCGCTGCGATATTCATCGGCAGCGCCGCATTCGATGCGTGGCGAAAAAGAAATTAGCAATCAAACATGCCCTGGTAGCTCAGTTGGATAGAGCATCGGACTTCTAATCCGCAGGTCGTAGGTTCGAATCCTACCCAGGGCGCTTTTATAGAATCAACAAAAAAAAAGGAGAAAATATATGTTGAAGAGAATTTTAATTTGTGCAATTGCGGTGTTAATCGTTGCACCACTAGTAGGATGCCCCCAGGCATCAGCACACCCAACAGACGCCGAGGGTAAAGGTAAGTGGACCAAGCGGTCAGGTATCCGGTTCGGTTATGTGTATTCTAACGACTCACACAAACCAGACTCTAATGGTAAGGAATCAAAACTCCAGAGTCCGCATCTTACTACCATGGGGTACGAGTTGCAACAATGCATGCCAGGTGGAGACTGGTTGGATGTGCTGTTCATTCAGAACGTAAGTCTTTCAGGGTTAGATCAGAGTGTTATCTCGCCATCATTTCGAGCATTGATTGGATTTGAGATTGATAAGTCATTTCAACTCGCCGTAGGTCCAAACCTATCGTTCCACGATCCATCTGGTGAGGACAAGTTCGTTCACCTGATCGGCGCAGTCGGATACACTATGGATGCGGGTATGTTCAGCGTACCAGTACACTTCAGTTTCGTACCCGATGTCAACAACTATTGGTCTACAGCAATCACGACAGGCGTGAACTGGTAATCACAAGCATAGGAGTATATGCAAATGTCATTGAAGACACCGTTACGTTACCCAGGCGGTAAGTCGAGAGCAATCAAAAAACTAAGTCCAGACTTACCGAAGAACTTCAGTGAGTTCAGGGAACCATTCCTAGGAGGTGGTTCAATGGCATTGCATGTAACCCAGACTAGACCAGGCACGAAGATCTGGGTTAATGATGCGTATTATAACCTGTATAACTTCTGGGTTCAGTTGAGAGATAGAGGACCAGAACTGCATCAGGAGTTGACAAGGATCAAGAGTCCTATTGAGTATGTATCGAAACCTTTACGCAAAGACAAGGTTCCAAAGATTGATTGGGATCCCAGCATCTTGGAAATGATCGACAAGCACAGAGAACTTTTCAATCATGCCAAGTGGAACATCTCGACTGGATCTACAGATAACTTGACTAAAGCAGTATACTTTTACATACTGAACAAGTGCAGTTTCTCAGGACTGGGTGAGAGTAGTTCTTTCTCGGAGCAGGCATCTGAGCAGAATTTCAGTATGAATGGTATCAGCAAGTTGCCAGCATATTCTAAACTCATCAAGGACTGGAAGATCACCAATGTTGATTACGAATGTCTGCTGAGTGCTAAAGGTACAGATGATTGTCTTATCTTTCTCGACCCTCCTTACGATATTAAGGATGACCTATACGGAAAGAACGGTAACATGCACTCAGGATTTGACCACATGAGATTCTATGAAGACTCAGTTAAATGCGAGCATGATTGGATGATCACTTATAATTCAAATGAAGTTCTAAGAAAGAGGTTTTCAGATTATTATTTTAATGATTGGGACTTGACATATACAATGCGTTCTAGTAAGGTATATTCAGAAGCGCAAAAAGAGCGCAAAGAGTTGCTAATAACAAATTATGAGAGGAACAGTAATGATTGATCTTAAAAATGATGTAGATTGGAGTAAAGTCTTTGGTGTAATCGATTCAGTCAAGACGCTCAAGCGGAATCAGACCTTGCCGCTACGCACAGAGATTGTTGAAATGTCGATTGACAAGTACAGTAACGGCAAGTTAAAATATGTTGGCGATACCGCTGATGGTATGGACTTCGAAGGATCTGATGGTCTTCGATATGAGTGCAAGATGCAAGGTACGATCTTCCAACCCAAGACCCGTCACTCTAACAAAGTGATACTGAGAAACCATAGAGGTAAGGATCTCGGACCTCCTGGTAAGACATTTGACAAGATGATCTTTGTCGATACAGGCAAGAGAAGAGTGGGCGTTGTTAATTTCGAGGACTTGGAGATGTTCCCGACTGATGCCAACGTAAAGTGCAGGGTGGCAGATCAGTCTATCATTAATGTTGTCGCTGACGATGTGTCTTCCGACAAGCGTTACGAGGGACTTGATATGGAAAAGGTAATTTTCGAAGCGATTCAAAAGAATCTCAAATGAAAAAAATGCCAGATGATCTAGTCAGGGTTCGTTATCGTGTCGGATCAGATAGAAGTCAAGAGATCATAGCGACCAGAAAGATTTGCGACAAGAAGGTGATGGATCTAACTGAGAAGCATGGGGGGTCAATTAAGTTCTCAAGAGTAGTGCTTGTATCGGCATACCCCTTTGGTGCACCGCACGTATAAAAAGAAAATAAGTCTTGACAAATAAACAAAGTTAATATATAATACTCTCACAACTTAAATGAAAGAACATTAACATGTCAGTACATTCAAACGTGCCAAAGATTGTTAAACTTATTACGTCGGAGATCAGAACCTTAGAGGATAAAAGGGAGAAGTGGGCAGCGTTCAAGAGGGAGAACGCACAAAAGTTCAGAGAACTGCTGTTACTCGAACATACCACTATGGAGAATCCAGGGGAACTAATTGGTTTTGATATTGATGAAGAGAGACAACTAATCCTGATCAATTATACTGGTCAGGCACACAATGTGCTTCACGAAATAGATCGTGGTTGGTCACAACCACTCCGAGACATGCGGGGGATGATCTATAACTTCGGGGTGGAGGAACCAGTTCTCGTCAGTCGTAGCTACGAGAAATTTTTCAACTATGGTGAGTTGCCAGAAAATACGCACGAGGCATTAACATCTAAGTATGGAAGAAACAAGTATCGTTGCAGGTACAAGGCAGATGGGCACATGGTAGAATACTTTGTGTTCAACGATGAACTGTGTTCCTCCACACGGGGTAAATTTGGAACAGTCAGTGCGGAGATTGCCAGCAGTATGCTTTCTCTTTCGGACTTTCAGCAGGTAGAGAAGACTGTTGGATGTAAGTTGATGACTATTGTTGTCGAATTGATACATCCATATACAAAGGTCTTCGTCGATTATGACGATGCGGAAACGCTATACTTGTTGAATGCTTATGACTCCGAAGGCGAGTGTTTGGGACTCGCAGATCTTGAGCATATCTGTGAAGCGATGCCGCATCTTTTCATTTGTCCTGACTCTCGTGTGATGACGCTAGATGAACTCGCCGAAGAGGTGAGTAGTCGTGAAGTGTCAAATCACGAGGGTTGGGTCATGGATTTTGATGGTGAGTTGATCAAATTCAAGTACACCAATTACGTCGGTGAGATGGTCAAGAGTAAGTTGAGTTACAAGTACATCATGAATTGTATGATAAAGGGACGACTCGACAGAATGCTGCTCTTTTTACCGGAGGAAGTAAGGGCAACAGCATACGAGATGGTTGACAGAGTGAAGCATGTATGTGATAACTCTTCTGACTATCGACCACTATACGATCTACATAACGACAATGAAGGTGGTGTGAACTATTACCGCACCGTTTGTAGAAACTATTGGCGTGAGGTTTGTGCGCCGAAGCAGGACGAGGGTGCTCTGCCGCCCTTGCCTGTCTTTTCTTTTTAATTGAAAATGGGAGAATATAAAATGGATCACGCAAAAAAAAGAGGTATGTCCGGTCATTTAAAATCCTTTGACCGTGATGAGCATCGCACATATGACAACAAAGGGAAACGTGCGGCACTGGATGCAATCGGTAAACACCTGTTTCTATCCAATGGTCTTCGCACGGTGGAGAATCCTGATCGCTATGGCATTGATCTACTCACGCTTAACGAAAATGATGAAGTCGTAGCATGTTGGGAAGTAGAGGTTCGTCATGGAAATTGGTCAGGAAATATACCTTTTCCGTTTAGAGACATTAACTGTATAGAAAGAAAAGACCATCAGTGGAGAAAGGATGAATCTTTCCTCAAGGGGATACCCTACAAGACTACTGAGGATCTTAAAGTTTTCTACATGCAATTAAATAAAGAGTGCAACAGGGCAGTGATAATCAAGGGGGATACTGTGCTCAAGTACCCATTAAAACCCTGGAGGAACAGAAAAGCACAGGGCGAGTACGTCAGGCAAGTGCCCATCACAGAGACTACTCAGATTATTTTTTAGCAATGAGAGAGCAGGTAATTGAAAACATTATAACTTATCTTGTGGATGTGGTAGAAAAACCCAGGAGCGAGTTTTCGGGTTTCGCAACCTGCCCCTTCGCCAAAGCAGAGCGGGTTAGTGGTAAACTTATGATAGATGTCTTCGACCCTGCGAAAAGAGACTTCTCTCGGGTCATCGATGAAATGAGTGATTTTGGTTACGAGTCAGCATTATTAGCATTATTTCAGGACGATATTCCCGTGGAGATCTCAAGAGAAGATACGAAGAAGTTTCAGACTTTCCTCAATAAATCATTAAGGGTATCTGGACTGAAAGAGTATAAAACTATATGCTTTAATCCTAACGATAAAGTAGAAGTAGGGGGATTCAACCCCAGGGCGGCATGCCCCTACTTCCTTATCAATGTGGCGAAGAGGAAAGTTTTAAATAATGCACATAAATCGTTGACAAAGACAAATTACTTTGATAATCTATCTAAAGAATACAGAAAGTATTTAAAGATGGACCTGTAGCATAATTGGTTAATGCAGCAGTCTCATAAACTGTCGATTCTCGGTTCAAGTCCGAGCGGGTCCACTATCAAGCATCGGGGTATATACCCCGATGCTTTAACTTATCCTCCTCGGCTGGCTGGTGGTTAGGCGGCGTCTTATATGCGTCTTTAAGCAAGGTTCAATTCCTTGGGGGAGGACTACTAATGGAGTATGGTATGAGAATCAAGAGAATAACAATGGAG
>Ga0209535_1003171_pt1 | contig 10530 bp, 12 predicted proteins | sample LinPmetageLP28_FD_184041 | JGI IMG/M metagenome (GOLD analysis project Ga0209535, IMG submission 184041) | Marine viral communities from the Pacific Ocean - LP-28 (SPAdes) (version 2) | ecosystem: Environmental > Aquatic > Marine > Oceanic | place: Pacific Ocean | collected 2009-08-22
TTGCACTTGGTGCAGCTAAAGCTGGTGAAGAAAGAGCAGCTAGAGACTTAATGGAAGAACAAGAAAAGAAAAAATACGAAAGAGATTTAGAACTTGCAGTAGCTGTAGAAAAAGCAAAATCTGCTGGGGACAATATTCCAGACATTATGAAACCAGATAAAATACTAGAGCTTAATAACAATGTTAAAAGAGACATAACCGACTTTCAGGGTGGATTAGCTGGTGTTGGATTTGTTGATTATGCAATAGAAATTATTGAAGACGCAGAAGCAAATGACAAACCTGTTGGTGGACTTGGTGGGTTTATAGCAAGTTTAGTTGATAAAGGATACGCTTTTGTTGGTATGGGTAAAGACTTTGATAGTTTATCAGCAGACTCCAAAGTTGCAGAATTAACTAAAGTTGTAAAACAAAAAAATCTACAAGCTATATTAGGTGAATCAGGAAGAACAATATCAGACAAAGATAGAATAATAATAGAAAAAGTCTTTGGTGATTTATCTGCATTTGAAAGTGTCAGTTCAGTTTTAGGTAAACTTAAAGAATCAAGACGTGGATTAGCCGAATCAAATGCTGAAAGATATAGCAACATACAAACCAATAGTGACTTTTTACTAGCACAAGGATCTTATGGACAGCGTTTCTACACAGATATGTTACCAAGTTTAAAATCTATACTAGGAATTGATCCTTATGCTTCTCAATCAGCATCTGCAAGAGCTACTTTTGGAGGTCAACCAATCGGAGCTGGATCACAATCAATTACTGACATTGATCTCTAATGCCAAGATTTAGAGTCAATATAGCTCCAGGTGTGTCGCAGATAATGGACGCACAGACAGAAGACGAAGCAAGAAAAAAAGTAAGAGCAGAAATAGCTAAAGGTGCTGTTTCACCATTTTATGATGAGCTGTACTTTGATTACGAGACTGGTGTCAATTTACAAGATTTAAGACAAAAACTTGGTAGAGCTGAAAAAATGACCGAAGAAAATGAAGTTTTAGATCAACTTTTTGCAAAAGTAAAAAAATCAAAGTCTCCATCTGAACAAGAAGACATAATGGAAAATGCAGTTGGTACTGCTGGTTATGTTAGAAATACTAAAGGTCAAATTGCTTTGACACCTTATGGTTTAGAGTTACTAGGACAACCTGTTCAACAAAGAAATTTACAAGATGGTTCAACTATTAATCTAAATACTATTATTGATGAAAATAGCTTTAACCTTAAAACAGGTGATGCCGCAGACCTAAGTGGCATAGCTGGGCCAGTAGCTTCAACCGTACTAGCATTTATGCCACAAACTAGAATATTAAAAGCATTTACTTCTGCATTTGGCGGAAGAAAACCATTAGCTAATACTTTTGTGGCTGGTGGTGCTTCTGCCATAGGAAAAGGTGGTGAAGAATATTTAGATACTTTAGAGGGATTTCAGTTACAAGATCGTGATGAAATAACAGACTTACTTCAAGAAGAATTTATTATTGGTTCTGTAGGTCAAGGTATATTCGGTGAACTGCCAGCTAAAGTTTATAGGATGTTTTTAGGTAAAAGAGCACCTATAGAAGATCAAAGAATAGTATATCAGTTATCTAGAAATAGAAGCTGGAATGATGTGCAAAAGCTTGATGAGAGTCTTGGTAGAGAAGCATCTGAAAAAGAAATAAAAAAAGCTATGAAAAATGGCACAGTCAAAAAATTTAATTACAAGTATTCTCGTGGTGCTATACCATCACAAACAACTTTGGGTAGAATGTTGCCTGGTAAGTATCAACAATTTGCTGAACAAGTTATTGGTAACAACAGAGATCTTGCTAATGCAGCTACTTTAAGAGCTGAACTAGACTTTATATTATCTGGTATAAAAAAGGAACGAAAAGCACTTAACTCATACATGTCTGAGTCATCAAAAGAGGGACTAGACGAATCAGTAAATGCTGCTCTGCAAAAATTAAGACTTGATGAGCAAGACGTTACCACTGCATTACAAAAATTGCTTAAAGACATAGGAGCTGACGTATTGGAAGTTAGTAACTATGGCAATGTTCCTTCTAGGTTTGCTTTTGGTGAAACACTTAAAGATACTTTAAGTTCAGCAAGAAGTGCAGTTACAAGGGCTAGTGGAGAAAGATACAGGGCGGTAGATCAAAAGTTTTTAGATATAGCAAGTCCAGAAAATGTAACAATTGATGGACGTGGTAATCCAGCATTTACGGGCCCTAAAACAGAAACAGAAGCCAACAAGGCAAGAATTATAAATAAAGCTATTAATGGAGTAATTCTTAAACACGTTAGAGTTGCACAAGATCTCGTTGCCTCATATAAAGACAGTGGTAATTTTTGGAAATTAAAACAACCTGGACAAGAAATATCTGGTGGTCTTGTAGAGCAATTAGATGGAATATTAGCAAATATGTCTAGAAGAGCAAAAGAAGCTGTTGATGGTGATGCTCCGGGTATTAATCTCCAAGAAATTAGAAACGACATTAGCAATATTAGAGACTTTACTACAGAGGTTATTGGATCATCACACGAAAGAAAATTACTCACAGATGTTATGAGAACTCTTGATGATTACAACATGAAAAACGGCGTTAGTCTTAATAATGGCGACAGCATACTTACTGAACTTGCACAAGATGGCAATAAAGTAATATCACAAGCTTTAGCTAACTCAGGATTTAGATTGATGCCTAAAGATGCAAAAGTTATAAAAAGAGCAGTAGAAGATTTAAGAGAAGCTAACAAACTACACTTTGAAAGAATGCAACCATTTGACAGTATAGAAATGGATAAGCTTATTTCTAATGCTAGAAAGGGATCTATAAATGCAGATAAGGTTTATTCAGAAGCAATACTTAAAGGCAGTAATACACAGTTAAATAACATATTCAAAGGTTTGCGTGAATATGACGAATACTTAGATAAAATTGGTAAGACCAAGTTAAATGAGGCTGGTGAAAAGATGACTACAGAAAATTCACTAAAAGCACAACTTAAGAATAGGTTATTTGCAGATGCTTTTCAAAGTGCAACAAAAGATGGTTTAACAGATGTAGACTTTACACAGTTTGCAAGATCAATGTTGAAGTTTGATATGGAAAATGCAGGTAAGTTTGACTCTTTGTTTACTAACTCAGCAACAGGACAACAATCAGGTACACGTGTACTACAGACTATTAATCAATTAAATATGATTAAACCTAATCTAAAACCACAAGCATTAAAAAACTTGGTTAATAACTTTACCGTAAAAAATGCTAGTGAAGGTTTAAATGCTGAAGCACAAGGTAGAGCTTTTATTGAAGGCTTAACAGATTTAGCAAAAGCTTCAGAAGAAAGAGCTAGATTTGAAGCTAATAGAGCTATATCACAATTACCACAAGCAGGTGTAGAAGAAACAGTTAATAAAATATTTAGACCTGGCTCTGCTGAAAACATTAGACTGCTAAAAGAAACATTAAAAGATTCCCCTGAAGTATTTAATAGTATTCAACAAGCTAGTATGCAAAAGCTTTTAGCTAAGTCTATAGACTTTAATGGTAAAGGTAAAATTACCGATTTATTTAAACATCAAAACCTTAAAACATCATTAGATAATTATGGTGACGAAACACTCGAAGCCATGTTTGGTAAAGATATAGCTAAAGGTCTAAGAAACTTCCAAAAAGAAGTAGATGTATTAACTATTGGTGAATCTGGTAGAAGCGGAGGTGCTGGTGGTCTTATCGCTGCTGGTATTGCTGCAAGTATTGTCTTTGCTCCATTATCAACTTTACCCATTTTAACAAGTTTAGCTTTAGTTAGAGCTTTATTTACCAATAGAACTTTTGTAAGTTTAATGGCAAAAACAGATCAAGGGTCTATTGCACAAGCAATAAAATTATTCAACACAGCTGCAAGACAGGCGGGACTAAGATTTGTAGATGGAGAACTGGTGCCATTTGCTGAAGGTGCAAATACTTTAATAGAAAAAGGTTTAGGAACTGGTGCAACGGCTATTGGTATTACAGGTGGAGACGTTTCTGGTGCCACTGACCAAGGTCTTAACATGTTCCAACAACTAAGAAATCAAATTACTGCACCAATTAAACAACTACCACAACTACCAAATGTTCAACCCATTCAATCATCAACAGATCCAATGTCGCAAGAAAGATTAGACTTTGCAGAACAGGTAGCTGGTAGACCTGTAATTTAATTATCTTCAAAGAAGGTAGGATCTACAGCGACAAATCTTTTAGCTGGTCTGCCTTTACCACCGACTTTAATCTCAACTTCTTGTATCTCGCCTGCGTTCTTAAGTCTTTCAATAATCTCTTTCACTTCATAAGACTTCATACTTCTAAATAGTTCGTGTCTGTCTACCTCTCGTTTAGATATACCTTCTCCATTCCTGGATCTAATAAACGATAGTACCTGTTTAATCTTAGACTCGGTTGCACTACTTGCCACCTTATCTCTACATGCTTCTATAAACAATAAGTCATAGTATCTAATAAAATCTACAGCCCATTGTGTTATATCTCCTGTAATCTGTTTAGCGTCCGCATTTGTAGCAAGAGTACATAACAATGCCATACGCATAGCTTTTTCCTTAGAACGGCTTAGAAGTGGTTCTAGGTTGTCTTTTTCTAATATATCTTGTCTCTTAACTATTTCTCGTGCAAAGTCTTGTAAGATCTCTTCTGATTCTCTATCAAATTCTATTACTATTTGATCTAAATCCATCTCTGCATTGTCCCTAGCCAGGTCGCTTAGTTTCCCCCTAGGTCTTCTTATATAGTTTACCCAGTTGACAATAGAGGTTGGTGGCGATTTAAATCTCTTGAGTTCACCCACTCTTCTGGGTTCAGTAGATTCAACAACTACAAAACGGTTTAGGAACCCGTCTGCAATCCTGCCACCATTTAACGCACTGTAAAAATTCTTTGGTACCGATAAGCCAACCAATGTTATAGCTGGTTTATATGTTACACGATTCATCATCATTTCTTTGTATTGTTCTTGTACATTCATAAGTGAGTAGTTGTCCGGTCTTAATACACCATGACAACGACCCCAAGCTTCCATAAGCGTTTGTATGCCATCTTCTTTATTAGTATTACCCGAAGCTCCAATAGCTTCTAATCTCTTACCAAACTCATCCATAATGGTTATCTGTGTAGGTCGCATCTTTAATACTGAATGAACCGCACCACTAGATGTATATCCGTCACCGACTATTAGCTTGTCATAGTCAGATGCATTCAATACACACTCTACAAAAGTCTTGATGTTTTCTTTACCCTGTCCAGACTTTGCAATACCCATAAAGTACATGGACGAAAAATTATTCATATTGGTTCTATAAATACGACCGCATGTGACACTTGCTAATGCCAATGCTCCTATAAGTGATAACTCTGGCTGTGGTACTTGTGCAATCTCTTCACAAAAATTAAACATATCTTTTAGTAAGCCAGGTGGATTAAAGAGATCTTTTGGTTTTTGTATGGATGCTGATGCTTGAATAAACAATGGTGCTATCTGATTTTTTCTATCGTGGGTGCTTTTGACACTTTGAACCACGCTATCTATCTCTGTCTGTGGTAATGGTGGATTGTTATTTTTGTTCCAGTTTTGTAGAAAGATCTTGACAAAATCTGTATTGACATTTTTTGATATAAGGTACCCAGCAATTCTTGCAGCCCCGTCATTTCTTGATCCTTCCATAACACCGTCTAAAGAGAAGGGAGCTGTTTGTACACCTGTTTCTGTTTTGGGTACGCCAGTTATTTTTTGAAACTCTATCTCTGTAAAGTCTGGTAGGTCGTTATGATCAAAGATTTTCCAATCAGGAAAAGTAACAGGTTTGTATACTTGACCGTTAGCGTGTCTATTCCAGGGTGCAATGATTAGACCACCAACTCCTCTAATATCTATCAATCGTTCTATAGGAGTATCGTTAGTTCTTCTTGTAGCAAAGGTCGTATAATTTTGTGGATTGTTATAATAGTAATGCATACCCTTGCCAGTAATTACTTTAAAAGGACATGCAGGCATATTCTTTTCTACCCAGTCCATAGCCTCTGGCGAGTCAGCATCGACAACTACAAACCTACCACATACAAGTGCTACCTGTAAGTTGTCTCTGCCCTTAAACCATGATTCTACAAGGCTTCTATCGGGTCTTGATTGTTTGTATTGCTCCCAACTGCCTAGAAAAGATGGTGGCTTTTTGTTAGATCTCTGAAGAGGTACTACATTATATCCATCATCATAGTAGGCAAGGGCTTGCTCCAAGGATGAATCGTCCTCGGTTATATTTAACTGAAACACACTAAGCTTCTGTTTTTAGGATGTCAGATATAGGCCCGTAAATAGACTCATAATCCAACCTTCCATCAGTTGCTCTTATAATTTGTTTTGCTTGATTAATAGTAGGTTGTCTGTATCCATACCTCCAAGACTTACAAGATGCCTCAGAACAATCGAACTGTATTGCAGCTTCTTTTTGTCCTAAAAATTCTATGTAATCTCTTAGTGAGTATTTCTTTACCTTCCTATCGGTGTGGTTTGGTTTGATTCCCATTGTTTCAAATTCCTTGAGTTTCCTAGTTGCCATAGTCTTAGTTCTAAAATAATAATTTGCTTGCCAGGTATGATTCTCGTTGTTGACCTTATCCATTACTTCTCCTTTTTCAACATATTGTTAAAATAACATTTTACATATTGTATCTATGTGTTATATAATATGCAAGTTAATTTTAAACAAAGGAGTAAGAGAATGGAATTATCAAGTAGAATAGTATCTCCGCAAAAGTTAGTACAGGATCAAGGTGCAAAAATCTTGGTGTATGGAATGGCTGGAGCGGGTAAAACAACTTTAGCAAAAACTACACCAGGGAAAACACTTGTCATAAGTGCTGAAGCTGGTTTGTTATCTATCAAAGATGCAACCAATGTTGATGCTATAGAAGTAAAAGAAGCGTCTGAAGTTATGGAACTACATGATGCTTTGAAGTCTGGCACATTGAAGTATGACACAGTGGTTTTAGATTCAGTATCTGAAATCAGTGAGATCTTACTAGCTTGGGAGAAATCTCGTAGCAAAGATCCTCGCATGGCATACGGTAATGTACAAGAATCCGTAACAAATTTAATGCGTGCATTTAGAGATCTAAATATGCATGTATTGTTTCTATGTAAAGAAGATGTAATAAATGATGACGGCGTACTTAGACATGCACCAAAAATGGTCGGGACTAAGTTGGGCGAATCTATTACATATTTCTTTGACGAAGTTCTTGCCCTAAGAATCATTGAAGATCAAGATGATGAAGGTAAGAACGTCCAAACTAGGTGGCTACAAACTACTTTCGGTCAAGGCTATAAAGCTAAAGATCGTAGTGGCAAACTTGAAAACTTTGAGAAGCCTAATATAAGTGCCCTAATAGAAAAACTAGGGTTTAAATTAACTAATGACAATAAAGGAGAAGCAAATGTCTGATTTTAATGATGTAGAATGGTTTGATAATGTAGAGGAGATGTCTCAAGGTACGCCTTTGGCACCGGATGGGGAGCACAATGCTAAAGTTATAGCAACGGATAAATATAAATCCAAGACTGGTAACTGGACTTTGAAAGTAACATTTCAAATAGGTGGTGGTAAGTATCGTGATCATAGTGAATGGTATAACCTCTGGGCTGCAAGTGAAGACAACAAAAGAATTAGCACTGAGATATTTGCTAGACTTACCAAAGCTGTTGGATTTAAAAAGTATCCTGAAACTCATGCCGACTTTGTTGGTAAAACGCTGGTGTTAAAGCTAGAACAGATTGACGATTCGTTCCAGGGAGACAATGGAGTAGTGAATACTAAGAAGACTAAGGTTAGATTATATTTACCTACTGATGATGGTGGTATGTCACCTCCGAAGGAGATGGAACCTCCCTTTTAATTAAGGGATAAGAGAAAGGGGCTTTATGCCCCTTTTTTAATTCTTGAATGTTGCGTATGCCGACAACAGGAATATAGCTATGACACACAATATTGCTATGTCATTCATAACAAATCCCCTCCCTTAGTTTTCCATACTTTAATTGTGCCATCACTTTGTTGTCTGGTTATTGTTGAGTAAAGCTTTATCATATTGTTTAGAGGTTGTATTCTTCTTATAGCTATAGCTAAAGCATTTGCTTCTGCACGATTTTTACATACAGCACAATCTCCAACTTCCATATCTAAAGCTATTTGAGTGTATTCGCTTCTATGTTTTGTTGGCAAAGCTGCATCTTTTATTATCTTCATAGCTCCTCCAACTCTTTGATCAACCTGTTTATGTACCATGAGGCCTTTTGCAAATCCTGGATATTCGTGCCTTTGTGATCCTCACGCCAAATATATTTAATTGCAGCAGCTTTAAGATAGCCTTTAAACTCTTCTTTAGTCAAAGCTGACTTGATAGCATCAATACATTCTACGGATCCCTTTTTATAATGTGGGGGGTTCACCATGTCTATTGTGTTTTTTTCTTCCATTTTCTTTTAATATTTTTTTCCTCGGTTACGTTTTTAAGTTTAGTTATGTCACTGGTTTTGTCCATTTCTATCAATAAACAAAATCGTTCTGCTTTCTTGTGTTCTAGGGTTTTCTCCAGATTATCAATAGATTTATTAAGATTATTTAAGACAATCTCTGCATAAGCCTTTTTGTTCATTTAATCCTCTCTATAAAAATTACCTGTATCTAACTCAACCACATTAGGAGAGTTATATATTGTTGCTGGTTTACCATTTAATACTTTGTTGTACTCTTCCAGGTAATCACTTAAGTAGTTCCAACCAACTTCCAAGTCGGTATGGTTCATTTTAAATACCTTGTTTGCATAAGGTGGTTTCTTTTCTTGAGCCACAAACACAAAGTCAACAACTTTAAATCCTGCTGCCTCAAAGCCACGTTTATACCAAGCGGCCTGTAGATCATAAGAGTATTTTCTAACAGAGTTTGTAAAACCTCTAACAGAACAATCAATAGTGGTTTTGTAATCTACAAGCACTATGGACTTTTCACCATGAGGTTTGTTCAAGGGATTTAAAACAACATCTGCCCTGGTTTTACACAAGATACCTTGCTCATACCAATACAATGACACTTCGTAGGGTGAATCAAACGACTGTGGGTACTCGTTTTTTGGATTTAGATACACTCTCGCCTCTGGTACTAAGCTGTTTTGCATACTATATATGGTATCTTTTTCCTTTTCGCTGATTACGGCTAAACCTTTTTCTAAGCTTTCTTTCTTTAAGGTTTTGTAAGCATTGGTATAAGGAGAACCTGACAAAGCAACAACATCACTAAAAAAGGCACCCTCGCCCTCAACGATTAATGAATGTGCGGCGGTGCCAAAGTTCATGGCTGATGTAGTCTCAATGACTTCTTCAAAAGAATGCAGTTGACTCTGACTAAACCTTCTTATGTTAGAAGAAGATATGCCAGGACCGTTGTGATAAGCATGATTACTTAAATGGGGAAAGTAAAATGCATTACCTCTTTGTCTATGTGGCAAGTCCTCCAACATATCTGGTAATTTAATTAACATGTCCGGTTGATCTATATCACTCATAATGCCTCCTTCTTTAAATCTTTCATTGCATCCTTAATAAGCAATCTTGCTTCTTTGGTATTAGGTGCACAGTCAAGTGCCATTTGGGTAAAGAATTGTATACCGACAAAAACTGCATGTGGAACATCAAGACCTCCTTTAGAAGCATCTTCGACTACATCTAACAAGTCATAAAAAAACTTATCATGTGCTTTTTCTAATTTTGTTTTACTCATGATGCCTCCTGGTCTTTGTCTTTAGACAATTCATCAACTGCTGATTGCAGTTCTTTGATAGCAACACCACATTGCCAGACAAGGTAATTAATCTTATCCTCTTCTATTTGTTTCTCTAAGTCTTCCTTAGATGGGTTTGTGTAACTGATAACATCTGTCATAATCTCATCAATCAACTTGTTTACATTTGATTTTGGTTTACTCATTTATACTCCTTTGTATTTAATATTGTAATATTATAATAGTTTGTATATAATGTCTAGCATTAAATACATTAAGTAACAAAGAGAGGTAAAAAGATGAGTAAAAGTAACAATCTATATACAATGATGAGGTTGTCTTATGAACAAGCTGTAGACGATTACAACGATAAAAAAGTTGATTCAGTCTTAACAGCATACAAGAAATACCATATTATTAATGTTGGTATGGGTAGCATGGATCCACAGGGAGAACTAATATATTTTTATGACGAGGACAATAGCAGAGAGTCCCTAATATGAAAGTATTAAGTTTATTTGATGGCATGTCTTGTGGTCGCATAGCACTTGATCAGCTTGGCATACCTGTAGAGAAGTATTACGCAAGTGAGATAGATAAGTATGCTATCCAGGTTAGTCAAGCAAACTATCCAGACATAGTACAAGTAGGTGATATATGCAATCTAGATGCAGAAGATTACAAAGATGTAGATCTTATGATAGCTG
>Ga0209535_1003173_pt1 | contig 10527 bp, 6 predicted proteins | sample LinPmetageLP28_FD_184041 | JGI IMG/M metagenome (GOLD analysis project Ga0209535, IMG submission 184041) | Marine viral communities from the Pacific Ocean - LP-28 (SPAdes) (version 2) | ecosystem: Environmental > Aquatic > Marine > Oceanic | place: Pacific Ocean | collected 2009-08-22
ATTTTTAAGGAAGCACTATGAAACTAGAACTTGAAGCTAAAGAGCACCTGTACAGCAAACGTAAAGTCTTTGATGAAGGACTACAAGATCACTTCACATGGGTAGAGGAATACTTAGATGCTAATCTCTGGGGTACAACTGAGCTAGATGTAGTTAAGCAGAACCTTACTACTGCATTGCTGTGGGCTAGACGCTCTGCAGATACGCATGGTATAAAGTAATTACTGTGCTGCTCTCATCTTTTGAAGTTGTATGTTAGCATTAAACATTCTTAGCTCTTCATAGTTCATATCTCTTATGCCTACTTTAACTCCCATGTCACGCATGTGTTTCATGGCTAGAGCCTTTTGTTCTTTGTTACCATTGCCCATAGTTTTGTATCTTATAGTTGCTAGATAGTCTTCGCCTCTTGATTGCGTCTGGACCATCTTACGCACCATAGTTCTTATGTTAGTGACTACACTATTTACATCCGTTCTTTTCTCTGTAATACTTTTAGCTTTAAACCTTGGATCATTTAGGAGCTTACCCATGCGCCTCTCTAATATGGGAGCCATAGTTTCATTAAAGATCCTGTCATAAGCTGGCATGTTAGAACGTTGATCCTTAGACCAACCTTTTATACCTGAAAGAGAGTACACTTTTTCTGTAGCTGTTCTTCCAGGAAGTAACTTTATACCAAATATACGAGCTAATGGGTTGGGGTCATACAGTTCCCCTTCCCTAGATGACACTCTAAGGCTTTCACCTGTAATAGTCTCTGTCTGTCCACCTATTGCTTCTAATATATTGTCAAAATACTTAGTAGCGGATTGATTAAACTTACCAAAGCCACGAGCCTGACGTACATCCTTAGCTGTGTCTGTCTCTGTAAGAAAGCCTACTAGTTTATTAATAGGGTCTAGTGGACGGAATACACCAGCCAAAATATTACCTACAGGTTTACCTATGTTTTCAGACACTTCTTCACCAAGTCCTGCTAATGGTGCTACAGTTAACTCGTATGCTCTTTTAAAGACACCCTCATCTTCTACTATTTCTCTTCCTGGTTCAGTAAATGCATTGTAAAAATTACGGAACATAGTCTCACGCTCACCACCACTGTCTTTACCACCTAAAGGGTTAAAGTAATCTAGAACACTGCTTAAGTCTGTACCAAACTGCATATCTTTAGCAATTTGACCTACAGCTAACTGCTCACCTAAATCTCTTCTCATCTCAGACGTTATAGGCTTTCCCATCGCCATATGATTTAGAACCTTGCCTGCAGCTAACATGTAGGATAGAGGGAACACGTTAGTTACATCTACAATAGCACTACCTTGACGTAGTTCAAATGTACCTAAGCCTTGATCTTGTTGTGACTCAGATAAACGGGCTGCTGCAACTAATGCTACAGTGCCTACAGTAGCACGAGAAATAGCCTCTCTATGTTGTATTTTAGTGCCAGACTTATCCCTAATCTTTTTTGCTACACCCAAGTATGCAAGCGGCGAGAACTGATAAGATGATGCAACAACGTTGTTCATAAATCTACCAAAGGGTAGTATAAGACCTATACCTGGTGTAGCTGAAGCATTTTCAACAATCTTAGCTAAGCCTGCAGCAACACCTTTATCTTTAGTATAGTCTTTAGCGAAGACAGATCTCATAGTCGTATCCAGAGCTTGACCTGTTACCTCTTCATCAATAAGCTTCATATCGCCTGTTCTTAAAACATCATCTAAAGTACGTCCATGTTTAAGATCTAAATACTTGTCTAACTCTCCCATGAACATCTGAGACTTAGTTAAGCTGTCTTGAATACGCACACCAGTTAGATCGTTGGCTGCACCTACACCTCTTTCTACTGCAGACACAAATCCTTTAGATGCATCTATGCCATACTGCTTAGATGTACGTTCTACACCAGCACCTATAGTCTCAAACAATACTTTCTTAACTGCAGGCTCAGCATCTAGTAGAGCCATGTAGCCTTCGTATGTAGTATGGGCATCTGCAAAGTTTCTCATCTTCTGACCTTGGACACGTATGTATACCTTGGCTTGCCGCATAAGCTGTTTATCATTTGTTAGTATTGCTTTAGCTCCAACACCACCAGCATTAATTAAGTCAGTAGCTAACTGTCCAAATGCAAATGCACCAAAGCCTGCTAAGTTAAGTGCAGTTGTAGCTGGGGAAGACACCAGCAAACGTTTCCACACATTCTGGGCATAGCCAAAGGGTTGGCTGTTTATAGCGTCATCAAGTTTCTTTCCCTTGTCAAAGCCTGTAGCTGCGAGTAGAACATCATTGCCGCCAACAACTGCATCATTTATTTTTCTTCTAGACTGAGACAGGACACTCATAGATCTACCTAGTTTATTTATAGATGAAGCTATTAAATCACCTAACTCTACAGGCATAGTATCTAGGTCACCTAGTTTTATTGCTGTAGCAGACTCTATTAATTTTGACACTTCCATATAGTCTTCTTCTGGTAAGTATCTAACCATATTAGTTAATACATCTCCTACAGGTGTTTTCTTATTTATTTTAACACCAGCTTCTATTGCAATATCAGTTAGACCCCCACCTATTCTAGGTGACAAAGGATCAGTAGGTTTAGACAGTGGGCCTAGTACAATTTCTGCAAATACATCTTCAGGTAGTATGTCAGTACCAAATTCAGCTTCACCTCGTTTTACTTTTTTAGCCCATGATTCATACGCCTTACGTACAATCTTTACAGCTTTCTTTTGTGTTTTTTTATTCAACATAGGTAGAGAGTCTTTTAAAGGACCTGTACGTGCAATCAAGTCCAGCTTATCTATACCTTCCTGTAAGCCTGATGCACCTTTAAATCTACGTCCAACTAACTGTGCAGCAGGTGCAATCAAGCCACCCATCGCTGTAGTCATCCATGCCTGTGTGCGGTTGTACTGCTCTTGATAATTAGCTTCTATGTATACATCTTGAATTTGACTGTCATGCATGTAAGCTATTGCACCATCAGTTACAGCAGTAGCTAGAAGGGCATTACGCCCAGCGCCTTTAGTCTTTTCTGCAACAGCTAGTTTTGCTGCAGCCTGCTGACGCTCAGCTACTACAGTCTTCTTAGCGTTATCTGCAAATTCTACCCTAAGCTTTTTAGCTCTAGGACCACTATACTCTCCTTTTTGTATAATCTTAGTCACAGCTTCTTCAGCTTCTTTTTGTGCTTTAATTACAGCTTTCTTAGTAGAGCCTCTTTTAGTGGCACGTTTAGCTGCGTCTGCTGCAGCTTTCTTAATTGCTAACTTGCCACCCTGAGCAATAGATATTGTACCAGCCTTAGCTAAGCCACCTGTAGCTAGACCTATGTAGTTAGATGGATCTGCTGCTGCAGCATAGATGTAATCAAAAATACCTTCAGCTTTACCATACAGCCCATCGTTAGTCCAAAAGCTACCTAACTGATCATACAGCTTGTATGCCTCGCCTGCTACTTGCTTTTCACGCTCGTTAGCACGATTCATAAAGATTACTTCGCCTGCAGTAGATATGCTATTTGTGTTAAACCAACGCATGTTCTCTACAAAGTCATCTATTAAAGTCTCATCATCTATGTCTTCGTAGTCTATGCCATTCTTAGCTATCATGTACTCACGTATAGTATTTACTCTGCTAGGTTGTAGTAGATCTTTTTGATTTAACTTATCTGTTGTACTGACGTTGCCGTCAAATGCAGTTTCTCTTTTTTTAGTAGTTGGAGAAGTGCCATACATCTTCTTCCAGAGGTCTTCATCAGACTGACTAGTTTGATTCTGTTCTTGTAAATCTACTTGATCTGCATTACTATCTATTCCAGTTTTTATTTTAGGTAAAGTAGTTCTGCCATACATTTTTTGTAGGAGTTCTTCATTAGTTTGCTCAGCCATTATTCTTCACCTGTATTGAAACCTTTACGTTTTAATAGCTTTTTTAAACTATTCATGCTCACAGATTTTATATCATACCTATTTATTTTTTGCCCTTCTTCTGAGTCTGTTTTAATAATTGAAGCATTGCCAGACTCAACTAATGCAGAATTTGTAGATCTCAAATACTCTAACTCTTCTTTATTAACTTTTAACCATCTATTATCTAAGCCTTCTGATTTGATTAAAAAAGTTTCTTCAGGTTCTGAGTTCCACCAATCAGTTATAAAGTTAGTAATAGCTTTAGAAATTGCAAACTCTTTATCCTCATCTTGGTCTTGCTCTTCATTTAATGTAAAGAACATTCTTCCATCCTCAGTAGCATCAACTGTGTGTGTCTTTCCACCAATAGATATAGTATCGCCCTTTTCAAAATTTCCTGATTGTCTGTTAGCCATTGCTTCATTTGCATCTAAGTATTCATTGTTATTCAAACGTTTTATTCTTTTTTCTTCAGCAGCTATTTTTGCCAACCTAATACTTTCAGCATCCAAAGTACTTGTGCCACTAACAGTTAGAACACCTGTATTAGGATCTCTCTTTAAAAAGCCACCATTTAATATCAGACTTAAAAGCTGATTAGCACTATTACCCTCTTCAATTTCACTTGTACCATTTGCTTGTATTACTTCTATAGAGATTACAGTGCCATCAGCAGCCTGAGTTACTATAGTTTTACTACCGTCTTCTCCTTCATAGGAAATTTTACTTGTTTCTCCGTTGCCTTCAATTACAGGATTTAGTATTTGCATTTGCTGTTCACTTAAATCTAAGTCATTAATTAATGCAAAATAACGTTCATCTCCTAGTTTAGTTCTGTAATTTGCTGCATCGTCAGTAAAGACTTGAAATCCAAAATCGCTAAACTGTGATCTAACAAAGCTTTCTATTTTTCCTTGTCTATAATCAAGTTCTTCCTCAGGCGTAGAGCCATCCTCAACCATTTTCATAAATATAGGATCATCCTTAAGCATATTTTCTATATTTTGTTTATAAAATCTCGTATAAGCAGCGTTTGCATTTGTAGAACTATAAGCTACGGGTGCAGTAAACGTAGCTGACGCTCCAGGCATAAGACTATTATAGGATGACAGGGTAGCTGCCTCATTTAAGTCAGCCACTGAAAAGCCACCAGGTTGCATCTCTTGATCTAGCTTAACTCTAATAGCATCTTTCTGACCTACACCTAAAGCTCTTTCTAGTATATTACGCTCATCTGCTGTCTCTGTAACTGTATTAACAGTTGGCATATTAGATGTAGCATCAAGGAACTGTTTAAGGTTCATACTCTGTACTTCAGGTGTCATCTGTGTTAAGTCAGATGTAGTTATCATAGCCTCTACTTCATCAGGGCTAAGTTTCTTTGTACCCTTTTTCTTTAAGTACGCCTGTACTTGTGTAGATAAGTTTAATAGTGCATCAGGTCCTGATGAGTGTGCTGCTTTAATCTGAGCTTGACTTACGCCCTGCAGTTTTAGATTGTTAGCTACAGACAATAAGTTTTGCACAAGAGTAGTGCGGTTAGCTATAGCTTGCTTACTTTGTTTAGCTAAGTCACGCTGTTCTTCTTTATATACTCTTGCCTCTTCAGCATTACGATCTATTCTTTTATCTAAACTCTCAAGAACACCTGTTGCAAAGTCTGTAGGGTTAAACCAAGATGCCATTATATTATCCTCGTGCCATTAAGCCGCCACCCTCAGGTGCAGCAGGTTGTTCTTCTAATTCAGGCTGTTCCATAGGAGCGTCCATAGGAGGCTCATCATCCATAGCTGGTTCATCATCCATAGCTGGTTCAGCGTCCATATCTGGTTCAGCATCTAGGTTCTGTGCTACTTTTTGCAGTAAAGCTACACCCTCATCTTGTTCTGCAGTAGCTTCATTTTTATCCATAGCGTGTTGTAACAATATAGATATACGTCTGTTCTCTTTGTTGTCATCTATTTGTTCTTTGTTTTCTTGCTCTAGCTCATATGGTACATCTAATGACTCAGCAGTAGCACTAATAAACTTAACTAGGAAAGGCTCTACTAAGAGTCCTACATCTAATGTATGCTTGCCTTCCATAGTGTTAGTAATACGCATAGCTTTAACTAGAGGCTTCACAGGAAAGCCTACTTGCAGTGCAACCATCATGTCATCTACAACGTCAGGCTTAGACAGGTGCTTCATGTAGAACTGCATAGTTTCTTCTGTAGTGCTATACTCAGGTGGACGCTCCCATCTCCTTTCATTGGGTTTACTAGTTAGAGACTGTCCTGGTATAGGAGCACTGAACTGTGATACTGCCATATTACTTTACCTTACTATTTAGTGAAACCTGCACCGAAGTACAAACCTACGATTGCTGATACTATATGTGTGTCTAGTGGGGTTATTACAAAGCCTCTGGCTGACTTCCATTGTATAGCGTCTTCAGGCCCAAACAACCAGTTCATAAAACCACCCTGCACTTCAGTGTAACCTACTATTACACTTACGTCAGGATACCACACTGCTACTACCTTTGGCAAGACAATAATTGATCCTACAGCAGATAATGCAATTAATCTACGTGTCCAAGCAAAGTGTGAGTCAGTCTTACCTGCATTACGAGCAGCGTTAACTTGGTTAGCTTTAAAATTAGCATTAGCTAAGAGCATCTTATTCTGATCAGCCTTAGACTTGTTAGACTGACCCCAGATAGACATCACCCCACCTAGTATGGTAGAGAAGAGCATGGTGATCAGTTCTAGAGGAAGACCAAACATTATGGATTTGCCAATCTGAAAGGGTCTATTCTTCTATCATTTAAAGGAATACCATCACCTATTAAAGAAACATAACTTGCTTTAGGCAATACACTAGAAACATCATCAAATGAATCTATAATACCTGCAGCATATAATTCCCTTATAACACGATTGTCCATGCCTTTAGTAATTTTTCCACCATCTTCTCTACGCAACTCCTTAGCAAAATCTAGTATATTTTTATCTTTAGCAGCCTGTAAAACGGCTGTCCACTGCTGCCCTGCACCCGTACCTCCAACATTATAAGCTAAAGAAGTTAATACATTTTGATATTTAGTATCTAATTTATCCCAAGAAGTACCAATGTCTTTTAGTTTAGAATCCCAACCTTTTTGTTTTACATTATTTTTATCAACACTATCTTTTCTTGCAAGATTCAAATTTTTAGCCATATCTTTATTTAGAATTTTTACTTTTTGTTCTTGTGTAAGAGGTATGTAAGTACCATCTGCTTTTTTATACTTAATGCCATATATCATACCAGATATATCTTCCTTACCACCCTTTTTAATTTTATGTCCAAAGCCTATATCCAGAGATTTATCAGCGTCTGGTAAACTTGCTTCACCTGCATCAGCAGTAATTACTGGTGTAGATCCATGATCACTCTCAGCTATTTTACCTATTTTTAAATAAAAGTCTTCTGACTCTGTAATTTGCATTTCATCAGCTTTTGGTGGTGTTATTGTTTGTGGACGAGCACCTAAACCACGCTCACCTAGAGCTTCTGGTCCTTCTAAAGCATCTACACCCCTAGAAGACCTTGATGTATCTTGTGGAGACGCTAACCCTTCAGGGTCAACACCTCTACCAAACTTTCTGCTTTCCTTTACTCTTTCTGCAAATTGTTCAAGCGCAGTTAATTTTCTCTCCCCTGCTTTAACAGGTCCTGATATAGGACCAGAAGCTTCAGGACCCTCTAAAGCATCCACACCTCTAGATGATACATAGGGTGTAAATGTAGTCTCTTTATTGTGTTCCTCTATGAGTTTTTGTATTTTATTATAATAGCCTTCTTTTTTATTAAGAGGTGCTGAAGTAGAACCTAATCTGTTTGAAGGATCTCTTGCATTGTCTCTAAGTATCTTATCAACATAGAACCCTTGAGATTCTACATCCTCAACAGTAGTCACACCTTTTGTGTACACTACATTATTATTGACTTTTGAAGCTCTGTCTTCACCTGTATCTGGGTCCCTACTTTCTTCTGTTATTATATCAGCATAGTGTTTAGCTATCATCTCTACACTAGAAGTTTTTTCTTCTGTGTTCATCATGTCTTCATATGCATCAAAGTCTACATCTCTGACTACAGTAGGTTTAGTACCTAGCCCTTTCTTAGGTTTATCCTTCTTTTCACCACTAAACCCTTCAAATTGTTTTTCAGGTATACTGTCAAAGAAGTTATCCATTACTGTTTGTAAAACACCTGCCATTTTTATTTCACCTTCAAAGCCTATTACAAATATTACTATACTTAATGTATTCATCTTATTTTAATTTTACGTACCCAGTAGTATGTTACCTACAATTTTCTCAAACACATTACCTGCAAGTTTACTTAGTGTAGAATTACCTGAGGACTCAGCTTCACCACCATACCTTATTTCAGCTACAGCTATGTTGTTAGCTCTTTCTAAGGTATTGTTCCCTGCGTCAAAACTCATAGCCATTAAATCTCGCTCTTGCTGCCATAGCTCATTTAAAGCTTGCATGCTTAAGTTATTAGCTGATTGTACTTCTAACATGTTAGCCTCGTTTATTTGAGCAGTATTTATTGTAGCTACAGATTGACGCCACACAGTGTTAGCCTGTGCAATCACCATTTCATTAGATGCGTTAAACAAGTCTCTTTGATTATCTAAATCAGCTTGAAACTTAACCATAGTGTTTTCTTCGCCTGCATTAAACTGAGACATAGCATTTTCTTGAGCAGTATTAAATGATTGTACCTGCGTAGTCATACCATCATAAAATTGATTTACTTGGTTTATACTTTCAGCGTTGAACTGCAAGTTAGCATTCTCTGCAGCTTGATCTGAGAAGATACTCTGTACTAAGCTTTGTGCTTCAAACATAGTAGCTTGCTGTTCGTTGTCTAAGTTAGCCATATCCATCTGCAAGAATGCCTGAGCCTGTTGTGCTCCTGCTTGCTGGCGGTTATTAAGGTTAGCCATATCAACGTCAGCCATAGAAGCTACGTCAGCCATAAGCTTAGCTTGTTTATTAGATAGGTTAGCTAAATCTACAGTGGCTGCTAAGTTAGCATTCTGTAAAACACGAGACTGATCTGCAGTAAAGTTTACGTTAGCTATTTCAGCGATACGCTCAGCAGTAATAACGTTTACTTGTTGCTTATTAGATAGCTCTTGGCCTTTCATGGCAGCTTCTATTTGAGCGTTAGCTAAAGCAGTAGCTTGTCTTCCTGACAACTCTTCTACTTCTATAGTTAGCTTACTGCTCATGTTGAAGATGTTTGTCTGCTGCTCATTATTTAACTCAATACCACGCTCAGCTATCTCATTAGAGACGTTAAACAAAGCAGTCTGCTGTTTGTTATCTAGCACTTTGCCTTCTAGAGCCGCCTTAGCTACAGCGTCCTGCATAAAGGCAGCCTGCTTACGTGTAGCATCACCCATGTTCTCCTCAAAGGCTTGTGTGCTTTCAAGTACAGCCATCTGCTGTTCGTTAGTTAACTCCTGTCCACGCATAGCAGCCTGTACCTGTAAATTAGCTAGAGCAGTCTGCTGAGAGTTAGACAAGTTACTTACTTCTATCTCTAAGTTCTGTGATGATTTAAGTAGAGATGTTTGCTGTCGGTTGTTTAAGTTGATGTCGTTTACAGAGGCATAACGTGCAGCGTTAGCTAATGACACGTTAGCACTGATGCTTATCTCTTGCCCTTGTAGGGATGCCTTAAAGCCTGCTGTAGCTAACACAGCCTCTTGCTCATTAGACAGGTTAGTTAACTGTAGATTAACATTGTTCATAGAGTTCTGTATGCGAGTAGCCTGCTCATTAGATAGATTAGCTAACTCAAAGCCTTGTGCAGCAGCAGCATTAGCTAGTGCTACAGTCTGCTTATTACGCATGTTCTCTATGTCCATGTTTGCAAAGGTAGCCGCATCTGCCTGCGCTATAGGTATAGCACTCTCCATTGCAGCCTGTATCATAGCTGCGCCAGCCATAGAACTAGAACCCATGCCTCGTGCAGCCATAGCTGTATTCATTTTACGTAGTGCTCCTGCAGCCCACGCTGGTGTACCATCGTTAAAGCCTTCCATAAGCTTAGCCATCTGAGCCTGGACAGTAGAGTTAGCGCCTACTTCACCCTTTACAGCTTTAGCCTCTAGTTGTTGAGAGAACGTAGCAGTAGCAGCTTTAGCAGTTGAAGCGTCATTAAGTGTTTCTAATACTTTAGCTGTAACAATAACTTCTTCAGCATTAAGAATTTTGTTAACATCAACTACTTCTTTTGTGCCTACGGTTGTCTCTTCTGCAGTTACGTCAGGTAGGTACTCTGACTGCTTCTCTTCTGCAGTAGCTATCTCTGCAAAGTTAGCAGCATCCTGTACTACGCTAGTTTCTTGCTCTACTATCTGTGTAGGTGTTAAGTTATAATCTACTACAGCTTTAGCTTTAGGTGTATCAGTAGCAAACTCTGCTGCTACAACATCTCCTACACCTTCAGATGTAACTTCTTTACTTTTAGTATACTCATCAAATAGTGCTGCCTCAGGTGTTTCACCTGCTCCTAACTGCATCTTAAGCTTAGGTATCTGACGTATTGTATCTAA
>Ga0209535_1003175_pt1 | contig 10524 bp, 14 predicted proteins | sample LinPmetageLP28_FD_184041 | JGI IMG/M metagenome (GOLD analysis project Ga0209535, IMG submission 184041) | Marine viral communities from the Pacific Ocean - LP-28 (SPAdes) (version 2) | ecosystem: Environmental > Aquatic > Marine > Oceanic | place: Pacific Ocean | collected 2009-08-22
TTAGTATCTAATGCTGGAAGCACAGCAACAGGAGGCGGTTTTCAGTGTACAATTGGACCCGTAAATGATAGAGGTTAATTATGGCTGGTTACACATATTCAGAATTAACAACAGATATTAGAAACTATACAGAAGTAGATTCTAATGTATTTACTGCTACAGTTATAAATAGATTTTTAGAAAATGCAGAACATAGGATTAATTTAGATTGTCCTATGGATTCTGATAGAATTATGGCACAAGCACAATTTGCACAAAATTTTAATAGCATTACAGTTCCTACAAAAGCTTTATTTATAAGAGGAGTTCAAGTTTTTAATTCTACAGCAGCTACTACAGACCAGGGTTTTTGGTTAGAAAGACGTGATCAAACTTTTATTACAGAGTACGTAGGAGAAGCAACGGGGCCTTCCGGTGGTGCTACAGGTCAAAATGTTAAAGGATTACCTAAATACTATTCTATGTTTGGTGGTGCTACAACAGGAACTAGCACAGCTACTTCAGGTGCTTTATTTGTTGCTCCTACACCAGATCAAAATTATCAATATATTATACACTACAATGCAATGCCAATTGGTTTAGAGACTAATACAGCTGGAACATATGTAAGTAACTATTTTCCTCAAGGTCTATTATATGCATGTTTAGTAGAGGCATTTATGTTTTTAAAAGGTCCAACAGATATGTTGACACTATATGAAAATAAGTATAAAACCGAACTACAAAAGTTTGCAGCGATGCAACTTGGAAGAAGAAGACGAGACGATTACACGGATGGTACATTAAGAATTCCAATCGAGTCACCGCCTCAATAAAATTAGGAGAAAAACATTATGGCAATAACATCAGCAGTATGTAACAGTTTTAAAGCAGAAGTTTTACAAGCGTTACATAACTTTACAGCGTCGTCTGGAAACAGTTTTAAACTAGCATTGTACACAAGTAGTGCTACTTTAAATAAATCAACAACAGCTTACAGTTCAACAAACGAAATTTCTAACACAGCAGGATCTGCTTATTCAGCTGGTGGTATAGCACTTACAAGTGTAACACCTGCTTTATCTACTGATACAGCGTGTTGTGATTTTGCAAATGTATCTTTTTCATCAGCTTCATTTACAGCTAATGGTTGTTTAATATACAACGATACAAATGCTGATAGAGCAGTTTGTGCAATCGCATTTGGTGGAGATAAAGTTGTAACAAACGGAACTTTTACAATTGAGTTTCCAGCAGCAGACGCATCTAACGCTATTCTTCGTATAGCATAAGGTTAAAACCTTATGTCTAACACTTGGAATCAATCCGGAACCACCTGGGGTCAAAACCAATGGGGCGATCAAGCCGACGTTGATGTATCTTTAACAGGTGTTCAGTCAACATCTTCAGTAGGTTCAATTTCACCTGCAGCTGTTGTCATGGGACTAACAGGTGTACAATCAACTTCTAGTGTTGGTACTGCTATAGCTGATCAAACTATTACAGTTCCTTTAACAGGTGTACAATCAGCATCTTCAGTAGGTTCAACTACAATTGATATTATATTAAACATTGATTTAACTTTAACCGGTTTACAATCATCAACTTCAACAGGTTCAATTACAACCAGCGTTGAACAAACAGCAGGTTGGGGCCAAGATACTTGGGGAGCTGAAAACTGGGGTGAGTCTGCTCTTGATGTTACTCTTTCAGGTTTAGCTACAACTTCTTCATTGGGTTCATTGGGTTCTATAGATGCTATGACAGTGGGTCTAACTGGACTTTCAACAACTTCTGCAGTTGGTTCATTATCTCCAACAACTAGTCTTTCACTGACACCTACAGGACAATTAGCAACTTCTGCATTAGGTTCTATAGGTTCTATAGATGATATGACAGTAGGTCTAACTGGACTTTCAACAACTTCTACAGTTGGGTCATTATCTCCAACAACTAGTCTTTCATTAACGCCAACAGGTCAATCAGCAACTGTTTCTCTAGGTGGTTTAATTTTATTTACTGGAAAAGAAGTAACTCCAGCTGGTGTACTATCAACTTCTGCAGTTGGATCAGTAAACGTTGTATCAAACGAAGAAGCATTACTGACTGGTCAATCAACAACTTCTGCAGTAGGTTCGATTTTACCTGCTGATGTAATGGGTTTAACAGGAGTACAAGCGACTTCTAGTGTAGGATCTCTGGTTACTGAAATAGGAGTTCCGTTAACTGGATTATCAACAACATCTTCTGTAGGAGCTTTGGTTTCTGGAATAGGAGTACCGTTAACAGGAGTGTCATCAACTGCGAGTACAGGATCTATTTTACCTGCTGATGTAATGGGTTTAACAGGAGTACAAGCAACTTCTAGTGTCGACGATACAGGATTAATTCTTAAATATTATGGAACATTAACACCTAAAACTAGCACAGGATACACAATTAAAACACCTGCATAATTATGTTTGACTTAAAACTAAATAAACAATATAAATAACAAAAATAAGGAATATAAATAATGGCATCAAGTTTTTCTTCAGATTTAAAATTAGAGCTAATGGCAACCGGTGAAAACGCTGGTACATGGGGCACAAAAACAAATAATAATTTAAACCTTGTTCAACAATCCGTTGCAGGTTTTCAAGCAATAGACGTTGCATCTGGAGATGTTACCCTTGCAATGGATGACGCTACGATTTCAAATGCAAGAAACATGACTTTAAAGTTTACTGGAACTTTAGCCGCAAACAGAACAGTAAATTTTCCAGCAAGTATAGAAAAAGTATTTAATATAATAGATGGGACTAATCATGCAGGGTATACTTTAACTTTTAAAGTTACAAGTGCTTCAGGTTTCTTATTATGTGAGGGCAATAATTATATTTGTCACTCTGATGGAACTAATATGATTAAAGACCATGAAACTAGATATTGGAGAACTGTAACTGCGTCAGAAACAATTCAAGCAGGTGCTCAACTTTTTGTCGATACAAATAGTGGAGCAGTTACAATAACACTTCCAGCATCGCCAGCTAATGGTGACACAGTAAATTTTGTAGATTCTAGATATACTTTTGATTCTAACGCATTGACTGTTGGAAGAAATAGTTCTAAAATAGCAAATACAAGCGCCGACTTGGTAGTCAATACTGAGGGTGCAGCATTCGGATTAGTTTTTTCTGGTTCAGATGTAGGATGGACTTATACGGAGAAATAATATGGCAAATTACGAAGCAACTAAATATAATTTTGATGGATCAGACCTTACAGGTATTGAAGGTACGGCTACAGGTACTATTGTGCCGTGGTCTGCAGCATCGCTACCAACAGGTTTTTTAGAATGTAATGGTGCAACCGTTTCAAGATCAACTTACTCTGCATTATTTGCAATTGTAGGTACTACTTATGGTGCAGGTAATGGATCTACAACATTTGGTTTACCTGATTTACAAAATAATGTACCAATTGGAAAATCAAATAACAAAGCTTTAGCTTCAACTGGTGGAGCAGATACTGTAGCAGTGGCGTCTTCTGGAAACATTTCTACAAGCACAAACACAAATACGAGCACAACCACAAACATTAACGTTACAGGTAACGTAGCAGGTTCAACAGCCAATGCTACTTTATCAACAGCACAATTAGCATCACACACTCACACGCCGACTGCACAATCGCATGGTTTTCAACTTGGACAACAAGGTACAAGTTATGGTAGATTAAATCCTAACGCAGTAAATAACCCAGCTTCATTACCGTTGAATAACGCAGGTTCGGGTCAAGGTCACTCTCATAATATGAGTGCCAATTTTTCTGGTAGTGGTAACGCTTCAAGCTCAAGTTCAAGCTCAAGCTCAAGTACAAGTAGTTTTTCAGGAGGTACGGCAAACCCTTCTGTATTACAACCTTATTTAACAATAATTTATATAATTAAAACTTAGGAGAAATAATATGGCAACAAACGCGAATTGGACAATAGTATTTGATGACAAATGTGTTATTAAAAACTACGCGGAAGGTGCTTCTGAAGGTATTGGTTATGTAATTTCTGATGACTCTTTTTGGAGTGATTCTAAATGGTCTAACATTTGGGCTGTTCAACACGGAACATCTAATACTTCTGACCAAGTAGAACATAGAGATTCAACTGCTCATTGTAGTTGGGAAGATGCTAACTTAGGCGACATTAATCAATTTATTACTAAATGGGATTCAGCTCACTTAGCTAAACTACAAGCTGATTGGGACAATGAAAATGTTGATGGTGAAACCGAGGCTGAAAAAATTGCAAGAATAGGTGCAAGACCTACTTCGTATTCTTCTCAGTAAGATAATCTATTTTTTTCTTAAAATTAAAACCCTGTCCTTGTTCTACATTAAAGATTAAACTGTATCTATTTGTTTCTCCTTCATACTTATCAAATCCATGTGATAGTTCAGGAGGAAATATATAATAATCTCCGGGTTCAGGAGTTATTTTTAAATTTAATTCTGGTAAAATTAAATCACAACCTTTAGTTAAATATAAAACACCATGCAAACAGTGATGAATGTGAAAATCTAATGAATCTCCTTTTTTTATTTCATTTCCCCAAGCATTACTAATTACAAATTTTTCTAAAAAATATTCAAATATGTCGGGACGTGTTGTTTGATGTTTATTTATTAAATAAATTAAAAAATCTTTAAATAAAGGTTTATCGATAAAATAATTCCAATCTGTCATACCTCCTTTTACATTGGTATAATTTTGCATTTCTAAATCTAAATTATTTTTAATTTCTATAATTAGATTATTAACTACATCTAAATAGGGGTAATGACCAAAAATTATATCTACAGTTCTAGGATAAGTAGCAGTAATACTACTTTTAGTTTCTTCTAATTTATTGTTTTTATTTAAAAAACTAATCATCTAACCAGCATCCAAGAAGTTAAAATATATTTTGTACCAGACAATGGTGGATTACCTCTATGTAGATAAGGAAAACCTGCTGGCCAAATAACTATTCTACCTGTTTTAGGTTTTACTCTTTTTGAAAAATGTAAAAATTCAGTTTCTCCACCGTCTTCAATATCATTTAAATATATTGAAAAAACAAAAGCTCTAGGTTCGTTATCAAATCCTTGACCGTGTTCAATATGCCAAACATGATAACCTTCTGTAGGAAATGTTTTTTGTATTTTTAAACTCGTGTAATGAAATTGATTGTTGTAACATTCGCTAGCTCCTGTTTGTTCTATGTAATGTCTCCAAGCAAGATCGTAATTAAACATTAAAGGTTTTAATGTTTCCCACCAAACGTTTACACACCCTGCATTTGCAAAATATTGTTGATCTTGTTTTTGTAAAACAGAAGATCCTTCTCCACCAATTCTACTTACAGTGTTATTAAAATTTGTTTGATCATCATATAGTTTTATTGCGTTATCACACTCTTCTTTGGTAATGTAATTGTCATATATTCCAATAAAATTACCACCTAACTCAACTATTTTTTCCATTTGTTATCCTCGCACTCCTTTTGTTGTCTTGTTGTTTTTATCATAAGCATGTTTACTATTAATACCATTTTGATTTACATAGTGTAAAAATATTTGGGCCATACCATCACCTTTATATATCCCAGGTCTTCCGTGTTTTTGATCACATCCTGCATACAAAACTGCATCACCTTCTTCTAATTCAAAAGAAGTATCTTTAACAATAATAGGCCAATTATCATATTTTTTAATACAAGCAGTTACACTTATTTCACAAGCAGGTCTATCAACATGTTTTTTTAAAGTTGCACCAAACACATAATATCTCCAATAAGCATAGGTAGGAAATAATTTTAAATTAGATTCTTTTTCAACACTTGGTAATTTAACATCTAACAAAGCTGTCATTAATGGATCACGGTACCAAGATGGAGAAAAAGATTCATCAATTTCATAATCTTTATTATGATCTAACCTATTATAACAATATTTTTTAAGCACCTCTAATTCTTTTTCTGAAAAAAAATTTTTTATTAATTTATAATTTACTGCATCCATGAAACTATACTATACCTTGTTCCTTTCGTAATTGGTTCAATACCATGAGGATACATAAAATTACTTGGAAAAAATACAATTGAACCTTTGCTAAGTTTTAATCTTTTAATTTCTTTCTTTTTTTGATCTGTAAAAATTAAATCTCCGCCTTCATAATCATCATTTAAATTTATAATAAAACTTAAAAGTCTTGCAGAATCAGGAGCATGATCTGTGTGAATTTCATACTTTCCGCCAACATTATATTTTAACAAATCTATTTGACTTATTTGTGATTCGTCTATTATAGGAAATTTTATTTTGTAATAAGTATAAAGTCTTTCCATTTCTTGTTTTATATAATTCCAGTAAAATAAATCTGTCGGTATTTCTAAAGATAAACTATAGCCTTTTACATTTCTTGTATTTGTATCTAAACCATAACCAATCGTTAAATTTTCTTTAGCTTTATGATTTATTAAAGGTATAATTCTATTTATAAAATTAGGACAAACCATATTTTTTATTTCAACAATTGCTTCTAAGTGATCTTTCATTTTATTCTTTATACATTAGATATATTACTTATAAACGTAATTAAAATCAATCTTTCACTGGTACAAACTTCTGCTGCGTGAAATTGTTTTGAATCAAAACAAATCATTCTATTAAATTTTCCATCATAGTGTATTGTTTTATTAAAATTTTTATTGTGTTTAATTTTGTAATCAAGCACTATTTTTTTATGTTCGTCGGTATAAGTTTCTTTGTTTTCAAAATATTTATATTTTTGAAAATGATTCACATTCCAATCAGGAAGTGTAAATTCTTCTTTTAAATTAAATATAGAAGTTCCTGCAGTGTCTCCTGGAGTTAAATAAATAATAGCTGTTAATGATGAGTCTATATCTGGATGAACCCAACCATCATTTTTGTCTGGATCACTTTTTTGAAAATAACTATAAGCTGAAAAATTTTTATCTTTATTTGAATAATAAATATCAATTATTTTTTTATTAACATAATCATGTAAAGGTTTATTAATTACATGCAAGAAATCGCTTCTTTTTCCAGAAATATACTTTGTTGGTTTAAATTCAATTTGATCAATAAGTTCAATTATCTTATGTGGATCATTAAAAAAATGATCTTTGCAAACGCTTGGACTAAAATTACTCATAAATATTGCTCTTTCATTCTTTATACATTTAATATATAACACAATTTAAATATTTCAAAGGTTTTTATGTTACAAAAATTAGGTTTTTTACCAGGATTCAATAAACAAGTTACAGCAACAGGTGCCGAATCTCAGTGGACAGACGGCGAAAATGTACGTTTTAGATATGGTACACCTGAAAAAATAGGTGGATGGTCTCAATTAGGACTAGATAAATTAACAGGTGCTGCAAGAGGTTTACATCATTTTGTTAATCAAGATTCTATTAAATTTGCTGCCATAGGAACAAACAGGATTTTATATATATATTCTGGTGGTGTGTATTATGACATACATCCTTTAGTTAATCCATCAGGAACAGCAATCACAAGTGCATTTAGCACAACTACTGGATCGCCAACAGTTACTATAACCGCATCTTCAAATGGGTTTAAAGCAGGAGACATAGTTTTATTTGGTATTGCATCTACATTCAGTGCTATTACTAACTCTAATTTTGGAGCTTCTGATTTTGCAGAAAAAAAATTTATGGTTACATCTATTGTAGATGCTAACAATTTTACAATTACAATGCCTAGTAACGAAACAGGTAGTGGAGCTTCTACTTCTGGAGGTATTACTTATTTTAGGTATTACAGTGTTGGACCCGCAGAACAATTAGGTTCTTATGGATACGGTACATCTCTATATGGTGGAAATATATTAGGATCATTAACAACAACTTTAAACGGATCATTAAGTGCTAATGCATTTGGTACAGGCGGATCTGGAACAGATATTACATTAACTAGCACAACAGGATTTCCAACTACCGGTACAAATTTTATTCAAGTTGGAACAGAAGAAATTTCTTACACAGGTGTGTCAGGAAATAATTTAACAGGTATTACTAGAAATGTTAGAGGAACTACGAACGCATCTCACTCTAGCGGAGAGACAGTAACTGATACATCCAGTTGGACAGGATGGGGTTCTGCTGCAGACAACACTGATTCAATAACAGATCCTGGTTTATGGTCCTTAGACAACTTAGGATCAACATTAATAGCATTAATACATAACGGAGAATGTTTTCAATGGAATGGTGATGCAGCTAATGCAACAGCTGTTAGAGCAATTATTATAACCGGTGCACCTACAGCGTCACGTGATATGGTGGTGTCAACACCTGATCGTCATTTAGTATTTTTTGGAACAGAAACAACTATAGGTGATAAAACCACACAAGATGATATGTTTATAAGATTTTCTTCTCAAGAAAATATTAATGACTATACACCTACAGCAGAGAATACTGCTGGTACACAAAGATTGGCCGCTGGATCACGGATCATGGGTAGTAAATTAGGTAGAAATGCAATTTACGTTTGGACAGACACTTCTTTATTTACCATGAGATTTGTTGGAACTCCTTTTACATTTGCTTTTGAACAAGTTGGTACTAACTGTGGATTGATTGGTATGAACGCAGCTGTAGAAGTTGATGGTGCAGCTTATTGGATGTCTGATAATGGTTTCTTTAGATACACCGGTAAACTAGAATCTATGGATTGTTTAGTTGAGGATTTTGTTTACGATGATCTTAATACTACATCTAATCAATTAGTTTATGCTGGTATAAATAATTTGTTTGGTGAAGTTATATGGTTCTATCCATCCGCTACATCTAACAATGTTAATAGAGCAGTTGTGTATAGTTATCTAGATTCAACGGCTAAGAGACCTATATGGTTTACAAATGATAGTAGTTTATTTCCTAGAACAACATGGGAAGACTCTGCTGTATTTGGTTTACCTCACGCAACTCAATACGATTCAGACACAGACATTTCTTTTGATGTGCAAGGAAACACAGAAGGTGTTACATATTATTATGAACACGAAACAGGAGTTAATCAATTAAGAGATGGAGCAACTACAGCTATCCCGGCTAATATTACTTCTGGAGATTATGATATTACACAAAAAGTTGTAAGAGGAGCAGCTACAAACATGGCTGATCTTAGAGGTGATGGTGAAAACATAATGAGAGTTAGTAGAATTATTCCTGATTTTATATCTCAACAAGGAGATGCTATTATACAACTAGATTTAAGAGATTATCCAAATGATACAGCTTCTAGTTCATCCCTTGGACCTTTTACAGTAGCAAGCAGTACAACAAAAGTTGATACACGAGCAAGGGCAAGAGCTATAGCTCTTACAATATCTAATACGGCTATAAATACTAGTTGGAAATTAGGAACTTTTAGGCTAGATATACATTCTGGAGGAAGACGATAATGATTGATAAAAGAATGATGTATGCACAAGGTCAAAGAGTTGCAAAATCCTCGGATGGTTCAAGACCAGGATATCGTGGTGATGCAGCCTACCATAGCTATAGTTCTTCTTCAGTTGGAAAGGATAGAGGATCAGCGTCTAAATCAGATATTGGTAGTGGAGCTGCTAGCAATAATGTTTCTGCTGGTTCCGACAATAGAGGAGATCCTAATGTTAATGTTCCATTAAATCAAAATCCAGATGTAAGTCTAGCATTAAGAGAGTCAATAGCACCAACTTTAGCTCCTGGACAAGCTGAGAACGCTCGATTGGCAGTAGGTCAGTCTCAATTAGATCATTTATATGATACAGGTGTTTCAAAAATTAATGCACCTTTTGGTTTACCCACACCTTTTACAACAGCTTTAAATTTTGCTAAACCTCTTAGAGATATTAATTTAACAAAAAACATAGACTACTTTAGAGATTTAAAAAGAAGAAACCCAAATTTAAAATATGACTTAACTAAGGAAGGTTATGAAAGTTATATGAAAGATAGATTATCTGGTTATACAGACGCTGCTGGTAATACCGACTCTAATTATTTTTTAAACCCACAAGGAAATTATGTGTTAAGAGATGGAGAAAGTGAAGGTATTATGGAAGTAGTTGATCAAAATGATGATGGTACTGGTGATGGTAGTGGTGGTACTAATGATGGTTCATTAGTTTTAAGATATCTACATGATTACCCTGACGAAGTAGTAAACCTACAAGCCATGGGTGTAACCAATACAGATGAAATGTTGCAAGTAATGTTAGATAGAGCTAAAAATTTGTATACAACATAATGGCTAAAATAGTACAGTCATTAACAAGAGCTAGCTCAGAGTATGAAGAAGATGTAGCACAATCTTTGGTTAGAGATTTAGATGCAGTTCTTGAAAAATTAAACACAACGTTTCAAGAAGAATTAAAACAGGAGATAGAAGCTAGAAGTTTCTTTTTAGATTAATGGCAGTAGTAAACCAATATAAATTTAAAGGCATAGATAATAATACAAGTGGTAGTGCACTAACACCACT
>Ga0209535_1003176_pt1 | contig 10523 bp, 20 predicted proteins | sample LinPmetageLP28_FD_184041 | JGI IMG/M metagenome (GOLD analysis project Ga0209535, IMG submission 184041) | Marine viral communities from the Pacific Ocean - LP-28 (SPAdes) (version 2) | ecosystem: Environmental > Aquatic > Marine > Oceanic | place: Pacific Ocean | collected 2009-08-22
TGTCCGGTGGTCGGTGTTGCTGAAGGCTTCTTCGCCTTAAGTAATTCCTTACCAGCTCTAAGTAATGCCTTAAGGGACATTGTCCCTCCTATGTAATTTTAGTAGGTTTGTTTCTACCTAGTTTGCAACCACGTGCTTTGACACTAACGCCTTTAGAATAGCCCATAGGTCTTTGCATCATCATGCCACCCATATTTCTTTTGATAGGATCACTTCCTCTTCCCAAAAATTTCTTAGCTTTTTTTAATCTATCTACAGCGACTGCAATTCTGCTTTTCATTTCACCTACTCTACCAGTGTCCATACCACCACCTTTACTTAAACCATAGACTCTTGAATCTATATCTTTAAACTTTGTAGGCTCTGTACTATTTTTTTGATCATGTGCTTTTGCACTAAATCTTGTAATTTTATAAGTGCCGTCTGATTGTCTAGAAGAAGTTCTCGAGCTACTTATAATAGGTGTTTTTCTAACTGGTTTTACTTTACCACTCGGTGTTACAACTCTTGTTTTAGATAAAACTTTATACTTATCTCTTCTTTTTCCAGAAAGATCTGCTACATCTTTTGATTTTGATGGTGATAGTGCTGCCCTACCCGTTGCTCCACCTGTTTTGTAACCCATAGGTCTTTGCATCATCATGCCACCACCCATTTTTTTCTTAACATCTTTTTTTTTCATTTTAGATTTTAAGTATTGTTGTGCAGCGACTCCCGCAGCAGCGATAGGTAAAACTATTTTACCAATTTTAGTTGCACTTGCTGCTTTCGTAACACCCGCTAACATCTTTCTTCTTTTATTGAAATCAGTAGCAGACTCTCCAGGTTTAAAACCTTTTTCTTTTCTCATCTCTGCCATTGTAGTAGTATTAGGGTTTTTACCCATTCTACTTTTTTGTTTATTAAACTGTATCTTCATCTTAGAAAGATTCTGAGCTCTTTTAGTTTTATTAACCGTAGGTTTAACTGAACTGATAACAGGAAGATCTAAACCACTTCCTCTTTTGTATTTCATTACACCACCCATTCTTTTACCAAGAATTTCTTTTTTCTTTTTCATAATCTCTGCTGCACCACCAATTAAGGGTGCGCTTGAAGAACTTTTTTTCTTATCTAAATATTTTTTACCCATGATTCCTAAGGCTAACATTCCTAATGCAGCTTTTTGAACTTTACCATCTTTAACTTTTTCATCTTGAAGACCCATGCCTCTGCCTTTTGCTTGGCCACCTGTTAGCATTTTTTTAGTAGATACACCTGCTTTATTTATTTGAGCTTTTCTTTGCTGATAAAATCTTTCGTCAGACATAGGAGAGTCATCTTTTTTTTTAAAATTTTTTAATCTTTTTTTTGTAAGTGGATGTTTATCTTTGAAATCTATATCACCTCTATCCATTGCTGGACCAAAACCCATTTTTCTGTATCTTGCTTTTTTACCTTCTCTGGCTCTATCTTCTTTCATTGACATAAGAAACTCCTAATAATATTTATATTCTTTTTCTACTTTAATGTGATCATCATCCCAATCATCAGAATATGTTGAAACAAATCCACCTTGTCGATATCTTAACACAGCTTGTGTCATAGAATCAACATAGTCATCATACTGTCCATTAGGAAACGCTGCGCATTCCTCAATTACTTCCTGTGCCCAGTGTTCATCTAACGGTGCCCACACCATACCAGATTCAAATACAGGTGCACAGCTATTTATTCTAGTATGCTTGTCTCGTCCTCTAGCTGGAACATAATCAACTACAGGTATTCCCGCACGTCTAAGTTCATGAATTAGTGGTGTACCACTAGCTTTAGCTTCAATAATAACAGTTTCAGGTTCCCAATAATGATATTGTTCTAAGGCAACATTTTTTAAATCAGGAAAATCATAACGTCCCTTTTGAGCATCTAATAATATAATTGCTTTCTCATAACCTTCTATAGGTTCAAATACCCCCCAGGTGGTAATAGCAGAATAATCTGCAGTTTCTTTTTTAGAAAATGCAGTATCATAACTTTGTATAACATGTAGTAACTTTGGTAAATTTTCTTTATCGTAGTCATTCCACCAATCCCTTTTTATAATTGCACCCTCTTCTGAGGTTGGGTCCTGCATGTATTGTGCATTCCAATTTTTAGTTGAGATTGAGGCTTTAACAGAATCTAAATCTTCTTTATTCCAGTACTCAGGCCATACAGGTTTATCATCTGGCATGATTGCAGGAAAAGAAATTACTTTCCATTGATCTGCTTTATTTTCTTTTTGTGCCTTAACCAACCTTCCTGTAAGATCATCAGTAGCCCAACGAGTCATTACTACAAGAATACGGCCACCGGGTTGTAAACGTTGTCTGGGTCCTGAACTGTACCATTCGTAAGCACGTTCCATCGCTGTATCCGACAAGGAATCTTGTTCCGTATGTGGATCATCAATGATAAGCAAATCGGCCCCTCGTCCTGTAATAGCACCGCCAACACCCGCTGCAAAGTATTCACCACCATGATTGGTTTCCCACCTGCCTTTTGCTTTACTGTCTTCTCTTAGTGTAACATTTCCAAATATTTCTTTATACTCCCTAGTGTTCATTAAGTTACGAACCTTGCTACCGAACCTTGAGGCTAGTTCAGCATTGTGAGAAACTTGCATAATTTTTTTCTTGGGATACTTACCAACATACCAAGCGGGGAATAGATAAGAAGCAAATTCAGATTTAGTATGACGTGGTGGCATATTGATCACGAGCCTCTTTGCATCACCATCTGCAACATCTTGAAATGCTTCAGCAATAATTTGATGGTGCCCAAACTTCTTTGGGTCCTTTGTTTTACGATAAATAAAATCTTGCCAAACAGACTCTGCAAAAATTAAAAAATTATCCTGGCAGAGCTTGATCCACTCTAATTGTTTTTTTAGAATTATATCTTTTAATTCTTCTTCAGTTAAATTTTCAATTTTCATCTCGTTTGGGACCCTAGTGTATCTATATAACCTACTTTGTAAACCCTTTCGCCTCAAAAAACCTAGCCCTAGAACGCGAAATCCTGATGGGTAAAAAGTAAAAACGATTTTAAGATTGAGTATGAGCCTTCTAGGTGTGAGATAGATACAGCAATGGCGCGTAGTATAACGCGCCATTGGTTAGTATTAATTAGTCTGTGTTGTGTATAGCTTGAACAAGCGTACTAAACTTCTTGAGTATATTGTCCTTGAACTCGTCAACGATTGGGTTGCCAACGTTCTCAAGTATGTGCTTCTCACACTCGCCCATTAACAACTGAAACATGATCTCATAGTTGAGTTGTTTTTTCTGTCCATTGTCCACCACCATGTCGGCTAGTGTTGTAGGTGCATTTGAGTTTAACTTCTCACTCAATACATTAGCTATGTTTATCAAATCATTATTGGGCATTTGATACCTCGCCAATAGCTTTATATTCACAGTAAGCTATTTGTTTTTGGTGTGCATTGTATAAATCTAAATGACTTAATTTAAATTTATCTTTGTCAAAAGATTTTCTAACTCTGTTAATCTTTTGTAATCCAAAACTATTTCCATGCTCGTCTTGAACAATGATTAAGTTTTGGTTGGTTCGATCAAATAGATTAACAATGTGTTCTTTCATTGTGTCTAACTCTTTAGATAGTCTATTTGCTTTTAGCTTTAGTGTTGCATAAGCTAAGACTATTTTTTTCTCGTCTTGCTTTAGCTTTTTTATTGCTTGTGGCATTTGTTACCTCTTTGTTAAGTTATATATTCTTATGAATACCCTCTCTTTATACATCTCATGTAATCTTATGCAATAGTTTATTTATCTTTTTTTTAATTAAGTTTGTTAGGTCTAGCAATAGTAAAACTAGCATTTAATCTTTCTCATAATCCTGCAACCATTCATTTATAGTAATACCTAAATGCTCTGGAAAATCAGTTATTGTTTCGGTGTTCCATGTGCCGTCTGGATATCTCCATGTAACAGTTAAGCCCCAACCCTCAGCACGAGGACGAGACGAGGCGACAGTTGTCGCCTCGTTAATTTTATGTTTAGCCATTACCAACTACACCAATATTCAACGACCTTTTTCTCGTTGATAGATTGCTCACAGAATTTAAGAAACTTAATATCTTGTTCCTTGTACTCCTTGACACTATCCTCTTGGAATTGTTGACCCCAAAAAAATCCATCATCAGCATGATAGTCAGAAAAATCTTTCTGTATCTGTTCAGCTAACTCTTTGACAACTTCTTCGGTCAAGTAGCATGGTGCAGGTTGATCTCCATTGAAACCTAGATGAGATAAACTCCCTTCTATGTTTTCAGCAGGGTTTTGTTCTGCCCACTTCTTCGCCATGAACTGTTGAAGTCTTGCGTGTTTTCTCCACACAAAAACATTTGCTTTATCTCCGTAGTCATCATCAGAATAGTATTGTTCCCAATCTACTTTTTGACCTCGAAGGTGTGCGTGTTGATCTAGTCCCATAACTTTTCTCCTTTGTTAGTTTATTCTATCTCTTATCAACTCCCATATACTAATGCAACAATTATCTTTTAGAATCATTCTAAAGTAGAACCCAACCATTCTTACCACAGCAGTTCCCAGCAGGGGGCTCAGCTTTATAGTAATCTATGTAGCACATTATCCATTCACTCAAACGAGACCGAGCTTCACCATCAGCTTCCGAGCGCCGTCCTGTACCCAGCAGTAGCTTCTGCGCAGGGGGATGCAACTCTAGAAACGAGACGACATGTGGGCATCAGAGTATACCAACGAGCGAGAGCATCAGGATCCCAGTGCCCGCTAAGGTGAGCCCTGGGAACATGAAGAGAAGGCACAGCCAAACGACAACGATAGTCACTCTCCTGCAGCTTCTGCTGCAGGGCCGTCATCCTTCACCTCCGATTCTTTCCATGTATTTCCATTAGCGATGCAGCGAGATCCGGTGCCCCCGGTAAGCGCGTATACTTTTCCTTCTTCAGGCTTATCAATTGAGTCCTGAGCAGCTGGTGCTGCCAAGGTCCGTGTTCTTTTGTTCATAGTTCTCCTTTGGTTAACGAGCTATATATAAGATACGATGGGAGACCTGTCAAGGCCTTTCTTTTATTTTTTTTAATCTTTCTTCGAACGACCATTTCTTTTCCTCTGGTAGTTCTCGTACCACATCAGCTACCAGCTCCTGAAGACTGGTTACCTGCTGCTGGAGCTCATCTATCTTCTTGTTGTAGGAACGAGCTTTGTTCTCGCCTCGAACGAGATCTAATGCATCGAAATCTATTGCCATATTTTCCTCCTTTGTTTGTCTGACCATACGACATCATGGGATACCTGTCAACCGAAAGTTCTCCTGATCCCAGTCTGCACCCCCTGAAGACTGAGCTGCACGGGGCTCACCGTTGTCCAGTAAACGAGAACGAGGTTTGCCATTAACGAGAACGAGAAACGAGATCCTGCTGCTGGTCCCCAGGCCACCGACACTAACAAAGAGGGAAAAGATCGGTGGCCAGGAAACGAGAGCTACGCTGCATCAGGCCGTGATCCCAGCTCCTGCAGCATCCTGCGCTGGACCATTGGCCAGTCTAACGGGAACGAGAACGAGGCAAACGGGACGAGGGAACGAGCATCAGTAAACACGGACACCGGTCTGTACAGTTTAAGAGTTCTCTGCAAGAGGGTCTCATCCAAGATAATAACTTTGCCTCCTGCCTTTATATATTTATTGATCCAAACAATCTGCCACTTATTTAGCTTCGGATAACTTAACGAATCTGATTTTAATTCTATCCAGAATACTTCATTGCCCATGACTGCGTGAACATCAGGAATACCATTGATTGTGCTAGATTCTATGCGAGTTAGAAAGCAATCAGTCAGTCCTTGCTTAACCTTTTGCCATAACCTAGTTTCCCCGTTTTTGTTAGACATGATTAAGTAAGTTAATTATAATTTAATTTTCCTAATTGATTTAATAACTGCAGTTGGAATAATAGTTGTTGCACCGATATTGTCAAACGTTGGTTTATCTTTAGACTTAATGTAATCACTAAATATCCTTGTAATACCTTTGCTTTGACTTAATAAATAACCTTTTGATACACATACAGGTAATTGTTCTTTGCTTAAATCTTTTGTGCTACTCCAACCAGCATCACCTTCAATATCAAGCCACTCTATTTCCACAAATGGGTAATCATCAATTATATTACCGAGATTTTTAAAATCAAAGTTTAGTATTTTAGATTGTTGTCGTTTCTTTTTAATCATCGCTTGTTCTTAAATTCATTTTCATAAGTTAAGTCAGTGCCGTGATCTTTTATTTTTTTATAAACTCTTTTTTCATCAATGGAAACTTTAATGGTGCCAACTGAAACAATAATAGTTGAGTTATGTACTTGATTAAATACATCTAACCAATCAGACCAACTAGCCTTGCTCAATTTCTGCAACGTCTTCGGACTCAACAACAATCGTTTTGGCGTTGTGCCCATCGATTTTGTTTGATAGTTCCTCAAGCTTTTTTTCAAGTTGCTCACGTGACATACCCTCCAAACCACTAACTGTTACTTCTTTACGATCTACATATGCTCCAGCTAATTGGCCGGATCTATATTCTGCGTTGATTGCTGCTGCGTACTGTTTTTCTTTTTCAGCGCTGTTAGCAATTCTTTCTAATCTTTTGTAACGTCTTAGGTTGTCACTCTCGTATTTTTTAACTTCACGCTCAAATAATTTATCAAAATATTTAGCTATATGAGGGCTGTGTTTTCTAGATAACATTCTAGATGCAACAGATCCATAATCTTTTTCATTAGTGCAAACATAACCTGCACGTTTAAGTGCTTCAGCTTGTGTGATGTTACCCCAATCTTGCACATAGATTTCAACAAACATTTTTTGTTTTGGAGTTAAATCTAATTCAGTTCTTAATGATTTCTTTTTTAGTCCACCAGGCATTATTTCAATTTGTTTAAGTCTCTTATGATCATTCGTCTTTTGCTTTTAATCAAATGAGGACTGTTAATATGAAAACTTTTCATAGGAATTTTACTTTGTATTTCTCTTCTTATACCAGATTTCACATCGCTCTTAGCAATCGATCTTGGAACTTTACTTTCTTTTACAATTTCAGAAGTTTTTTTACCTCCTGATTTTCTATAAGCTTTGTAAGCTTTTTTAATACCTGTGGTAAGTAAGTCAGTAATTAATTTTTTAACCATAATTTTCTACTATATAGATATTTCAGAGTAATGACTAGTTCCTAATAACCAACTGTTTGCGTTCCCGCAAGAGTGGTGTATCCCAGATACACCATAGATACACCATAGATACACCACTAAAATTGATTAAAACCCTTGCTATTATTGACTAATAGAACATTAGATACACCAGATACACCTCTTTTACCCCCTGAGCACTTTTCTTTTTCAATCACTCTAGATAATCTATATAGTAGAAATTTTATATTTGTCCGGTGGCCGTTATTCTGGTACAGTTTAGCTGTGTTCAATCACAATTGGTTAATTACTTCTGGAGGTTTTTCGAGGTATTGCTCCCTATGTTTTCCTCCAGGAGTCAAACACATTCGTCCCCCATGACTAGTCACTTAATCTTTTTAAATTTTCCTTAACAATTAATTTTTTAATTACTCTTCTCTCTTCCTTACTACTTGCTGCTCGATATCGTTTATATAAATCTCTATAACTAATCCAGGACTTCTGTAATTTAGTAAAATGTATTTTTCCAACATTAACTAATTTTAAATACTCACCTCGAACAAACTCTGGATCCATGTCAGCACCCCAACAAATGTCTTGAAATTCTACACTATTACTTAAAAACCATTTGTGCGAATCATGCTTATGATAAGTTTCTTTTTTAAACCCTGATGGGTTTACAGCATCTTCTAAAGCTTGAACAAGAATAGCTTGAAATAACCTTTGTTCAGCAAATGCTTTAGGTTTAATTATCTCTAAAGACAATTTAATGCCCAAAAATTTTAGTAAGCTCGGAGCACAAGTCATAGGCTTTTTTTCTATCCATTACAAAAGTTTTAGATAATTTTTTAGATCTAGATCTGCTAGAATTTTTATAAACCCTGAAATAAAGGTTCCACATTCTTTGAATATAGTACATCTTGTCTTCACCAGTCATGATGTCTAACAATATAATTGAATCTTTAAGTAAACCTTTAGGTTTTTTTACGTTCATCTGCATAACCACAGTGTGGGAAAAGATATGGATTGGAAAAATCTACACCGTGGTTAAGCATTTTTAACGACCAACTTGATACCTTTAGCTTGCGCTGCAAGTTTTCTACCTGATCGCCATCTATCCTCGATCTTATCAAGGAAAGAAAGACTGAAATTTCCTAAACCAAAGTCATTTCCACAATACAACTGAAACATTAAACCCGTTAACTCATCATACGTTTTTTTATTAGGACACACCATCACTAGCTTGTCCAACGCATGGTTCAATGCTTCTTCACTACTTTTCTTCATAGCTCTACCCACAAAATTATCCTTTATTTAAGTTAATTTGAGTGTCAATTGTTCGGTGAAAATAAAGTGTTTTGAAAGCCCCACTTATTTCATTTAGGCTTAGGAATACTTTTTAATTAATAATGATTTTGATTTTGATTGCAAGTAAAAAAAAGGGCCAGTCTCCCGGCCCTAATTCAACATCTGTGATGTTTATTATTACTTCAAGAGTTTCTTTCCTTGAGTCAATAAATTCTCTTTCATTTTAGGTTCAGCAACACCTTCTTTCTTAGCTATCTTTTTTATAGAATCACTAACCATTTTTTTTATCATGTTGCCTGGGTTCCTAAGGCCATTTGCTCCCATAGCCCTTATAATTGTGTATGATTCGATATCAACAGCAATTGATTTCCATTTGTTTACGTCCATTATTTCTCCTATTTATCCTGGTATTCTTTAGTTTTGTAAAACTCAACTAAATTTATTTTATTTTTTTGTGTAAGTCCTGCGTTATATATTCTCTCAATGATCGCTATATAATCAGCAGTAGACGTACCCGATAAGAACCATGAAGATTTACTTTTGCAAGCAGTTTTAAATCTTTTAGGATCAAATTTAGGATGTTTGTCAGCAACAATATAAGACACCACCATGGAACGTTTGAATCTTTTATTCTTCGTAGATTCCATACCATAGAAATATTTTTTAAGTTGCATCAGCTGTGACCCTATTCGATCGGTATGTTCGATACCTCCTGCAGGAATTACAAATCGTCCTGTTTTAAAATCATTACTGATTCTTGACCACAGTGACGTTTGTTTTAATAAAAGAACTACCATCTCTGCAACATTAATTCCGTATTGTTGCATTTTGTTTCTAACAATTCGATAGTCCATTTTATTTCTAGCACAGTGTTGATCTAAATAATTTTCCATAGACCAGTTTTTACGACCTGTGTTAAGTCTAGCCACATCTAACGGATCATCAGAGTTCATAATAATATATGGAACTTTTAGATCCAATTGTTTTCTAGCCTCTAGTGTATGTTGGCCATCGACAACTTCCATGTTTTTGTTTACACGAATTGGATCGTATAAATCTTTTTCTTCAATCAACTTTTTAAGTTGTTGTACGTGTGCTTCATCTACAGGTCTGTTACCTCTAGTCTTTTTGAATTTACTGTAATCAGTAGTTTCAAAAAATTTATTGTGTATTGGTTTACTCATCTTTTACTCCTTGGTTATTTGATATTTATTTCTTTGGTTCTTCTACCAGGTATCCATGCACTAACTAATGGTGGATCAGTCAATCCATCCATAGCATCTATATACACAGTCAATTCACCTGCATTTGTTTTCATAGTTACATAACAAGTACCCTTGTTTCTAACATCTAACTTTATGCCTTTGGCATATCTTTTTTCGAACTTATATTTTTTTCTAACAATAAGTTCTTCTTTACTATTATGTTTAGCCATATCTTTTCCTCCTCGTTAATTTAAAATTAAATATCCAAATGCAGCAAAAATAAACAATAAAACTTTTGCAGGGATAATTGTCAGTAATGCAATAAACATCATACTAAATATAAGGTCTTTCATCGGCACCTCTTTGTTGATCTTGTATAAGTTTATTAGCAATTGTTTCGTTAATTGGATATATCGGCATATCTTCAAAGTTCATTGAACACTGCTGCAACATCTTCATAACTTCTTGGTAAGCATCGTCTTGGTACTCTAATGGTTCGCCATTCATGTCAGTTTTCGGTAGCCGTAATAAAATATTTGCTATTTTCTCAGCCCAATCTTTGAACACTTGTGAATCGCATTTTGATATAGTTGCCATTTGGCCTCCTCTTTGTTATTATTATTATGTATCTTTATATAAACATTTTAATGGGATATGCAAGTAAATAATAAGCTAGGATAATATAGGAAAATGAAGTACGTTTTAATTTTATATTTATGTTCAACTATTACGGGTGAGTGCAGAGATCCTTTCGTTATACAATACGAATTTAATACTCATTACGATTGTATACTTGCAGGGTACAGAG
>Ga0209535_1003177_pt1 | contig 10522 bp, 26 predicted proteins | sample LinPmetageLP28_FD_184041 | JGI IMG/M metagenome (GOLD analysis project Ga0209535, IMG submission 184041) | Marine viral communities from the Pacific Ocean - LP-28 (SPAdes) (version 2) | ecosystem: Environmental > Aquatic > Marine > Oceanic | place: Pacific Ocean | collected 2009-08-22
GTGCTCACCTTTGCTTTCGCCGCGGTTGAGCTAGCTCCATTCTTGGAGCATTATAATTGCCATATCTTTTATGGACTTCATTTCTTCTTCTGTTAGATCATTATAGTTTACTATACGTTCTAACGCGTGTTCTATTGTGTCTATTAAATAGCAAGCTTCACGCTCTACTATTTCCATATCGTTTATTATTCCGCTATCCATGTTAATCCTTTATAGTTAAACCACTCTTTAATTCCATAGTTTTCTTTGTTCTCATTATATATGAAAGCAAACGTTGGTGGTAATTCTCCGACAGCATAGCCTTTATACTTTAGTCCTTCGCTAGTTTTAGCGGTAGTTTTCGATGTGAATTTTATTCTTTGCATATTTATTATTTAGTGGACGTGGCAGGAATCGAACCTGCGTTTATCACTGTCACTACGAGTGGCTTTGTACAACTGATACAAGCTTGAAGCCAAGACCTCGATTTACTGTTAGGTGACCATACCATTTCACGCCCTTATTTTCTACGCCATGATTTATGTACAGCAGCAGATAGTGATTGTGACACTATTTGAATAGTATTACCTGTTTTGTGCTCGATTATAGGAATATAACTGTATAATTCTGTAGTGCTACAGTTGACACAGTTACGGTAACCTAAAGCCAAGCGGCCTTCAGGAATTACATTTGTACATTTACATTTCATATTGTTTGTTTATTATATTATCCAACAACTAATGTATTTAGTTTGTAATTGTGTCATTGTAAGTGTTCATTAACACATACATATCATTCCAAGTATGCTTTTTGTAACAAGATACACAAAAACCTTTGTCTGTTACTTCTACTTCAACAATTTTTTCTATTATTATAGGATCACCTTGGCCTAACTTATAACTACTATATGACAATAGAGCTATAAGTATTATTGTTTTTACTGAGTTTTTTTTATTCATTTATACAATTATTATTGTTAAAATTAAGTAAATGCTGTATTCTATCAACACAGTTTGTTATTAACTGTCTTTCGTACATTGGAAAGTAGTTACCTTTTTCACTTGGTCTTAATTTTATTTGTTTATTAATTTGATACATAGTAAATCTACCATGATACATATTTCTACCTTTAGTTTGAACTCTTACATAACCACTTTCGTAGCATGCACCTAATCTTCCATCGCTCAATCTAAAATGTAGAGCTCCACTTTTTGTTACTTTAATTAATTTCATATTTTAATTGTTTATTAGTTTATTTATTACGAGTGTCATTACATAATCATGAGCATCACTAATTTGATCACCTTCGAGATCAAGATCGCTATATGCTATTTCAGTATTTATTGTATTATATATTTTGTGTAGTATTTGAGGAACTAGCTTGTCTGCCATTTCGTCGAGTTGTTTCATGTTTTTCATTAGTCGCCTGTGTAATTAGTTGGGTTAGTATTATACATATGTTGCATTGCTTTGTCATGTAACACTTGTAATTCATTATAGTATTCTGCGTTGACTAGCTTGTCATCACGCCACTCTTCAACATCTTTTTTACGAGGTGAAGAGAATCTTTCGTTTTTAATTTGACAGTGATACCAGTTGCACTGGAATTTGTCACTATATGTTATTTGTATTCTCATATTATTATTATCCTTTTAGCATCGTGTTTAATTTGTAATTATTATATCGTTTCCAATATTGATCTTCAACCATTTGTAATTGCTGTTTAGATAGTTTTAATACTACTTTTCGAGTTCTTTTTCTACTCATATTATACATTGTTTATTAGTTTCTATTATACCTAAGACATCTTGTCTAGTTAATACTCCTTCACTTTGGAGATTTATTATGTGAGTCATATCGATCACCACATTATTTATTGTTTGAGTTACTACCATCCGCCAAAAGTTATAGTTGGATTGTTAAACGCTAAGTGATACATTATATTTAGTAAACCTATTACTGTTAGTGAACTTAATCCTATTAATACTGTTTGAATTGTATAGTGTTGAAATTTTCTTTTCATAGTTATAATTTAATTGTTAGTTGAAGTGGTGAGAATCGAACTCACATGAACCATTACTTCAGTTTGCACTCAGTCCAAATATCGTGGAGTGCCTCACCGCATTGATTAGTTTATACTAATTCTAGATTTCTAAGTACTAATGGTATATTGTTAGAAGCAGTATAAGATTTATACTTGTTGAAGCAATTCATAGCATTTAGTTTATCTTTCATGATTTCATAAGCAATATCATGATTGTATTCAATAGTGATACCTTTTTTGTTAGTGAATGAAATGATTTGATTTTTACCAATTAGTGATTTTCTGATTACAAATCTTTTAGAGTTTAATTTTGACATAGTTATTATTTATTTATTGATTATTATTTATTAGTTAGTTACATTTATATTATCCATTTGACTTAGTATTTAGTTTGTAATTTTATTGAATATTATCAATTAACATATTTAATTCATCAAATAGATTACCATAAGGTGAATCATATACTTCATATGTATCATAAGTTTTATTGTTTACAGTGATTTCATATAAGTCATTGTCTTCATCTATTTTAATTGAAAGTGTTTGTATTTTGTTTGACATTGTATAGTGTTTATTAGTTACATATATATTATCCATTGAGTATAGTATTTAGTTTGTAAAAGGTGTATTAATATTAGTAGTAAGAGAATGTCATACTGTCATACCACCATGTGACAAGGTGTCATAGTAATATATTAATATACATATGTCATAATGTCATGACAATCAGTCATATGTGTCATGTCAATGTGTCATACTGAACTGGTTTGGCTGAGGTGAGACGATGAGGCGAGTGAGTGGACAGGTAAATAAGCTAATATCGTAGTTAGCTTGTAGAAAAAGGTAAAACATTGTAGAGTATGGCGGAAAACGCTGATATATATACGTAAAACGCTAGAAAACACGGTGGGGCCCGGTAAAATGAAACGGTTTTGGTTTTAAAAAAAAAGTAGGTAGGAGAGGGGGCAACGCTATACCCCTAAATTTATAACGTTTTTTTATTTTAGTGACAATAGGTACTTATATATATTATAGTAATACCCTTATGTCACTATTTATGTAAATATTCAGTATTACGTGTGAATATATAGATATAACAAACAAGTAAAATTACTATGGCACAAATATATAGCTACCCAGTAGTGGCTCCATTATCAACAGACGTCTTAATAGGGTCTAGAATAGATTCAGTTAATGACACGCAAGTTACTTATAACTTTACAGTAGCTAGTGTTGTTGGTACTATAGCAGATGTTACTGCTCCTTCGTCAGCTACCTCAACAGGTTCTGCAGGTCAAATAGCTACAGACGCCAATTACATATACGTATGCACAGCAACAAACACATGGAAAAGAGTTGCTATAGCATCTTGGTAAAAAATAACATGTATACTTAATTTTTTGGTTCGCCTTAAGTATATATGTAAATAAATAGTGAACCTTAATCCATTAAAAAATAAAAAATGGCATCAAAAATTTTAACTTTAAACATCAACGGTAGTCTTTTACCTATGCCAGTGGCAGGACCAGGCTTAAGCGTTGTAAACATTGTAGCGACAGGACAAGCGAATGACGCAGCTGCTGCTGGAACAGTAGTAATTTCGTTTAGCAACAACTACAAGTACACTATCTCTACAGGAGCTACAGCTACTAACAGTTTTTCTGTAGCTGCACAAGCTAATGTAACTAAAGCATTCTGGGATGCAATTATCGCAGCTATGGCAACTCCATGGCAAGAAGTTGTATATCCAAGAGGCGGTGGAGCATGGGATCAAACTTATTTACCACCTGCAGGAGTAGCTGTAGTAGCACCAGCAGGACCAGCAGGTTCTCCAGTAGCTGCTTCAAGCCCAACATTTGCTGCTAAGCAATCACAGCCAATTTTAGATCAAGCTGCAGTTCCAGGAGCTGTATTATTTGTATCTGCTCAGTACGCTGCAGTATAATACCTTATTTTATTAACCATTAAATTTTAAACCAATGACCTTTTATTACCAGACTAGTTCGTGGAATAGTCAACCACAACCAACTGAAGAAGCTATAAGTTTCTGGAAACATCTTGCAGAGAAAAAACACTGGAGAATAGTACAGTTACCAAATGGATTCTTTCAAACCGAGTACCAACAACCTGAAAAGGAAGATACTTGGATCGACGTAACCCGAAGAGAAACTCTTGAAGCAGCAGAAACAGCTATTGATTCGTCAGTAGGTCATTATGCTAAAAAGATAGAGTTCTTAAAAGGACCAAAAGTCGTAAAAACCTTTAAATAAAATCAATCAAATTTAATTCAATCTAATTATGTCAGACAAAATTGTCAAGAATCTTAACTTTGGCTCACAAGCTACTGATAAGATATTTAAAGGGATAGATAAACTCACAAAAGCTGTTAGCTCCACATTAGGGGCTAGCGGCAAATGTGTTATCCTTGAAGATGAAGCAGGTCAACCAATCATCACAAAAGATGGTGTAACTGTTGCAAATACTATAACTCTACTAGATTCAGTAGAAAACATGGGTGCTGTACTTTTAAAAGAAGCAGCACGTAAAACAGTAAGAGAAGCAGGAGACGGCACAACTACCGCTACTGTATTAGCACATGCTATACTGCATGAGGCTAAAGATACATTACCAAATGAAAATCCTAGAGTACTAAAGGAAGGTATAGATTCAGCTGTAAAAAAAGTAGTTAAATACTTAGAAAAACACAGCACACCTGTTACGGGTCAAATGATAGATCAAGTAGCAACTATATCAGCTAACAATGATAAGCACCTTGGAAGTTTAATAGGTTCAGCTTTTAAAGCTGTAGGAAATACAGGCATCGTAGCTATGGAGGAATCTAACGAGTCTGAAACAATTGTAGATATTGTTGATGGTATACAATATGAAAAAGGATTAAGGCAACCACATTTTGCAACTGATAAAGATAAAAAAGTATCTGTATTAGATAATCCATTAGTTTTGATTGTAGAATCAGAAATACCTAACATACGTAAAATACAAAGTGTATTAGAGTATGTAATAAAAGAAAAAAGAGCCTTATTAATTATAGCTGACTGCGATCAACAAGTGTATTCTGCTTTAGCTATGAACAAAATGAAAGGCAATATTAAAGTAAACATTATTGATAGTCCTACGTTTGGATTTACTAGAAAAGAAGTTTTAAACGATATAGCTCTTTTAACAGGTGCTGTAGTTATAAACGAAGATTTAGGTGATGATATGGATTTAATCAAACCAGAGCACTTAGGGTCATGTTTAAAAGCAACAAGTAACCAAGATGAAACTATAATAAGAGTTAGTGAAGCTTCAGAAGATGTATCTGAGCTTATAGAAGTTATTAAGAAAAAACTTTTAGACACTAAACTAACTGGTTACAAAGTACAATACGAAAAAAGATTAGCTAGATTGTCAGCAAAAGTAGCTGTAGTTAAAATAGGTGCTAATTCTGAAGTAGAATTAAAAGAAAAAAAAGATAGGGTCGAAGATGCTATCTGTGCTACGAAAGCTGCGATTAAAGAAGGAATAGTACCAGGAGGAGGAATAGCATTGCTAAATGCTTCAACAGGTATTAAGGCTCAAAGTAAAAGTGAGCAAATTTTATTAGAAGCAATTAAAGCTCCTTTTAAAACTATACTAGAAAATGCAGGTATTCAAGATTATGAAATACCTAAAAGAAAAGGTATGGGACTAGATGTGGTTACAGGAAATATGGTAAAAATGATAACTAACGGGATTATAGATCCTTTGTTAGTTACCAAAAGCGCTCTTATTAATGCAGCTTCAGTAGCAACTACTATATTATCCACTGATTGTGTAATTAATAACTTAAGAGCATAATGAAAGCAATAGGTAGAAATTTAGTTATACAAAAAACAAAAGCAGGTACTACAACTACTAAAGGTGGTTTAATGCTTGCGGAAAACCAAAGAGAAGATATAAGATACATAGAGGCTAAGGTACTGTCAATAGGGTCAGAGGTAGTCGGGGTTAAAAAAAATGATATTATATATTACGATGTTACTCAAGGTTTTAAAATAGAAATAGACAAAACTATATATCACGTTATAAAATTACAAGACGTTGTCGTTGTTTTATGAAAAAGCTAGCAGCAAGAGATATTAAAGACATTGGACTGCTAAAACATTACCGTATAATACGCAAATGGGCTTGTAAAAACAACGATTTAAATGACGCAGATTTAGAGCTGCTGATATATTTTGACTGCCTGGGATTTTTTTCTAAGCATGATTTTAAAATAGGTACATATTCTTATAGTTGGGATAATAGACGCTGGAACAGATTACTAAAAGAAGACTGGATTGTTGTATGGAGACATAGAAACAGAACCACTCAAAAGTATAATATCTATAAAGTTTCCTTCAAGTGTAAACAACTTATAAGTAGAATGTATCGAATCATGTTAGGTGAAGAAGATATACCTGCTAGCGAAAGACGCAACAAAATAATTAAAGGCAAAAGTTATACTGATAAAGTAATGACGCAAGCTATTTATAACGTAAATAAAGATAAACAAAGATGAAAGGATCACCATTTAAACTAAGATCACCTTTGAAATTAGGAACTATAGACAGCAATTTCACAAACAATAAATTTGAAGGACTTGACGGGAAAGCTCAAGCATCCGTAGCTAGAGTTGATATTGAATTAAATAACGTTAGTACTGGAGAGCCAGATAAAGTTATTCAAGAACCACCTAATGAAACGGCTACAAGATTAGCAAACGTTGTTAATAAAGGTGAAGGCACTACAGCTTTTGATAGAGACGGTAGAAGTGTTGATAAGTTTGACCAAAGAATAGCACATGCAGAAAGTAAAGGCAAACTAGGCAGATCACAGAGACTTAAAAACAGAAAAAGTGGTTTTATGGAAAGTCAAGCTAATAAATTTGAAAGAGCTGGAGGTACTTTAACTGATAAACAAAAAACTGATCTTAATAATGCAGGTGATGAAGCTAAAGGAACAAGAGTTGGAAGAGCGCTTAGAGTGCTTGGTAATAGAGAAGCTAAACAACGTCCTGTAAGTACAAAACCAGTATCTGTCGATGAAAGTAGTAAAGCTTTAACTCCTACAGATTATGAAAAATACAAAAAAAGTGAAATTGCAAAAGGAAGTACGTCTTACATGACTGCAGAAATGTTTTTAAACCAGTAACTAATAAATATGGGAGCAAGTATAGCAAACGCAGCAGGAGCATTAGGCGTTCAAGGATCAGGCGTCAATAGCGCGCAAAACAGAGCAAGAACTCAATCAATTATAGCCCGTATAACAGGCGGTATGGGATTAGGCGAAGCAGTGTCAAACTCTAGCGGTTTAGCTGGTATGGCTAGTACAACTGCGGTTCAAAATAGAGACTCTAATAATATACGTCAAAGTTCTGGAAGTGGATCTATAGTTAGTGAAGCTGATATGAATAGAGTACAAGACAGAAATTCAGGAAGTGGACAGTTAACACAAATGATGCATGAAACAAATTCAGACATGCCTATGGTTAAGCCGATGGCTAGCAAACCTATAATGCAACCAGGTATGGGATATTCTTCTGTAATGTCACCATTTTCACCACCAGAATTAAGCACAGGAGATTCTTTATATGGTAGCGAATTACAAAAACAAGAAATTATGAATCCAATGCCAGAAGCTAATATAGATGCTACTGGTATGAATTCTTTATATGGTGGACCATTATCTATGGATGGAGGACCAAAAGCATTTATGGGTATAAACCCAGATCACAAAGGTTATTGTACTCCAATGACTAAACCAACATGTACTCCACGTAGAAAAGCTTTAGCTAAAAGATTAAAGCCAGGTGGAGATTTATATAAAAGCAAAAAATAAAAATTATGATTGAAGATAAAGCACACACGCATGCATCTAAAAACGACAAAGTAGGTATAGTAGGTGAGTCTCATATATGGGACGGACCATTAGACCAAGAAGGTAGAATGCACGGCGAAGGATCTAGTAACGGTAGAAAAGGCATGAAGCTTAAATTAGCGCCATGTTCTTATAGCCCAGGGCCAATAACAAGTAAAGCACAATAATTATGATGATAACAGCAAGTGATTTTTCAGGAGGTATAAAAGCAATACCTAGCGACACTATAAATATACCAGGACCTGAATCTAAATACAATGGAATTTCTACAGCTGTAGCTGGTAGTAAATTAATTGATTCAGGAGGTAAGTTTTTACAGACAGTTGATTCTAGTGGAAAAATAACAAATCAAGGCGTTCAAGTTGGTGATGTTGTTTATAACACTTCATCTACTAGATCAGGCATCGCTAAAGTAACAGCTGTTGATTCAGCAACAACTTTAAGTTTATCTGCAGATATATTTCCAGCAACAACCAATAGAGATAGTTACAGAGTATACAAAGGGCGCGCTAATGCAATACCTTTTCAACTATATTGTGGAGGAACTGCAGCTAACCCACCATTAGCTTGCGATATATACGTTACAACAATAGAAGGAGATCTTATATTTTTTGAAGGAGTACAACCTGGTGAAATATTACCAGTAGCAATATCCAGAGTAAATGCTGGAGCTCCAGCCGCTGGGTCAAACGGAAACACTAATACACTAACAACAGCGACTGGTAGATACGTCGCATTAAACTAAAAATTATGGCAGAAGATTACGATAAAGACATGGCTGAGGAGAGAATTCAAATCAGTAATGACAAGCAAAAAATTTACGAAGACGACAGAAAAAAGAGAGACGCTGGCGGAAAAATGTACAAGGACGAAGCGCCTAAAACTTTTGAAGGCGGAGCTCACAGAGGAGAAATGAAACATGATAAAGAAGGAAATCATTTAGGACCAAAAAAATATGATGACTATGGTGCTAAAGGACATGGTGCTCATAAAAAAGATTATGGAGCTAAAATGACAGCAGATCCAAAATCATATAGATCTTCTATGGCTAAACATTGGTCAGGATCAAATTCTAGGTTTCTTACTGAAGGAGGAGATGTAATAGATCAAACTGCTCAAAGAGACTCTATGTAATTATGGGTTTTTCCATGAAAGGAGCACCATATTGCAATTGTACGTTAAACACGCCTGTGTATCATAGAGATATAGAAGGAGGTGCTTTAGGTATGGCTAATGATAATGGTACAATAATAGTGGCGCCAAATCAATCGCCTAAAGAAGAAAAAAATGTTTTAAAACATGAAAAAGTTCATTTAGACCAAATGGAAAGAGGAGACTTGTCTTATGATGAGACATCAGTTACTTGGAAGGGTAAAAAATATTTAAGAAAAAACATGGACGAAGGTGATAAAACACTTCCATGGGAAAAAGAAGCATATAACGCATAAAATAAAACAAATAATTATGGGATTTAAAATGATACCTGGTTCTGGAGACCACGGTTTAAAAACAGGAAAAGGACTTGTACAAAGAGGGTTAGTATCAGGAGGACCAAAAATTCATGGTAAAGATGGTATGCCACATGATAAAAAAGCAAAGAAAGAAGACAAAATGTCCTCTTAATAAGCTAAATGAGTAAAAAAAAATTTAATCAAACTAAAGTTGGAAAATTTCTAAGTAAAGCAGCACCTGGTATATTAGATATAGCAGGTGATGTATTGCCTGATGTTGGAGTTTTTGGTTTAGTTAAAAATCTTATACATAAAGATCCTGCTTTACCTGCAGAGGACAAAGAAAAAGCATTAAAATTATTAGAGCAAGATATGATTGAAATGCAAGAAATAACTAAACGTTGGTCGAGCGATATGAAAAGTGATTCATGGCTCAGCAAAAATACTCGCCCATTGGCGTTGATATTTTTAACAGCCTCTTTAGTTATTTTTATTTTACTAGATGGTTTTGAAATAAGTTTTTCAATTGACGATGGTTGGGTTGATTTACTTAAGTCTCTTTTAATTACAGTATATGTAGCATACTTCGGTTCTCGAGGTGTAGAAAAATTTAAAACAATAAGCAATAAATAGATATGGCATTAATCAGCTCGTATCCAGATTATCTACCTATTAACGACCTTGACAGGTGGGTAGGTACTAATAGCAATAATGGATCAACTAGAAACTTTACCGCTGAGCAAATAGCAGAATATTTAAATATAAACGGTAGAATATCTATATCTGCTCAAATGATATTTAGATTAGTTGACCCTGGAACTCCCACTGTTGGGCAATTTACTGGCCCAGCCAATCAAACACCTATAGCGCCAACAACAACCTTAGAGGTTTCGTCTCTTGATGTAAGCAGAGCTAATACCGTAGCGTTTATGAGTTATCTTGTAGGTAATAATATACTTATAAGCGAGCAAAATAACATTAACAACTTTGGTCATTTTACTATAGATTCATATACTGCAAAAGCAGGCGGAAATTATACTTTAGCATTAACACCTATATTTGGTAATGGTAATTTTGACACAAGTAAGTTTTATGACTTTGCTGTATTTACCTTATCCTCGCAAGGCACACCAACATTTGTGTTTAC
>Ga0209535_1003178_pt1 | contig 10520 bp, 12 predicted proteins | sample LinPmetageLP28_FD_184041 | JGI IMG/M metagenome (GOLD analysis project Ga0209535, IMG submission 184041) | Marine viral communities from the Pacific Ocean - LP-28 (SPAdes) (version 2) | ecosystem: Environmental > Aquatic > Marine > Oceanic | place: Pacific Ocean | collected 2009-08-22
GGAATGCTGATCAAAAGTCAGCAGTTGTAGACTTAATGAGAGCCAGAAATATGTTACATATGGAAGGCGAAACATTCGCAATTAAGAATGGACAAGACTACCTAACTGTAGACGGTGAACAACCGGATTACAAGACTGCTGTTGAAGTAGTCGGTAAAACGCTAGGTTTACCATTTGCTAAAAAAGGTGTAGATACATTTGACGCAGATAGACAGCCCGTGAGTAATAAAGGAAAAGGTCCTGTTGATCAAGATAGATTATCATCAGACCCAACTTATAGAGCCGCGTATGTCAACGTGCGAAATGTAAATAAGACCATGAATAGAAGTCAGTTCACTGACAAAATGGTCGTAGATTACATAGAAAAAACGAGAAGATAAAGAAAGGATCTTTATCTCTTTATAATAAATTAATTAATAAATTCAAAGGAGAATTATTATGGCGACTACAACAAACGTAGGAAATTTATATGAAGATATCGTTGCTGATTTAATACCGTTAAAATAGGGCGGCTTTAAGGAGAGATCCTTATCGAAGAATGTGGTGAATTCAGGGAACCTCTTAGCAAGTAATGTTGAAGACAATCCTGAGCCAAGCCTAACACATAGTTAGGAAGGTGCAACGACTATCCCGCAAGGGAGTAGGATTAAGTAATCCGAAGTGCCACACATCCTTATAGGATGATGATATAGTCTAATCTAGCAGGAAACTGTTAGCAGGCGTAATTGCCGATACAAGATTAACGACCTTGTGTGAATATCTAAATGACTATGATAACATGGTATTATTACCGAATCCGCAATTGATAGTGAATTCATATTCGATCGAAGGATCACTGGGAAATCAGATGTCAGTGCCCGTGACTAATGCATGGACAACAGGCGCAACTGTTTTACCACACGCAAAAATTATTGATACAGGTGGTGATGATCAAGCAGATCCAGTTAACGACTTTGCACCAACAGCAGTAACAATAGCAACAACTAAAAAAGCATCTGGAACACTAGTTGCTAACGAAGATATCGAAGACGCAGGAGCACAAGTTGCCTCAGCAGTCACACTAAGGCTTGCAAGAGCATTAAGTCAGTCAGTAGACATTGAAGGGATGAGAGTCCTTGCTTCAAACGGAACTGCGGCTTTAACAAACTTAGCAAACGTAACAGTAGGCATGGACGGCTTATCCGCAACTGCCAACGTTGGTGCGTGTGAATTGGGCTACGTCTTTTCCGGTGAATCCTTAGGATTCGTCTCGAAGAGATTTGCAGAAGTAAAAATGTTTGAACAGATCAACAGAGATCAGATTGAATTCGTATCTACAATTAGAAACGGCTTCAAGCAACTACAACCTTCTTTCATTAGAGCGATTGCTTCTAAGGCAGGAATTGGTGCTGCAAATGCTGCAACACTAGACATGTTCGCAACATCAGTTGCTAACCTAAGGGCTGTAAATGCTCCGGGTGACGCAGGTGGTTTTTATCAAGCAGTTATTACACCAGCACAAGAACTTGCGTTAAGTAAGCAATTAAATGGCGTAGGCGTAGCAAGTGGAACTGTAGGTTCAGTAGCACAAGACATGGCAAATGATGCATTGCTTAAGAGCATGATCACCCAAGCAATTGGCTGTAATTTTTACAGATCGTCATCAACTCCAACAGGGTTAGCATCAGTATAACATATTAATTAAAGGAGCATAGCATGGCATTTATATTATCAGGAACAACCGTAGTAAGTTACGCAGAAGCCTTAGACGTTAGAGACAAAGATCAAAGACTCTTTGAAGGGAATGAGATTGACTTCACTAACGTGCCAGATGCCCCAGCAAACTTAAATGAATACATAGAAGACTTAACAGCAAAGACCACTGACCGGATCAACACAAAGATCCGGCTCAGTGCTCGTTGGAGAGAATACTTGGCTTACAGTGGCGACACTGGCAGTAGCCGTAACGTTATTCCTCCATTTGTGCCTGAAAGGATTCTAAGTAGGAAGTCAGATTTTACTGACATGTGTGCATTTGGATCATTATATATGTATCTCTTACCTAAGATAGCAGACTTTGGAAATCCAGAGTCATCAGAGGTTCAGAAGATACAGTATTATGAAGGAAGATTCAATGATTTATTTGAAGAACTTATGGCAGATTTTACCTGGTATGACAGTGACGGAGACGGAACTGTTGAGGACGGTGAAAAGCAAATAAGATTTAGAGTAAACCGTAGAAGCAGAAGCAGACAAAGTGTAGCAAGGGTCAAATAATGGCAATTAGAGATAGTCTTAAAGCAAATCTAGACGTAAGTCTAGCAAGTAGTAATGTGAGTGTAAGCAGTGAGTTACCATATGAAGCATCTGGTGAACCACTTTACCTCAAGAACATGAAGTTTGTGTATTTGGATGAAGATAATATTTCTAAAACAGTATTGTTAAACTGTTTAGATAACAATGATGTTATTGAAACAGAAACAACTGTTCAGGTCTTCTTAGCCGTAGATGCTAAGACTCTACCTGGTGACATAGACACCATTGTAGCAAATGTAATTAATAGTAGAAATAGCATTACTAATCAGGTGATTAGAGAATGCGAGATGACAACTGAAACGGAAGCAGATGTATTAACTTATACATTTGATTACCGTTTCGTAACTGTAACATAAAAGGAGAAACCAATGTCAGTAATTAACGTAAGTGCAGGTTCAGAAGCAGTCTTACATATTGCGGCGGCAAATGCTGTTACGGCTAATAGTGCTGTAACATCACTAGTAGTTCCGCAGATGCAAGATATTACGATAAACAATCAGGTGGGCGTTTTTAGATTTAAAACTCTAGATAGCACCGCAGAGTCGGCAGTTACTATACCAGCAACCAATCAACTTACACTTAATTGTGTAGTTGATCAAACAGCATTCTTTGGCACTGGAACACCCAGTGATGACGATGCTAAAGAGAATGGATTGTTCGGTCTTAGTAAAAACAAAACCCAAGTATACTTTAACGCATACTTAAATGGGACAGATTCAGGTTCAGTATATATACGTGGAACTGGATTTATCGCAGGTTTATCGCCTACAGTGAATATGGATAGCCCCGTTTGGGTCACGCCAGTTTCGCTAGAAATTTCGGGTGATATAGAACACGACTTAGTTCCATAAACGGAATCGTAGCATAGAAGCACAATTTAGTGTGTCCTCCGGGGCACACTATCTTTTTAGGATAAATAGTATTATGAAACAAACAACAAAAATCAAGGCTTTAAAATGGTTAGAAACAGCCAAAAGCAAAGATACATTTAGTATTAACACTATTCCACATAGCAAACACCAAATAGAACAACTATTAGGTTTCCCTGCTAGTATAAAGGAAGAGTCACCAAAACTTAAAGATATAAAGGAAGAAAAACATGGAGATATGGGAACGAAATCAGACCTCGGACATACTGAAGAGTCTGGAGACAGAATTAGCAAAGGCTCAGAATGAGTTAAATTGCGCCAAAGGGGATGCCAATAAAGCATCTAACAGAGTATCATTTTGCCTAAGTGCAATACATGAACTTAAAAAACGAACTACAGATATAAAGGAGTAAGATATGAAATTAAAAGATTTAGCAGCCAAACCACAACTAACAGAAATAATCATTAACGACGAATCCATCGTAGAAAAATACGGTGAAGAATTACAGTTCTTCGTTCATGATCGATTCTCAATGGAAACTTTTACTAAAATGGCGGCAGTTGAAAAAAGTGATCCAACAGAATTATACAACATAGTAAAAGACTTAATTCTAGATGAAGAAGGAACACCTGTTATGAATGATGGTCACATGTTACCGCTTGACGTAATGAACGCCGCAGTAATTAAAGTGACTGAACAGTTGGGGAAGTAACCCAGCCCCATACAGGACTTGAAGTAGATGTTAATGTTTTTTGCGTTGTAGACGCAATGGCTGAAAAGTATGGAATGCTACCGACAGAAATACTATCTAGAGGTAGCACAATGGATTTATTTGTGTTCAATACTGCTACAATGGCAAAGGTTAGAGCACAAAAAAAACAAGCAGGAGAAAGTATAGCAGATACTTACTCACAAGAAGAAATAATGGATAAATGGAAAAGAGTAAAAGGCGATGGCAAAGAGTAAACTTAGAACAGGACCGTATAAAAGATTTAATAAAAAGATCATGCGTTACCTACGAAAGCAATTACCTAGCGACACTCTTATAGAATTTAAAAAGAATACGCCTATAGATGGCGGTAATGCTAGAAGCAAAACCAACGTTAAGAATACAAGCAACGGTTTTGAAGTTACTGGTAATTACCCATATGGTGGTGTAATTAATGAAGGAGGTTATCCAAATCCTCCTAAAGCAGGAACAGGTAAAACAACAGGTGGATTTAGCACACAGGCAAAAGAAGGTATTACTAAACCAACCATAGAGAACATGGAAAAAGAAGTAAAACAATATATTAGGAAACACGCATAATGGCTATACCAATTAAAGCAGTATTAACAGTAACAACATCAGCATTTACTAGAGGCATGAGTCTTGCTAGTAAAGGAGTATTGGGACTAGGTGCCGCTGTTGCTAAATTAACTTTATTGCTTACTGGTTTAACCACAGCAATGGGTTTTCTTATATTAAGACAAACATCACTTATTGATAGACTAGGTAAAATAAAAACAACCACAGGTTTTTCAACTCAAGCATTACAAAGTTTTAGATTAGCCGCCGAGCAGGCTGGAGTTAGCAGTGACCAAGCAGATGTTGCCTTGCGTAGATTCTCAAGAAGATTTGGTGAAGCCGCAAGAGGCACTGGCGAATTACTACCAGCATTAAGACGTTTAGGTATAGCAGTAAGAGATCAAAACGGTGATGTTAGAGACATGGAAGATGTGTTGTTTGACTTCGCTGATGGTATTAAAGCAACTAAAGGTGAATCACAGCAATTAAGTTTAGCCTTTAAGGCTTTTGACAGTGAAGGTGCTGAACTTGTAGGAACATTAAAAGATGGATCTGAAGGGTTAAGACAAATATTTGAACAAGCAGAAAGATTTAATCTTATTCTAGACGATGAATTAATTAAAAATGTAGAAGTATTTAGAGACGCATTAAGTTTGTTTACTTTCCAAGTAACGTCATTGGCGCAAGCCGTTGTAGCACAATTAACACCAGCCTTAACAGAATTGCTCATAAATGGAATACTAAAGTTGGCAGAAGCAATGCCAACAGTAGATGAAAAATTTAAAAGTTTACAAACAGCATTAAAAGGTGGAAAAATATCTGTTATGGAATTTTTCACAGAATTACGAGATACAAGTGCCTTAAGGCTCTTTGCCGTCGAAACAGTTAACTCTATATTAAGTATACTATCAGGCTTTACAACAGGATTAATGAAAGTAATTAACTTTATTATACCTGGTATTAATCTATTAATTGAAACATACACTAACATGGTTAGAAAAATGGGCGATGATCCAGACTTTGGATTTAGCGATGCCGCCGTAAAAGCAAAAACAGACATAGCAATATTAAATACGGAATTAAACAAATTACAAGAACCTGTCTTTAGCAAAACAGGTAGGTTATCATTTGTGCCTAAAGATAGTGGCGATGCGCAAAGAATAGACGAAATAAAAAGCAAAATAGCAGAATTACAACTTACTGTTAAGAATAACATGACTCTAGACCTATTTACGCCAGGCCAATTTAAAGAAGTTGAAGACTTCTTTAATAGATATATGGATAATTTTAAAGGTCCACCAATGGGTATTGTAGGTAAACTATTATATGGAGACAAAACTGGTGATCAAGTAATAGAAGAAATTGTTGTAATTGGCGAAAGGATAGAAAAGTCCTTAGGACAAAAAATAATGGACGCACTATTTGGGTCTGATAATGTAGACGAGTTTTGGCAAAATTACGGTTCAACAGGCATCGGCGCACTAACTAAATTAGGCTCAATTGCCAAACTAGTATTGGGTGAACAAATATTTGAAAACTTAAGAGAAAGTTTTGCCGCGGCAGGCGTTGGTGACTTTACTAAAACATTAACAGAAGGTCTTACTAAAGCCGCAACAATGTTTGAAGACGCATTAGCACAGGCATTTGTTAATGGTAAAGCAGACTTCAGTGACTTAGCAGACTTTATCAAATTAACACTAATAAAAGCATTTATACAAGCAAAAGTTACTAACCCATTACTAGAGTTGTTTTCATTCGATGGCGGTGGATATACAGGCTCAGGACCTAGAACAGGTGGTGTAGATGGTAAGGGTGGATTCCTTTCAATACTTCACCCTAATGAAACTGTTGTAGATCACGCAAGAGGTATGAGAGGTGGTGGCGGTGGCGGAACAAATGTTAATTACACAATAAATGCAACTTCTGCTGAATCGTTCCAAGAACTAGTTGCTAGAGATCCCCAATTTATATATGCTGTAACACAGGCAGGTGCTAGAAGCATACCAGGAGCAAGATAATGAGTTATCAAAGAATAATTAATGGCGCAACAAGTTTAAATATCAACAAACGCAAAACCACAGCAATGAGTGTGAGTAGAAGTGGACATGTAAAAACAGCAGAACGTCAACCAAGTGTATACAGTTTTACTGTATCACCAACACCAGTCATGACATATAGCACAAACAGAGGCATGCTAGAAGACATAGATACCGCTGACAGAGTAACAGAAGCAAACGTTAGTTTAGCAGACAACAGTAACATGGCTTACATAACAAACTATCAAGGCAGTTTAAGCACGGCACAACAGGCTCAAGTAGATTGTAGGGGTAGTAATGGTAAAACATTATACTTAAAGTGCGATGGTGTAACAGGTAACACATCAGGTTATACACACTTGGTAAAGAAAGGCGACTTTATACAACCAGTAGGTGATACAGGAACATACAGATATCCTTATCAAGTAACAGCAGATGTCACAGACTTCTCAGGAGCAAACGTGGCTGTATCAGTTCACAGACCAGTGTTAAGTCAAACAGGAACAGTAATCACAGGTAATGATCCATTAAGGTTCGGCGGTGATTGTAGGTTCCATGTTAAAGCAATGGTGTGTCCAACATATACTGTTATACCACATGACCTAGTTCAATTTACAGGTGACTTTGAGTTTGTTGAGGTTATAACTTAATGGCAACAACAATAGCAGAAGTCCAAGGCGAAAGTATATCACCTATTACACTTATTGATTTACAATTAGGCGCAAACGTATACTATATAAGCAGTAATTGGAAGCCAGTAACAGTTGATGGTAACAACTATTCAGAACTAGGTGCTTTCTTAAGTGTAAGCAACATAGATGATAATTTAAAATACAACGCAAATGATTTAGCATTAACACTAAGTGGCATACCTAGTGGTCAAGACTACTTGCGTCAAATACTAGACAATCCTGTAAAAGGTGGTAATGTAACACTTAAAAGAGCATTTGTTGATAGTAGCACAATGGAACTTAAGAGTGGTGTTTACACACGTTTTAAGGGTGTTATAACCAATTATAAGATAGACGAACAAGTAAACATATTAAGTAAACAGATGGACTATGCTGTAACAGTCACACTAGCAAGTCAATTAACAGTATTAAGTGAAAAGATAACAGGACAAAGAACAAACCCAGAAGATCGCAAAAGACTCTTCTCAGCAGACAAAAGTTTCAACAGAGTGCCAATACTGTTCAATACCGCATTTGACTTTGGTAAAGAATACACTGGCGGTGGCGGTGGATACGGACGTGGTGGCGGACCAGGTAATGGCGGTGGTGGAAGAAGAGAACAACAAAGATAAAACAACAAAGATATAAAGGATATAAAGATATGATAAGACAAGCAGATGTAAAAGATTTTGACAAAATTAAAAAGATGTTCATCAACTTTGCCAATAGTGCGCCAGTTGATTACTTACATAACCCACAATATGATGATGCTCACATAGATCAAATATTGTTTAATTGTAGCACTAGTGGTGTATTACTATACGCAGAACAAGATGGTAAACCAGCAGGCTTTTTTATAGCCATGGCCGCAGGCGATTTATGGTTACCTAAAACACCACCTGTTATGCGTGAAGCCGCATGGTGGGTAGAACCAGAATATAGAGAAGGAACAGTTGGAGGTAAATTGTTTTTACAATATCTCCAAGTATGTAAAGAATTAAAGAAACGTGGTTTGATACAGGGTTATACAATGACACTAATGGATCAATCACCAAAAATCAAATTGGAAAAGTATGGTTTTAAACCAATTGAAACAATATATTACGCAGAGTAGGTAGTAGGAGTAAGCAATGGCAGTATTCACATTTATAGGAACAACAATAGCAACAGCAATAGGTGGTGCCTTAATAACAACATCTGCTTTAGGTGTTGTTAGTTTAACATTACTTGGTAGTGTTGTGGCAGGTGTTATTGCGGCAGGACTGGCGTTTGGTGTATCAAAACTTTTAGGAGTATTTGATGTTCCTAATGTGGATACGAGGGCAAATGGGTCAAAAGTCCAAGTTGCCCCAGCCACGGATAATAAGATAGGAATCGCCTACGGGCGTAATTTTATGAGTGGTCCTATCACAGATGTGGCTATAAGTAATCAAAACCAAACAATGCACTATTGTATTGTGTTAAGTGAATTTATTGAAGGCGAAACATACACTCTAAACCAAACATATTGGGGCGATAGAAAACTAAACTTCACAGGAGCAAATGTAACCAGTTACTATGATGCTAACGCAACAACCAGAGAAGATTGGGCAAACAAAATAAGAGTTAGAGTATATGCTGGCGGAACTGCTTCAACTAATCAAGTATACCCAACAAGCAGTAAAGTAGCCGCAACAACCATGATGCCACACTGGACTGACACAACAAACTATACCATGGAAGGTTTAGTATTTGTCATGATGGAAGTTGATTATGATGCTGAAAATTCATTAACAGGCTTAGGCTCAATGAGTTTTGATATAACAAACAGTATGAACAATCCTGGTGAAGTGTTATTTAATTACATGACTAACTCTAGATATGGTGCTGGACTAAGCAACAGCGACATTGATATATCAAGTATACTAGGCACAGCAAACACGCAAATGAAAGGATACTGTAATGAACTTATACCATATACAAACAAAGCAAACGTAAGTGCCAACATCGCAAGGTATCAAATTAATGGATATCTAAGCACATTTTCTAGTTGTATGGACAACATTGACATGATATGTCGTAATAGTTCAACCTACTTCACGTTCGACGGTAAGCAAGGCAAGTTTAAAGCAGTTCCTAACAGAGAATACTTAACCAGTGAACTGGCAAATGCTTTTGTGTTAAATGACGACAACATAACAAGTAAAATATCAATTACTTCAACAGAATTATACCAAACACTTAATAAAGTCACAATAGAGTTTGCCGACCAAAACAGAAAAGACCAAACAAATACAACTATAGTAGAAACACCCACCGGTGATCGTAACAGTGGCGAACCAGACAATAATTTAGATTACAGATTAGAGTTAGTTAATAATAACATACACGCAGAACAACTTGGAAACATTGATCTAAATCAAAGTAGAAAAGGTATGGTTATAGAACTTACAAGTGACTTTAGTGGATTACAAATAGACGCAGGTGATGTAGTAAAACTAAACAACACAGATTATGGATTTACAGACAAACTATTCCGTGTTATGAAGAACACAGAATCACTTGGACAAGATGGTATGATAAACTGCGGTTTATTATTATTAGAGTATGATGATAGTGTCTATATAGACGCACTGGTAGTAGAAACACCAGAAGAAGATGATCCAATTGATATTCCAATTATACCGCCCCCACCACCAATTATACCACCAGGTGTATTAGGTAACTTCTTCTTTGATGTCAGTCAAACAAGCACTAGTGGTTCAGGCGCAAATGCTAAATTTATAGTAAGAGCAAACGCATCAACAAGTGCTTACGAAGATGTATATGTTATGCCATTCAATACAGGCGTTAATTATGCCAATGGTGATACTATAACAGTAGCAGGTAACACATTACGTGGACAAACACCTACACATGATTTAACATTCCAAGTAGCAGGTGTCGTAGGTGGAAAATTAAGCACTCTACCAGGGTCAACACAAAATATAACAGGTAACGCAAACATATACGGATCAAGTATAACCGGTAATGGATTTGGTGCGTATATTGATAGAAACGCAATAGGCATATATGGAGCAGGTGGACAAGTAGATGTGGCACCAGCCGCAAACGTTGATTTAACATCAAATACAGCAGTTTTAAGAAACATAGCACCCAGTGTTCCAATTGACTTAGCAAACATTGAGAATGGAGCATATACAGTATTAACAAATGCTACCCCATTAGGCGAAATGCCAAATGCTGGAGTGGCTGATTACGGATTGAGATTTGAAATAGATGTAGAATATGCCAACAACCAAACAGTTAACAATTTTGTTAGTAATGGGCAGAACTTCTTAAACTTTCAAGAAGTTCCTACTGTGATTAATTCACAAGGTG
>Ga0209535_1003179_pt1 | contig 10516 bp, 18 predicted proteins | sample LinPmetageLP28_FD_184041 | JGI IMG/M metagenome (GOLD analysis project Ga0209535, IMG submission 184041) | Marine viral communities from the Pacific Ocean - LP-28 (SPAdes) (version 2) | ecosystem: Environmental > Aquatic > Marine > Oceanic | place: Pacific Ocean | collected 2009-08-22
TCTTTTACTCCCATGCCCAATCTCACAGCATTGTACATGTCGTCAACCAATCCTGAATCACCTTTTACTATCTGTGCAAATGCTCCGGTATCACCTTTGGCAGCCGCTTCACGTGCCTTGGATGCTGATGCTCCAGTGGCGCCATCTGAATCAGGATCTCTGTCACCTGCTGATACAACTTTTATTTCATCAAAGTTATATTCGTCACCGTTATACTTTTGTAATAAATCACTAAATGAACTGACTCTGTCAGAGCCTGCTACCATTGTGACTGCATTGTGTCCTTGTTGTTCTAGATATTGCATCACTTGTATGATTGTTCTGATGCCTTCGTTCTGTACAATTTCGTTTGTGTGTTGACCAAATCCTCTTTTCATAAAGGATATTTTTGTATCATAATCTAATGGATTCTTTTTCTTGTCTGTGGTGTGTGACACAAACACATAGTATGGCAAACCCATTGATGCCACTTTGTCTAACAGTTTGCCGTGACCTATTGTGGGCGGATTGAACCGACCAAATGTGAATACAGCAGGATTACTCTCCTTTTCTAGGATTTCTAGTAATCTCATCACTCATCATTTCTTTGTACATGTCGATTGCAATCTGTTTTCTAGTGTTTTTGTCGATTGCTTCGTATGGTATGTTATTTGTTTCACTAAATTTTTTACAGGCATTGTCTACTAATTCCATAACTCGTGCATGATCATTAGGATTTTTACGCATATGATAAAATGATGGCACATACATACGACGATACATATCTTCATTATCGAAAATGTATTGTGAAATTGCTAATCCTAGAGATTCGTCATGCATACAGATATTTATTCAACGAATAAAGTTACAGTAAATTGGTGATCAATGCTTATTTTTATCATAGACAAACTCCATGCCGTGCAGGTTACCTACATATATACCAGGCTTGAGTAATTTAAGTTCTAGTCTAACATCACCTGGCTGAAGCACTGATACTATGTTATTTTGTGATTCTGTAACAATGCCAGCAGTGACCCATTTTCCTTTATCTGTACAATATAATGCTATTTCATCCATACCAATAGTATACAGTATTAAGTTAAAATGTCAAATTATTTGTTGAAGCCAACTGTTTCACGTTTTATATCATCATGATTGAACTCTGCCCAATATAGTTCAAATGCTACACCATCTTCTACACCTTCAAATTGGTGATAAACACCGGGTTTCACACGACAGAAGTCACCTGCTTTTAAATGAGTTTCGTCTACAAGATCATAATCATTTTGCCAAACTCTTATAATCATTTCGCCTGACTCTACAAAGAAGCCATTCCATTTGTATTGATGTTCGTGTTTAGAACACACACCACCTTTTACATATTCTATTCGATGAAATTCAAGTACGCCATTTGCATGTACTAGTTCGGTGTTGCCCCAGACTTTTCCTGCTTTATTTCCCATGCAAGTAATTATGTGGTGAATTAAAAGTTGAGTAGTATTTTGGTAACTGAGCCAGCAACAACATTGGTAGATGCTCTCACCCAAACAAAGTTGCCTGTAAAGTTTACATAAGAAGTTGCCGTTACAGTAGAATCATCTCCTGCAGTGGTACCATCTATATCAAACCAATCAGTGGCATTGTCAGGATTAGTTGCAAGTGAACCTTGCATTTTGATTGTGCCAACAAAGTCTGATGAACAAATATATGCCACTGTGTGTAAACCGTCAGTATTGCCATAATATCCGTCTGCTTTGACTGCTTCTGATACTGTGGCCGCAGTAGAGTCAGCGGCTGATACTTGTGATTGTACAGTGATTGATGTGCTCGGCATACAGTTATTTATTGTGCGATTTCAGGGAAGAGTCTTTCTATAGTAGATTCATCCATGCCATTTATTTCATGGATCTTTTGTGGAGTAACCAAGTATTCACGTAGATTCTCTGGGTCGCATCCTTTGATCACAATTTTCCGACCTTTTATTTGGCAAGCCTCGAACAGCAAATCCTTTGCAAGATCCAGCGGTTGTGCTCCTAGACCATGTACACCTATGGTAGCATTCAACATGGCATTCTTTTTTAGATAGTTGTGTTCTATCATGTATTTCACAATGTTTGTTTTCATATGTCTCCTAATTAATAGTGAATTCGTCTGAGTCTTTGTTGTAGTCAACTGAAAGTTTTTGATTTGTAATACTGTCAAATAAAATCTTTTTACTTAACGGTAATTTTATTCTAGTGTTGATTACTCGCTGTAAAGGTCTAGCACCCATCTTAACATCAAACCCTTCGTCTTGAAGTTGTTCTTTTGCTTTCTTGGACAGTTTTACCTTTATATTTTTATCTGTCATTTGTTCATTGAGTTGCCCAATAAATTTATTAACAATGTTACTCATTATATCTTTGCCTAATGGTTTAAATCTTAGAACAGAATCGAGTCTGTTTCTAAATTCAGGAGCAAAGAAGTTGTTTATGTCTATTTCCCCATCATGTACTTTGTTGTCAGTAAATCCTAAAGTATTTGCCTGCATATCTTGAGCACCTAAATTTGAAGTCATCATGATGATTGAATTGTTAAGTCTAACTTTCTTACCATTTGACGCTGTAATCACTGCATCATCCATGGCCTGCAGTAAAATTGTCATTACGTCTTTGTGTGCTTTTTCAACTTCATCAAACAGTATCACTGCGTTAGGGTGTTTTTCTAATTCATTAACAAGTTGTCCTGCATTGCCATCATCATACCCAACATAACCTGGAGGTGATCCTATTAATTTTGCTACCGAATGTTTTTCTTGATACTCTGACATATCAAATTTAACTAGGGTCATGTGCAAGCCATCTGCAAGTTGTCTAGCAGTTTCTGTCTTACCACAACCAGTTGGTCCAACAGCAAGGAAAGATCCTATAGGTTTGTTTTCTTGTTTCAGTCCTGCCTGTGCAACAATAACAGTATCCACAAGTTTATCAATTACCGCATCTTGCCCAAACACTTGTGCTTTCACAGTTGCACCTAAGTTTTCTATACTTGCAGTTTTTGTTTGTTCTATAGATTCAAATTTTACTCCTGATATTTGTGAAACTTGTTTTTGTACATCAGTGATGTCTACATCTTTAAATGCATCAAATATTTTTGCTTTAGAACAAGCACGATCTAGTACATCAATCGATTTGTCAGGCAACTGTCTATCAGTAATATGTTTCAAAGATAAATCCACAGTAGCATCTATGGCTTCAGAAGATATTTTTACTTTATGATAATCTTCAAACTGTCCTTTTAATCCTTGCATAATTTCTTTTGCGTGGTCAACAGATGGTTCTTCGATGTTTACCTTTCCAAATCTACGCATTAATGCTCTATCTTTTTCAAAATGTTTTCTGTACTCTTCCCAAGTAGTAGAAGCAATAACTTTCAAGTCACCTCTAGCAAGTGCTGGTTTGAGTAAGTTTGCTAAGTCTACGCCACCTTGCCCACCTGCTCCGGCTCCATGCATCATGTGTGCTTCGTCGATGAACATTATTGCTTTATCATTCTTTTCTAACACTGATAACAGTATTTTTAATCTTTCTTCGAAGTCACCTCGATATTTCGAACCAGCAATTAGTGATCCAACATCAACAGAAAATATTGTATGGTCTTTGATTACATCAGGCACTTTGTTCTCAACAATCATGTGAGCCAATCCTTCTGCTATTGCAGTTTTTCCTACACCTGGATCACCTATCATGATAACATTGTTCTTGGTTTTTCTGCCTAATACTAGCACAATTTCATCAACAACATCTTGTCTACCTATGCAATGGAATGTCTTATTTTGTCTTGCTTGTTCATTTAAATCAACAGTGTATTGTTTTAATACTTTGGCCGCTTGTTTTTGATTAACTTGAGTGTCTTCTGGTGTGTCAGTACCAACTTCAGTCATGTGATCCACAATAACTTTTTTGGTCAATCCGTTTTTTAACATAAAGAACAATGCGTGTGAATTCTTTTCTGCATAGATTGAAATTAACAGTTGGAAACAATCTACATATTCTTTGCCTGAGAAAATAGCAGTTGTAAATGCTCTGTTTACTGTTCTTTCTGTTGATTGTGTACGTTTAGGATAAACTTCTTCTTTGGCTTTTATCTCGTTTAATCCGTTTTCTATATGTTCTTGCAAGTCATTCATCAATTGATCTAACTGTATTTCTTTGTTGCTTTGTAACAGTTCATCAAGATCTGGTTGTACCAACAACACAAATAACAAATGTTCTAATGTGATATATTCATGGCCATGCGATCTAGCAATCTTAACTGCTTCGTCGAATATGTGTTTTAATCTATCGTCTGCTTGGATCATTTAACTTCCTTTGTTTCTTTCTATAATAATCTAATTTCATTTTGCTGACTTTATCAACAAAACATATTCCATCTAAATGTTCTATTTCGTGTTGTATACATTGTGCCCATATATGTTCGAATCTGTCAACTTGTTTTTCTAAATTTTTATCATAATATTCTACAATTACCGATTGTGGGCGTTGTAGTTTCATAAACAGGTTTGGAAAAGACAAGCAACCTTCTTCAACTAATTGCCTGATAGGTGATGCTTCAACTATCTTTGGATTTATACATGTTATTTCACCATACATCACAAACATTCTAATGCCAACACTAACTTGATTTGCCGCAAGACCTATGCCATTGGCTTGTTTCATTGTGCGATACATCAGTGATGAAATTTTGTCCCATTCTAAGTCTTGTGTAAGATCTGTTTCCGGAATCACTTGTTTGAGTGCTTCATGGCCGTCCAGGTTTATTTTAAGAATACTTTCTTGAGATGTCTCTAATGACATTGATATCCTCCTCTGTTAAATTATCAGGTATGCTTACATTTATTCTCACAAAAAAATCACCCATTCGTGTGTTAGGAGCCATTAGTCCGTGTTGTGCTATTTTCATTACAGTTCCTGGCTGTGTACCACATGGCACTTTCAAATTAATTTTGCCGCCTTCTATTGTTCTAACTTTAACAGATGATCCATATATGGCATCCCAACACGTGATAGAATGTTCTGCATATAAATTAAATCCGTCACGTTTGAAATATGGATGATCGGCTACATAAATTTTACACAATAAATCTCCAGCCTTTGTTTTGGGATTATCATTCATGCCTAGGCCACGATACCGAACAGTTTGACCATTGCCTATACTTCTTGGCACATCTATTTTTATTGTTTTGCCTAGTTGATCGATATTAATATCTTTTTTTGATCCTGTGAATACTTCCTCTAGAGATACTTCTAATGCTATCTGTATGTTTCTATTTTTTTGTTGTGGTGGTCTTCTAAAGCCGGTATTTTGCCCAAAGAACTGCTCAAAAATACCTTCAAATCCACTGCCACCAAAATCAAATTGCATACCACCCTGTCCAAATTGTTGTTCTTGTTCATGTTGTTGTCTAGCAGATGGATTTTTTATTTTCTGGTATGCTTCATTAACCTGCTTGAACTTGGATTCATCGCCGCCACGATCCGGATGATGTGTTTTGGCTAAATTTTTAAATGCTGTTTTGATGTCTTTGTCAGACGCATTTCTATCTATGCCTAAAGTGCTGTAAGGATCCATGTTCACAGTATACTATATAATGACGTTCTGTCAATGTTGCAAGTGAGTTATTTTTTACTGGTACCTGCATACAATCCAAACCATGCCGCACCGGCACCTACAACAACAGACACTAGGCCTGATTGTTCAAAGTTTGGAGTTGGTAAGGCCATAAACCATATCACAACTTTATACAGTAAGATTATATAGACAGTAAGAAACAGTCTTGGGAAAATACGCCAAGCATCTACTGCCTTGGCCATATGTATTATTTTTCCATATGGATTAGGTCCTAGATCTTTTACACTAGTGTCTACTTCTAAATCCAGTTTTACTTTTTTTGTTATGCCTTGCTCACTAGCAGGTACTACAACTTCTGCGTCTGGTTTAGGTGCTGTTGGTTCTTCGTATGCCATTATAGATATTTAGTTGGAACAATGTTATATGCTACTATATACCTGCGGACACCTAGTGCAGACGGTTCTACATAATGTCTTAGGTAACTTGGTACCAGTATCATTTGTCCGTTTTTTGGTTTGTGTTTATAATCACAGGTTGGAAAAACTAGTGCTCCAGATCCTTCTGGACAATCAATAAAAGCAACGCCACTCCACAGTGCTGGATAATGATCATGTTCTTTTGCATATTGATCATCAGTGTATCTTGCTCCCCACAAGGCTCCTACAGAAAATGCTCTTTTATGATCTTTCTTTAGCAGTGTATAACTGGTAGCAAGTTCGCATGCCTTGTTACCTATCATTGAAAAAGATGTGTGCAGACTCATATCCCATTTAGTCATGTGACATTTCAGATTGGTCTTATTATTATGCGGATCAACCTCATTATCTATAAGTTCAATAATTTTTGATTTGTTTGCTTCGTAGTGGGGAATGTCTGACACTATGACATCCAGTTTGTGTTCTGTAGTGATGCCAATAGTGTCAAACTTCATTTTTATGAGTCTTTTTTAAGTATCTTCCAAACAGAATACACTATTCCTGCGTATGCAATAATTTTTGCGAACGGGGCAAATAAAATTATTAATACACAAGCAATAAGAACACCAGCACCATCAAGTGAAGATGATTCTTTCATTCTTGCTTTGATATAATCCATCATATTATTTTTTCTCCAGTTTTTTGATTCGTTTTTCTAATTCATCGATTTTCTTAGTAACGAATGGATATTTTTTTCTCCATGCGTCTGTAGGTTGTTCTAACCAAGTTAGTCCCCAACGTTCTACTAGATAGTCTAAAATTAAATCGAATTTAGCGTACATCCAAAGGCCTATTCTTGTACTTTTAAAGTAGGTTGAAAATGCTAATCCAAATAACGAACCAACTAATGCTGTATAAATCCACAACCGGTTAGTTGCCATCTCTGATATCATTTCCCACATAGTTTGCTCCTTTTGTTATACTATGTTACTTATCTTGATCTTTTTCAGGCTCGTAGTAATTTTTGTATTGTATTATGATTTGATCTTGTGCAAGGATATGTTTCCTTAGATCAGCATAGTTGATTGATAATGCTTCATATCCTTTGTCAGTAATTGCGAACAGCACAGGTTTTTTTCCGTCTGCTGTAAGTTTAGCAAACACTTCTTTGTAGTTGTTTTCATTGATTACAATCCATTCAACATCCATTGTTTCAATTGGCGTTGGTGATGTTAAATTTAAAGGTGTTTTTGCTACTGCTACTTTGACGCTTTCTATTCTGTCCACACCACGTAGAGAACCGCATGATGCAAGGGCAAGTGATATCAAACCTATTAATAAAATTTTCATTCTACTGTTTCCTCTTTTGGTACATCATATGGAATGCCTGCTTTGGCCATTTTTTCTTTTACTAATTCTCTACATTGTCTATTATAAAAATCATCAGCAACCACTTTTTGGCCACTAGCAAGTTCTATACATCTGTTTACATGACGTACTGCTCTGTTAATAGTTTTTTCTGTTGCAATAGGATCTTCCATTCCCCATAGTGCAATATCATACTTGGCAAATTTACTTGCAAGTTCTTTGTTGTCTTTTTCTGCATTTAAAAGAGCAGTTTCTAGATCCGCTTTTGCTTTGTTTATTGCTTGAAAATCTTCTTTCATCTGTTTGATTACAGCATCTTGATCTTTTTTAATTCCTTGTAATACAATATTATTTGCTTCTGATACTTTTAGATCAGCCTGTAGGCCTTTCACATACACAAAGCCGCCACCGGCCACAGACAATATTATAAGGATAATTGCAATTTTTAAACCGCCAAACATTAAATCATCTCCAATGCCATTTTGGTAGTTTCTTGTACTCGACGTGTCCATCCTCTGCCAAATGTATCGAAAGTAGATAATGATTCATAGTAATCTTGTCTTACTGTTTGATATTCAGTAATAGTTTTTTCTAAGCCTGCCCGAGCAACATATTCATCTAGTTTAGCCAATGTGTTTGGTCCAATGCCGCCATCTGCAATCGTGCCAATTTGTGTTTGAATATACTTGGCCGCTCTACCTGGACCAGCATTAACACCAAAATCAAATATGCAAAGATCAAGTCCGTTGGGCAATGAATCACCTTTTACTTTGTGCCAATAGTTTTTTTTATAAATTGGAGCAACATCTTCAACTAACAAATCTTTCATGTCCTTGCTTCCGCCCCATTCTTCATACACTCTTTTGGTTACTCCAAAATTAGTTTCTCCACCAGGGTCTTTAGGATGATTAACATATCCTCCTTCGTGATGTAATATCGCCTCCAAACATTTTTCATAATTGGCTTGCATTACAAGTCCTCCGCTTTTACTATAATGTTTTTGTCTTCTTTTGAAACTTTAAACATATCGTCAACTTTAACAATATGCCAACCACCACCTAACCAATTGTTTAGATATTGTGTTTGTGCTGTAGATGATTCGTCTATTCTGTATACGCCATTTTTTGTAGACACATTTACTGCTTCTAGTACAAATTTATGTTTATTGTAAATTTTACTCATTACTAAATTTTTACCAGATCTTCTAACTGTAACTTTTGATTCTTTGAACAACGTGTTAATATCTTCATCGGTAGTATCATCTGTTAAAAACTGATATTGTTCTGCTGTGGTTGGAATCAAACTGTTTAAATTTGTTTCATTCATACTATGAAATTCTTCATTTTTATAAAATTTAAACTTCCATGGAAGTATCCCGGTAACATTTTCCATGTCACGCACAAGTTCCATAATATTGTTAGGTAAACTTTCACATCTTTCTAATTCAACAAAAATATTGTACATTTTTTGTTTATTTTTGGCAGCCGAAAAATCTGCATCTAACACATAGTCATGACCAGATTCAACGAAACTGACCAAGTCTGCCGCAACATCTTTATTGTCTGATTGGAACTGTATTACCGATACATCTTCATCACGGCCAAGTTTAGCCTGAAAGGCATCGATGACCACTTCTGGACTAACATGGTTATACATTTCTAAATTCTTTATTGATTTCATTAAAGTTCCACTTGGTCTTGTGGTGACTGAAATTCATCAACCTGTGATCCTGAAACTGTCTGTGTCATTCTAGTTTCTGCGTTGAAGTCTTCTATCACCGTGTTTGGTATTGTAATTTTTACTAACCAAACAGGTATTTCATCTAATTTACCTTTGCGTGTGCCTGGTCGGTAGTCACTGTAAGTTTTAATTTTTCTAGGTACTAATTTAATATCTTTTTTAAATGCAACCTGACCGCCTAGGTTTGTAATTCTTTTGCCTGCATCAGGATCTGGCATTTCATTCTGTTCCCACATAAAAGTTGCTGTGGTATCGTACTTGGTCACTTGAGGTCCTTCTACAAGTTCGCCTTTGTTCCAATTTTGATATGCATATATGTTCACATCATCTAATACTTTTTCCATGTTCACCAAAGAACTAACAACATTATCTGATGCGTATATGTTCTTTATATTGCGTAATATGTCTAATGTGTCTATCATGATCTAGTATTTATATAGGCAGAAGGTTGTGCGTTAGAAATCTATTAACCGTGCATATTATAAGGTTTTTACATGGTTAAGTATTTTTGTGCGTCAAGCAAAACTAAAACTCAAACATAATTTTAAACGGAGAACATCTATGAAACATAAGACTGTCCTATCCTTCAACGAACTAAGAGACGAATACATCAATAAAATCAGACCACGCACAGCAAACCAGAAAAAGTACTGGGACATGCTGGCTGACGATTCAAAGTCGATTGTGATTGCTCACGGCCCAGCAGGCTGTGGTAAAACCTTATTGGCCACACAGAATGGTATTGATCTGATGAAACTACAAAAAATTGAAAAGATTGTGGTTACTCGTCCTGTGGTAGGTGCAGATGAAGATATTGGTTTTCTTCCAGGCACGTTGAACAAAAAGATGGAACCGTGGACTCGTCCGTTGTATGATATCTTCCATAAAAATTACACCGTTAATCGCGTTAAGAGGATGGTAAATGACGAACAAATTGAAATAGCACCCTTGGCATTCATGCGAGGTAGAACCTTTGAAAATTGCTATATTATAGCAGATGAAATGCAGAATACAACTGTGAATCAATTCAAGATGCTTCTTACAAGAATAGGTGAAGGATCTAAATTGGTCATTACCGGAGACTTAGGTCAAACTGATAGAGGTAAGGAAAACGGTATGAAAGATTTTTTAACAAAATTGAAAGCAGTTGAATCTAAGTATATTTTTGATGTACAGTTGCATGGCGAAGATATTCAACGTCATCATGCTGTAACCGAAGCATTATCAATATATGGGGATTAATTTATAGTCTAGCAAGTTTAATCAGTGTAGCGGACAAATTTATTTCTGCTTCTGCTACAAATGAATGATCTACTAGTCCTTGCTTAATTGTAAGTATGGCTTCGTCTTGCTTGTCTTCTGTGTCACCAAATATTTCAACATTGTCATACATCCATTTGTAA
>Ga0209535_1003181_pt1 | contig 10514 bp, 11 predicted proteins | sample LinPmetageLP28_FD_184041 | JGI IMG/M metagenome (GOLD analysis project Ga0209535, IMG submission 184041) | Marine viral communities from the Pacific Ocean - LP-28 (SPAdes) (version 2) | ecosystem: Environmental > Aquatic > Marine > Oceanic | place: Pacific Ocean | collected 2009-08-22
CACTACAACAAATGGTTTTGGTACTGTTGATAGATTTAGAATTTGGCATGGCGCTGTTGGTAATGTTGCAACAAATCAATATAATAGTGGATCGAATGCCGTTGATGGTATTTCTAATTACTCTTTTAGGGCTCAAGCTACAAATACAGCTAGTTTAGCGTCTGGTTCAGATGCACATATAAGATATGTTGTTGAGAATAAAGATATACAAAACATAGGATTAACTAATCCTAATAATAATTTTACTTTATCTTTTTATGTTAAGTGTAGTAATGCAGGGCAATCTTCAGTAGCATTAACATCAGGCAATTTTAGCAGTGCTACTTATGTAGTACCCTTTACAATCGCTAGTGCTGACACATGGCAAAGAGTTGAATTAACTTTTCCTGGAAATGCTGCGCTTTCTAATATTTCTGGTGGGTTTGGACTTAGAATATATTGGGATTTAGGTATTGGAACAACTTATCAAACCTCTACTCATAACCAATGGATTACATCTGGAAACCCTTTTGCTGCTGCTGGAAATCTTCAAATAATTGGAGTGAATAATAGATGGTTACAAATTACAGGAGTCCAGTTAGAAGTCGGATCAGAAGTTACACCTTTCGAGCATGAGCCTTATGCAGTAACATTAGCCAAGTGCCAAAGGTATTTTTACAAAGAGGCCACAGTTTCAACTGATACTGGTGGTAAGCTTGGTGTTGCTAGTGGTTCATCTACTATTGTTATTGATCACTCTTTACCTGTTCAAATGAGAGCAAAACCATCGGTTTCACTTACAACCCAAAATCTAAGATGTGGTGATACAGTAGCACAAGGATTTACAACAACTTCAGGAACTGTAAGCTTAAATACTTATTCTGGCTCTGCTAGTGTTACATACATTTTAGGTGGATTTAGTGGTTTAACTAGCTACAGAATGTATCTACATGAACCCGATGGGACATCAACTGGAACAGTTCAGTTTTATGCAGAATTATAGGTGAAATATGCAAATTGAAAACGCAAAATATAACAAAAATATAGACAATAAAAACGTAAGCATAAACGCTAATATCGATGGAATAATTTGGTCTATTCCTCTTGATGAAAATAATGGACATTATAAAGCTATACTTGAATGGGTGGCAGACGGTAATACAATAGACTCAGCCGACTAAATTTGATTTAATCATTTTTAGATAAAAAAATTAATATAAATAGAGTAAATAAACTCTATAGGATATTAAAATGGCGATTCCAACGACGAGAGATACTTATATCGACTATTGCAAAAGAGCACTAGGAGATCCTGTAATAGAAATAAATGTCGATGAAGATCAGATAGATGATCGAGTAGATCAGGCTTTAGAATATTACAGAGAATTTCACAACGATTCAATGTTACGTACTTACATTAAGCATCAGTTAACAACATCTGATGTAACAAATAAGTATATTACAGTGCCAGCTAATGTCCTACAAGTCAAGAGAGTTTTGCCATTTCAGCTCTCATCTATGGGATCTAGTATGTTTGACGTAAAGTATCAATTGATGCTGCACGATATTACAAACATGACATCTTTTCTAGGAGACGTTGGATACTTTAGTCAAATACAACAATATACTCAATTGTTAGATATGACATTAAATGGACATCCTCAACACGATTATTCTTATCATCAGAAAAGAGTTTATATACACGGTGATTTCGAAGACGAAACACTAAAAGTAGATAGATTCGTTGTAATAGAAGCTTTAATTAAGATTGATGAAAATACGCATACTAGTGTGTGGAATGACAAATGGTTAAAGCTATATGGCACTCAACTAATCAAACAGCAGTGGGGTTCTAACTTGATAAAATTTTCAGGAATGCAACTTCCTGGTGGTGTATCAATGAATGGCGATGCTATATATGAATCAGCAACTCAAGAGATTTTACGATTGCAAGAGGAGTTAAGACTAGAACACGAAGACCCAGTAGCTATGTTTGTAGGATAATAATATGCGTAATATTTATTTCAGTGCTGGTGCAAGGCCTGAGCAGAATTTATATGAAGACTTAATTATAGAATCCATAAAGATATATGGACAAGACTTATATTATATGCCACGTGATTTAGTGAATGTAGATCCTGTTTTTAGAGAAGACCCTGTATCAAAATTTAATTCTAATTATTTGTTAGAGATGTATGTAGACAACATCGACGGCTTCGATGGTGAAGGAGATCTATTTACAAAATTTGGTGTTGAGATAAGAGACCAAGTTACATTTACTGTGTCAAAACGTAGATGGCAACAGACTGTAATGAGATACGACAATGAGATTACTGGCACACGGCCGTTCGAAGGTGATTTAGTTTTTACGCCTTTCTCTAAAAAGTTATTTCAGATCATGCATGTTGAGCATGAACAACCTTTTTACCAATTAAACAATTTACCAGTATTTAAACTGCAATGTGAATTATTCGAGTACAATGATGAAGATATCGACGTTTCGAATGACGATATTACTCAACTAGAAGTAGATGCTGGATTTAGATATGACTTAACTTTAACTCAAGGCATTACTGCTACGACGAAAGTGGAGCTTGACTAATGAGTCATAGATGGAAAAGATTACGTAGAGTTAGTGTAACTAATCCAGGCGATCAATATAATGCACCACCGGCCGTTACAGTCGACCCTCCAGCAGCACCTAAACAAGAAGCTAAGGCAACAGCGACTGTCTCAGGTGGAGCAATTAATGCTGTTAATATGGATAGCGGTGGTAATTTTTATGCATCCGTTCCTACAATCACTATAAGTGCGCCTGATTCAGGTGGTACGCAAGCAATAGCAACAGCTACTATTAGTGGTGGTGAAGTCACCGCAGTAAATATTTCAAATGCTGGAGCTGGTTATTCTACACCTCCAACTATTTCAATTGCTAAATCTGCAGATCTTAAATCAGCATTTTCTGCTCAAGTTAATTTAACTTTTGATTCAGCAGCTGGAACAGTTACAAAAGTAAGCGTGATAGATAGTGGTAACTTTTATGATTCAGCTAATCCACCAAACGTAACAATTGCTGCACCATTTGCAAATACTAGTTTTGAACGTGGTGAAGATGTAACAATTCAAGCTAATTCTACTGGTGCAATTGTAAGCGGTGAAGTGGCTGAGTTTAAAGATAGTAGTGTTCAAACATTAAGTTTGATACATGTAGCTAATTCTACTGGTGATCTTGTAGAACCTAGTACTGGCTTAATTGTTACTGGCTCTAATTCCAGCGCAGCCAGAAAAATTACTAATGTTACAAATCCTAATGAAACTGCTGATCAATCAGATGAATTTGATGTAGAAGCACAAAGCTTTTTAGATTTTACAGAGACTAATCCATTCGGAGAACCCGAAGCTGCAACACTTGTTCAAGAAGCAACCGCTGCGGCAACAGCAGCAGCTGCACCAGCAACTACAATTGTCGTACAAGGAACAGTTAGTGATCCACCATTTGTAAAAGCTAAAAAATCTTATAAGGTTGTTGGTAATAGTATAACTTATAATTTCGAAGCGGATAGTAATGATGGAAATTATATTGAAGGTATAAAGGATTTATCTGTACCAGGCCTGGCATTAAGTACGCATACTAGTACTACTGTAACAAATGCAATGCAAATTACGTATACACCTCAAGTGACTAACGATACATTAACATTAGCTGGCGATGGATTTATACAAATAGGGATTCCAGAAGGTAATTATCAGCTAAATGAATCTGATGCATCTTCACCAACTGTCGGGGCTTTGCAACTTGGTGATAGTGCCGCAATAAGATTTGGCGATAGTGCCGTAGTAGCTGAGAGTGACGGATCATTTTTCAGATCCTATGCTACTCAATTAATAGCGACCGTTAATACAGGCAAATTATATACTGGTCCTCAGGGAAATGTTTACTACTTAGCAATTAATGAAGGTTATATAGATTCTGTTGAAAGCGACGGATCAATGTTAACCGATAGCTCAATTATCGTAACTCTTGATTCTGGCCAAGGATACGGCGGTGGTTACGGTAAAGTGTTTGCATTAGAGGAATAAGAGATGGCAATAGTACGACCTAAATTAAAATTTATTAGAGGCAAGACTTATGTTATTGATCAGAGTCATTCTAGTAATGCCGGTCATCCTTTTAAGTTTACGGCTGATAGTGGATCAACAGAATATACAATAGGTGTAACAGCTACAGGCACACCTGGCCAATCCGGTGCTAATACTGCTATATCAGTAGATAGTAGTACACCTAGTAACTTAATGTATTATTGTACTGTCCATGGAATAAATATGGGGCAGAAGATAAAGATAATTTCAGGATAAGATATGGCAATTAAAAGACCCAGACTAAAACTGACTAAAGGACAAACTTACACATTTGATGTGAGTAATGCTGCTTTGGCAACTCATCCTTTTAAGTTTACAGCTGATAGCGGTACATCAGAATATACAACTGGTGTTACGCTTAATGGTACTCAAGGCCAGGCCGGTGCTACAATTACTTTTGTTGTATCTGATAGTGCACCATCAAATATGAATTATTATTGTGGTACTCATGGTTTGGGTATGGGAAATCATATTTCACTTATAGATGGTGGACCATGGTATGATAGTGAAAATACTATAACACTAACTAATACTAATTATAAAACTTATGTTGGTACTGGAGTAGTATATGGAAATACTGGAACAGGTAATATATTTAGATTAGAAGAACCTACAGTAGCCACTACTTGGGGTGGAACTAGGGGCTTTATAATTGGTGGTAATAGAAACAGTTCCAGGACAACTAATATTGAATATTTAAATATAGCTTCTCCAGGCAATGCTAGTAATTTTGGGGATTTGATTACAGCTACTGAATCTCATACAAGCGGTGGTAATAAAACAAGAGGAATACATAACCAAGGTACAATTTCAGGACAAAGTTATCCTACGGGTTGGGCAGTTGGTTTAGAGTATCATACATGTGCTACGTTAGGTAACGCTAGTAGTTTTGGTAACAGGGCAAATAGAACAAGTGTTAGTTATTGTGTTGCTGATGGAACTAAAGTTATTTGGGCAGGTGGACAGGGAGGTACAGCATCAGGAAGTTATAATAACGGCAACAACTTTATAGATTATGTAACCGCGGATACTACAGGAAATTCTATTGACTTTGGAGATATGACGCAGGCTAAACACTCAGGTGGATCTACTAACGATGATACTAGGGGTGTGTTTATAAGTGGACTTGCTCTGAGTGCATTTACTAATGTTATAGATTATATAACCATGGCTACTCCTGGAAATGCTATTGACTTTGGAGATTTACATAATGGCGATGGATCATATGCACCATCAACAGGCGTTGTTAGTAATAATACAATTGGTGTGATTGCGGGTGGAATGTTTGACACTTCCTATACTAATATAGACAATATAACAAAAATAACTATACAAACTCCAGGCAACTCTACTGATTTTGGAGATCTTGTTAGTGTAAAAGAAAGACAGGCAGCAGCTTCAGATGGTATTACAGGGATTTTTGCAAATGGTTATACAAATTCTGATAACTCGATAATGAAAATAACTATAGCAACACCAGGTAATGCTACAGACTTCGGCGATACAACTGCTACTACAAATGGACAGCATAGTGGTATGTCAGGTAATGCGGCATAGGGAATAAGACATGGCAATAATTAATAGACCAAAATTACAGATGGCCGTTGGCACAACTTATACGTTTGATGTTAGTGATGCAAGTAACACAACTCATCCTTTTAGATTTACATCTGATAGCGGATCCACCGAATATACAACAGGAGTTGTTGTAAATGGCACCCAAGGCCAAGCTGGTGCAACCGTTGCATTTACTCCAAATATTAGTGGTCCATCTATTTTACACTATTATTGTACAGCCCACGGATTAAGTATGGGTAATGAAATAAGTATTACTGGACTTTCTACAATGAATCCTTATGTATTACTACATACCATAGCAAACCCAAATGCATTTGGTACTCCTGCTAATGATACATTTTCTGATGCAATTTCAATGAGCAGTACGCATGTCATAGCTGGTGCACATCAAGAAGACGATGCAGGAATTTATAGTTCTGGTAGGGCATATATCTTTGACATATCAAATGGCAGTCTAGTTCACACATTAGCTAATACCGCGGGATATAGTACAACTGATTATGATCAGTTTGGTGATGCAGTTGGAATCAGTAATTCATATGCAGTTGTTGGTGCTCCGAGAGATCAAATTACAAGTCAATATAAACCTGGTTATGCTCATATGTATAACGTATCAGATGGAACTTTAAGATACTCATTAGCTAATCCATGGGCAAATAGTAATAATCACTTAAATACTGAACAAAAATTCGGTCATGCAGTAGATATCAATGAAACATACGCTATAGTAGGTGCTATAGGCCAACGCCATGCCGATCAAAGCTCTAGTGCTGATCAAGGTACTGGTAAAGCCTATGTCTTTAATACATCTAATGGACAACTTGCTCACACATTAAATAATCCAAGAGGACCTCTTGCAGGTGATAAGTTTGGCCAGTCTGTTTCTATAAGTGACACACATGCTATTGTATCATCACGAGGAAGCGGCGGTGATGGAGCAGCATTTGTTTATGACAATAATTTTAGTTTATTATATACACTTAATAATCCAAATCCTTCTGGTGCTTCTACCGATGATTATTTTGGTGAAGGAGCAGCGATTAGCAATACTCATGCTATTGTAGCTGCTCCATATGAAGATTCGGCTAGTACTAATGATGTAGGTAAGGCTTATATCTATGACTTATCTGATGGATCATTATTGCATACATTATCTAATCCAGGAACAGATAATTATTTTGCTTACGGAGGTGCTGTTGGTATAGATAGCGATCATGCAATAGTCGGGGCCATGTATGCAGGTGGATCTGGTAAAGCATATATCTTTAACGTATCAGACGGATCGTTAAAATCAACTATTTCAAGTCCTAGTGGTCAAGCAGGTAATTATTTCGGTTATGGGGGAGTAGAAATAAAGGGCAAAAAAGTTGCTGTAGGACAACCTTATTATGACGATTCTGCTGGTAATACTGCCGCAGGTGCATTATACGTTTATAACGATCCTACGGTTCCACCAGTCACATTTAATAGAGCGCTTTTTTCTGGTGGTACACAAAGTAGTGGTGGTAGCAATACTATTGAATATATGGCAATACCGACTGGCGGTGCCACAACAGACTTCGGCGATATGAATGTAAATAGAGGTGGTCATACATCTTTTGGTAATTCTGGAAGGTCTGTATTTGCAAATGGTGAAACAGGTACTAATACATACTCAAGTAATATGGAATATGTAAATCCTTCTACGCCAGGCAATGCAATATCGTTTGGTTCGAATGATACAGGAAAAGCATTTTTAGGTGCAGTTGCAGATTTGACAAGAGGCGTAATTGGAGGAGGTGCTTACTTTAGCGGTGGATGGAATTTTAGAGAAAGAATGGATTATGTTACAATAAACACAACCGGGAGCTCTAGTACATTTGGTAATCTGAGTTGGGGTTGGGCAGTTGCTGGATCTGCTAGTAGCGGAGATAATACTTATGGTTGTTGGAGTGGTGGTGTAAGAACTTCAGATACGCAATACGTTGGCTATTTTTCAAGAATAACTATACAAACTACAGGAAATGCTTCTAGTTTCGGAAGTTTCTCAAGTGGTTATGCTAGAGCATATTCTGCAGGTTTTTCAGATGCAAATTATTCTTTTACCGCAGGTGGTATTAATGGTGGTACACCGACTTATATTGACCATATAGATAGACATTCTATTACAACGGGCGGAACTGGTACTAATGTTGCTAGTCTAAGTGCAACTAAGTATTCTCTTGCTGCAGCAAATAATCCTACCCATGCAGTTATAGGTGGTGGATATGCTTCGCAAATGTATAATAATATAGAAAATTTTAATATGAGCACTAACGCAATTGCTAGCACCTTTGGAACACTATCAGCTGGTGGAAGATATAGATTAGACGCTACATCTGGTGCGTGATAAATAGTATAGGAGACAAATATGTTGAACAATAAATGGATTTGGATTGGTCTAGGAATAGTTGTTTTAGTCACGCTTATGATATGGGGTGTTGAGGCAACTATGTGTAAAGAAGCAGTCTGCTAATGGCTTTAAACGATATAGAGAAAAGTACAATGACATGGCGATGGGTCGCATTGTTACTTTATCTTTTGATTTGCTTTTATGACTTCCTATTTGTGCCTGTATGGTATGGGTTAAATAGACCAGATATAGCACAGTTTATGGATATTATAAATGCTACTAGTGAGCCTATGGTACAAATGGAACTTATGAAAAAATTAACAGGGCAACATTACCCATTCACCTTAATGGGTGGTGGATTGTTTCATCTCGCATTTGGTGCCATACTTACAGGTAGCGCTGTAGGAATGGGAAAAAAATAATTATACTAAGGATTTATTATGAGTGAAATCGTTAAGAAAACGACTACAGAATTAAAGGCAACTGACCCAGTAACATTTGGTATTACTCCGGTTTCTAAGAGTAAAATCAACCCGCAAGCAGTTGCTCTAGTGAATGAATATCTACCTGAGTTAGATGAGAAAACAAAATTCTTTGATAGGAATAATTCTCAATCAACTTTGGCGATGATGAGTCTTACAATGCTTAACGGTCATTCACCTATGAGAATGATGAGACAAGTATTGGCAGAAACTGAGAAACGTAAGATGGCATTGGCTGAAGCTCAGGTGAGTCATGCCAAAGCATTAAGGAATATTGAGAAGTTACAAGATAAACTATTCAATGATCCTGATAATAATGTTCTAAGTGCTAAATTACGTGCAGCTTTTGTTAGCATAGAAATGATGGAAAGTAAAATAAATGGTTCTTTTAAAGATATTGCAACACTAATAAATGCGTATAATAATTTAAAAGAAAATCACGGAGTAACTGACTGGTCAGAAGAGGAGTTTGAAGAATCTGAAAAAAGGCATCACGTAAGACGTGGATTTGAATTGATGTATCGTAATCTAATGGATGGCGGAAGAGCAAGTACGGCAACAATAGAATATATGCAACAGTATGGCGTACATCCTCAAGTAGGACTTACAGAGGTACAAGGTTATATTAAGACTGTAAGCGATATGATTGCAAATAAACAGATACCACATTCGAATCACCTTGAAGATTTTTTAGATGTAATGGCAGACAAATATTATAAAGAAACAGATAAAACGACTCAAAGAATTTTTGGTAAAGATAATATCGTAAGTCCAGAAATTATGAGTATCATAAACAAATAGGATAAGAAATGTTCGGTCCACACTTTTATCATCAGAAAGTTAGAAAATGCGTAGCCGCGTTTGGTTCGCTTTTTACTAACTTGAATGTAATTCGTAATGATAAAGCTGGTAATGTAATTAGTACAGTAAGAGTACCGTTAGCTTATGCTCCTCGAGATAAGTATATCGAACGTATTCAAGGATTAGCAGATATACAAAGAGATGAATCTGTTGCTTTAAAATTACCTCGTATGTCTTTTGAGATTACATCATACATTTATGATGATACAAGACAGCTACAGAAATTAAATAAAACTTTTCATAATAATACTATTGATGATCATGGTTCTAAAAAAGATGTTGTTACAAGAGCAGTACCTTATAATATAACTTTTTCGCTTACTATATATGCAAAATCACAAGATGATGCATTGCAATTAGTAGAGCAAATATTACCGTTTTTTAGTCCTCAATATACAGTAACTATGAAACCGTTTTCTCAATATGCAGATATACTAGAAGACATACCTCTTACATTACAGGGCGTTTCATATCTTGCTGATTTTGAAGGTCCGATAGAACAGAGAAGTGTTATACAATATGTACTAGACTTTGAAATGAAGACTGCTTTTTATGGTCCGATAGATGCCGGCAAAAGTGTTATACAAAAGTCTATTGTCAATTATGATTTAAATAGTACAGATTCCGCTGGATTTGGATTTAGTGTAGAATACACACCTAAATTTTTTAGTAGAACTCCTGATGATCCACTCTTCCAAGGATATAATACTAAGTACGTTGGTGATAGTAGTTTATAGGTGAATTATGGATAGTGATAAAATTGCAAATGACTATGAATATTCTCGACAGACTTATTATGAGTTAATCGAGAAAGGTAAAGATGCCTTAGACTTAGCTATTGAAATTGCTCAACAGTCTGAGCATCCTCGGGCTATTGAAGTCTTATCAGGTATGATTAAGAATGTCGGTGATGTAAATGACAAGCTTATGGATCTGAATAAGAAAAACAAAGATATTAAAAAGAATGATGATATACCAATGAAAGCTGAAGGCACGACAAATAATAATTTGTTTATTGGTTCAACGACCGATTTACAAAGGATGTTGCAGGATGTAGAAAAAATAGAAAAGCCTGCCAGCAACGTTATTGACATGACGCCTCG
>Ga0209535_1003183_pt1 | contig 10506 bp, 15 predicted proteins | sample LinPmetageLP28_FD_184041 | JGI IMG/M metagenome (GOLD analysis project Ga0209535, IMG submission 184041) | Marine viral communities from the Pacific Ocean - LP-28 (SPAdes) (version 2) | ecosystem: Environmental > Aquatic > Marine > Oceanic | place: Pacific Ocean | collected 2009-08-22
TCAATCATACGCGCAAGTTGGCGTCCGATAGCACGATCCTCGTGTTCTGCGATAAACACTAGCTTATCGTAGGCTTCTATAGAAACACCTACGGATTTATATTTTCCGGGGTTTGGCATGGAGACTCCTTCCCATAAATGACTTTCCCTACTGTATATAATCCCAAACTGCGTGGGTCAAGACCCAAATACGGAAACAAGAAAGTTACCATACAAGGTATCAAGTTTGACTCTAAATGGGAAGGTGAGCGGTATCTATATATAAAGTCGCTTGAACGTGCCGGGGTGGTCAAAGACCTTGAGCTACAGGTTCGATACAACCTACTGGTAAATGATCAGAAGATATGTGCCTACGTTGCTGACTTCAAATATAAGCGCGAAGACAAAGACGGCGTGTGGCATGAAATTGTCGAAGACGCCAAGGGATTTGAAACCCCTGAGTTTAAGCTAAAGAAGAAGCTCATGAAGGCTTGTCTTGGCATCGAAATATTTCTTTCCAAAAAAAGCTCTTGACAGTCACCCACACTGTATGGTTATAGTTGGGACTCTAGTAACCAGCGGAAAGGAAACGACATGGAAAGTCGTGATTTATTTGAAGTTAGAAAAACTTTAAAAGCGTCTATGGCTGATCTCAAGGATCAGTTAAAAGAAGTAGAAGAGAAGCTATCATCCACATATTTACCAAAAGCCAAGGAGTTACTTGGTTATAATGGTGAAGACTTTGGTACTGTAAATATCTCTCATGGTAACGACATAATCAAAGCAGTTGTCTCCAAGAAAGTAACATGGGACCAAGAGCTTCTTCGTGAGGCTTTGTCTAAACTGTCTGAGGAGGATGCAAGACATTACGGCAAACTTACCTTTGCTGTTGAGGAACGTAAGTTCACAGCCGCACCTCCTGCAATAAAGCGGATATTAGAAGATAGCCGCACCACAGAAGTTGGTAGCTTCAAAGTAGAGTTGGAGGAAAGCTAATGACACTACAAATTATAACAGCAGATCAGCGTATGGCTGAGAAAAAAGGTCACAAGATCGTAGTATGTGGTGCAAGCGGTGTGGGTAAAACCACACTTGCTCGTACTCTCAATGCGCCTACGACTTTGTTCATGGACTTAGAAGCTGGTGATGCAGCTATCGAAGGGCATCCTATTGATGTCGTTCGTCCTCGTACATGGGCAGATTGCCGTGACCTTGCTTGCTTCTTAGGCGGAGCAAACCCATCGTTGGCTGAAGATCAGCCATATAGCGAATCACACTACAATTATGTGGCTTCAATCTATGGTGATTCTTCAGAGGTATGGAAGAAGTACGATACTCTGTTTGTGGACTCTATTACTGTAGCAGGGCGTTTGTGCTTTCAGTGGTGCTTACAACAGCCAGAAGTACGCTCTGACCGATCTGGTAAGATGGACACTCGTGCTGCATATGGTTTGCATGGTCGTGAGATGATGTCATGGCTAACGCACATTCAACACATTCGTTCTAAGAACGTAATCTTTGTTGGTATTCTTGACGAGATCACTGACGAGTACGGACGCAAGCAATACTCTCTTCAAATTGAGGGGAGCAAAACTGGTCGTGAATTGCCCGGAATTGTTGACGAGGTAATCACAATGTCAGTCTTAACAGGGGATCACGGTCAGTATCGTGCCTTTGTTTGTCAACCTCTGAACGAATGGGGCTATCCAGCCAAAGACCGTTCTGGCAGACTCGACACATTAGAAGAGCCTCATCTTGGAAGATTAATGGAAAAGATGTCAGCAGGCTCCAACAAGTCCGACAAGGAATTAACCTTTGTCGATCCTACAACCCAAACTTCTAGCGAAGGAGAAGCATAATGCTTAATTTTAATAATGTACCACAAGACGAAAATCCGCAAACTCAAGAGTTCTCTCTTATTCCTAATGGCACAGTTTGTCGTGTTGTCATGGTTGTCCAGCAAGGAGATATTGAAATCTCTGAGTTTGGTCAGGGACAATGGTTTAAGAGATCACAAAGCACATCTGCTAAGTGGATGAACTTAGAGTTTACCATTGTAGGTGGTGAGTATGATCGCCGTAAGTTTTGGCACAGCGTCTTTGTCGATGGTGACAAGATGGGTCAAAGCGGTATGCCATTGGCTAAAGAGATTGGTCTTCGCACATTGAAGTCCATTGTCGAAAGCGCACGAAACATTAACCCTTCTGACGTAACGCCTCAAGCACAACAAAATCGCAATATTAGCGGAATGTTTGACTTGAATGCGATGGAGCTTTGTGTGAAGGTTGGTATTAAGAAAGGCACTAATGGTTACAAGGACAGTAATCAGTTAATGGTAGCATTAACGCCTGATAATAAGGATTTCTTGCCTCAAGGCAGCATTCCTATGCAGAATACTACAGTTCCTGCACAGGCATCTGCACCACAAGCTCCTGCACAACCTAGCGGTGCAGTACCTTCTTGGGCGCAAAAGTAAATCTAGCGGCAGGGCCATTCCGCGCCTGCTAGAACTCGCACAGGGGGGGCGAGGCCGCTAACCCCCCAACTATTCTAGCAAATAGGTTCTTATTATGATATTACGTCCTTATCAAAAGGTTGCTGTTTCTGACGCTTGTACCGCGTTAGACAAGCATAGAAACACCCTAGTTGTCGCTCCTACAGGTGCTGGCAAAACAATCATGCTCTCTGCGCTCGTTGGTGAACGGCATAAGAAAGGCAAGCGAGTTCTTGTCATTCAACACCGGGATGAACTTGTAGCGCAAAACAAAGAGAAGTTTGAAAAGGTTAATCCCTACATCACAACAAGTATTGTCAACGGAACAGTCAAGCATTGGGACGGTGATGCTGTGTTCTCAATGATCCAAACAATGTCACGCGATAGAAACCTTAGAGATCGCCCTTTGTTTGACATGGTTGTAATTGACGAAGGCCACCATGCGGCGGCTCCAACGTACACAAAAGTTATTAACGCAGTTCGTGAAGACAATGACGATGCTGAGATTGTAGGCTTTACTGCAACGCCGAACCGTGGCGATGGTAAAGGTCTGCGTTCCATATTCAACAACTGCGCACATCAGATTGAACTAGCCACGCTGATACGCGAAGGTTTCCTAGTACGTCCTAAAAGCTACATCATTGATCTTGGCGTAGGGGATCAACTAGATCGGGTTACAAAACGCGGTAAAGAATACGACATGGAAGAAGTGGCGGCTATCATGGATCGCCAAGTCATTAATGATCGCATTGTTTCCGAATGGGAAGACAAGGCAGGAGATCGAAAGACTGTTGTATTCTGTTCCACAGTGGCACACGCGGAACACGTTTGCGATGCGTTTGTTTCAGCAGGAATAAGAGCCGACTACGTTACAGGAGAGACAGACAAACAGAAACGTGCAGAGATGCTGTACAATCTTGAGTTTGGTGATCTCCAAGTTATCGTAAACGTGGCAGTCCTGACCGAAGGTTTTGACGCTCCACCCGTATCTTGCATTATTCTAACACGCCCATGCTCCCAAAAGGGTACAATGGTGCAAATGATTGGTCGTGGTCTGCGTATCCTTGATCCTGAGTTATATCCAAATGTCATAAAGACTGACTGCGTTGTTATGGACTTCGGCACATCAATTATCACTCATGGCGGTTTAGACGAAACAGCGAACTTAGATGGTGCAGACAAGTCTGTTGGTGGCGATGCTCCAACAAAAATTTGCCCAGACTGTGAAAGCGAAGTGGCATCGAACACACGCATTTGTCCAATTTGTGAGCATGAGTTTGAGCGCAAAGTAAAAGACGTATTAGAAAACTTTGAGATGACCGAATATGATCTCATGCAAATGTCTCCGTTTATGTGGATTGATCCATACGGCAACGGCTCTGCAATGATGGCTATGGGCTTCAATGGCTTTACTCTGGTGGGCAACATCGGAGATTACTGGATAGCTATCGTAAAAGCCAAGAATGGGCGTCCTAGAGTAGTCTCCATAGGCGAGAAGGTACAGGCAATGGCTGCGGGGGATGACTTCTTGCGAGAAATAGAGGATAGTAACGCAGCAAACAAAACAAAACGCTGGTTGAACCAGCCTGCATCAGCGAAGCAAAAGGAGCATCTAGCCGCAAATGGCGTCACTATAAACATGATGGATTTCTCTTGGACTAAGTACAAAGCAGCTTGCTGTTTGAGTTACTATTGGAACAGAGATGGCGTTGATAAATTGATAGCAGACAATTGGAAAAAACTAACAGGGAGCAATTACAAATGAACCGGGGCGAATTATTAGATTTAGCGAATAAATATGTAACCAAGGAACGCGCTCAAGAGCATGGAGACTTGGAAGAGAATTTTAATAGAATAGCTGATTTATGGAATAGTTATTTAGAGGATTCTTACATCAGCGTTACAGATGTTGGGGTAATGATGACCCTCCTAAAAATTGCTCGTATTAAATCAAATCCCAAAAACTTAGATAACTTTGCGGATGGTGCGGGTTATTTAGCGTGTAGCGGAGAATTGGCGACAAAAGAAGATAATGCCTAGATTTGAAATGCACATTATGATCGCTGAGAAATCAGAGGATAAAGTTGAAACAGTTGAGTACGAATTGGTTTGCTTTGTAAGTGACAACTCAAACCTACTTGAAGTCGAATCTTCCGCGAATGACGCTCTTAGAGAGCATCTGGAGGATGCAGATAATGTTGTTTTATTTGGAACAGCAGTTGTTGAGATAAAGGGCAAAGAAGTTTTAAATATCGCGTTCCAAAATAAGGAAGCGGATCAAGATGAATTAAACAGCATAATGGATTTATGCACAATTGGAAGGGAGATAATACATTGAGCGAAGTTGATACAGCACCAACGCCTATGAAAGAATTAGCATTTATATTGGGCAAGTTTGGTTGGAACACAAGATTTTCTGATCTTACAGAAGAACAGGTTCAAACACTTATATTTGGAATACAAGAATCAAAACGTCTAGCAGCGGAGATTGACATTGGAAAACTTGAAGACACTTACTACAAGTCAACAGGTGCTTGGCCCTCTACCTCAATCCCATTTTAATTAGAGGTCTGAGGTGTTGAGATGATTATATCATGGTGGAGTGCAGGGGTTACTAGCGCCGTTGCAACTAAGATAGCTATTGAGGAATTTGGGAGTTCGATAAAGCCCATATATTTTGCTATAGACTCCGCGCATGATGACAACGCCAGATTTAAAAAAGAGTGTGAAGATTGGTATGGCTGTGAAATAGAAGTTTGGCGGTCTGAAAAGTACAAAGACCAATTCGATGTTATTAAAAAGACTAGATATGTGAACGGTCCAGCAGGAGCGAGATGCACCTCTGAACTCAAGAAAAGCGTTAGGCAAAGGGTAGAGAAAGAACTCGCCTATGATGGTCAGGTGTTTGGATTTGAGTTTAGCAAAAAGGAAATAAACAGAGCGATAAGATTTAAGGAACAATATCCTGTATCTAAGCCTATATTTCCTTTGATCGAAAAGCGTATGACCAAGCCTGAGTGTCTGCACTTCCTGCAAAAAGCCAACATAGAAAGTCCAGCTATGTATGGGCTTGGATATAAAAACAATAATTGCATTGGTTGCGTAAAGGGTGGTGCAGGCTATTGGAACAAAATCAGAATAGATTTTCCAGATCACTTTAAGCAAATGGCTGAACTAGAGCGTGAGGTGGGCAACTCATGTATTCGTGGCGATTTTCTGGACGAACTAGACCCTAAAAAGGGGCATAAGCAAAAGATAATTATGCCTGATTGTGGAAACTTTTGTGACATAGAATTTGAAGAATTAAATCACCCACAGTTAGAAATGATTTTTGATGCTCCAAAACTAATAAGAGGTTTATAAGATATGACAGAGGCAATCGTAAAAGAGATTGAAGATGCAGTAAACATTGCAATCGTTGCAGGAGAGAAGAAAAGGACGCGGAGAAAATATATCGGTGCGTCTAGTATTGGCGATGAGTGCCAGAGAAAGATACAATATCGCTACCTTAACTACCCTGTTGACCCTGACAAAGAGTTTACAGCGCGTACACTGCGTATCTTTCAGTTTGGGCATGAGATTGAGGATTACACAGCAAAGTGGCTGAAAGACGCTGGTTTTGATCTGCGTACAGAAAAGAAAGACGGCAAGCAATTTGGCTTCTCTATAGCTAACGATGAAGTCAAAGGACACATAGATGGTGTGATCTGTGCTGGTCCTGCCAATATGAGTTATCCTAGTTTGTGGGAGTGCAAGTCAGCAAACGACAATAAGTTTAAGGCTTTCGTTAAACATGGCGTGGCAAAAGCTAATCCAGTTTATGCAACTCAAATAGCTCTGTATCAAACGTATATGGATTTATATGAGAACCCGGCATTGTTTACTGTGGTTAATAAGAACACTTCAGAAATCTACTATGAACTCGTTCCTTACAATAAGCGTTTGGCTCAAGAGGCAAGCGACAGGGCAGTGAATATCTTGACGGCAGCAAAAGCTGGTGACATTCTACCGCGTATTGCTCAAAGTAAAGATTTCTTTTTGTGCAAGTGGTGTGAGTTTAAGCAGAGTTGTTGGGAATCATAAAAAAAATGTGAGGTGTGCTTGGTAGGCCGCACCTCACATTTAATAAGTAGAACAGGGTATATAGGGGCAAAGTAATGAATGTTTTAAGTTTTGGCAAGACAACAAAAGAAGTCGCAGAGAGAATATCTAAAGAAGTTCCTCGTAGCGTCCAGTTGCAAATATTAGTTGATACATACCCATCAGGGGTAATCCGTGGCAAAGAATTTTTTATCGGCTCCCTAAGTGGTGAAGCTGGAAAGTCTTTAAGAATTAACATTGATACAAGTAGTCCTTGGTTCCTAAAAGGAATGGACTTTGAGTCAGGGGATGGCGTTGGTGGTATCTGCAAAATTCTAAAAGAAGGTCGGGGATATGATCTGAAAGAGTGTGTTAAAATGCTCTCTGAATATATCTCACAAGATTATGTAGCGCCTCCTGAAAACATTGTTAAGCCGAACAACCCTGAAAGTTTTACTGTATCGACAGAACCTCAAAAACCCGAACAAAAGACATCCATCAACCCAAGTACGCCGTTTGAAGAAGAATATACCTATACAGATGCAGATGGAGTCGTGATTGTTTCAGTCCGAAAATACTATGACCGGGACGCAAGTGGTGGAATTGTTCGGGATAGTGCCGGGAAGCCTAAGAAACAATTTCGCCAGTTCATGAATGGTCGCCAAGGTGTGCCTGAACCCAGACCTCTGTATAATATCCCGAACATATTAGACGCGAATAAGATTATATGGGTCGAAGGCGAGAAATGCGCTGATGCTTTAAACGCGTTGGGCTATACCGCAACTTGCACAATAGGTGGTGCAGGGATGCTATCTGAGAATACTGCAAGTAAGTTTGACTTCTCGCATCTGCGTAACAAAGACGTAATTCTATGGCCTGATAATGATGAAGCTGGTAAAAAGTTAGCGCGTATTGTCGAGGCTCAAGCGAAAGCAGCGGGTGCAAAATCCACCATGATGCTGAAAATACCGTCCACTAAGGAAGAGAAGTGGGACGCGGCTGATGCAATAGAAGAAGGCTTCAACATCGAAAAGATGTTAGAGACTAACGAGAACAAGGTGAAGAAGCCTATTAGTCTTGTAGACGATAGCCTGTTAATCAACGAATACTTTGTTGGCTCGGCTCCCGAACAACATTTTCTGATTGGCGATACAATACCTCTTGGCGTTCCTGTCGTGTTTGCGGCTGCGGGTGACAGTGGTAAAGGCATGATGACGCTTGATCTAGCTATGAAGGTTGCATCCGGGGCTTCTATGCAAAGCGCATTTGGTGGTTTGGTTGCGGAGCATGGTGACGTAATTCTAATCACTGCGGAAGACGATAAAGACGAAATGCACAGACGTATCTCTAGGCTTGATCCTAGTAAGTACCGCGAACATTACGAACACAAACTGCGTGTGCTACCATTGCCAAACCTCGGCGGTGTGTTTCCAATCATGCAGAAGTTCGACAACACCTACCTGATGGGCGAAGAGTTCTCTCGCATTTATGACCAGATGCTAGAGATGGAAGAACTCAAGCTAATCATTATTGATCCTATGGCCTCGTTTGTTCACGCTGATGTAAACGCTGATCCAGCGGCAGGGGCTGCATTTATGGGCTTACTTGCACAGATGGCAACCGAAACAGGGGCTACGGTCATGGTTAATCACCATATGGCTAAGATCAGAGACAACGAGCCTGTCACAACGCCAGAACAGGCGCGTAACCTCATTAGAGGTACATCTGCTATTGTCGATGGTGTACGCTCTGCGTTCGCCGTCTGGTCTGTGGATGAAGGCACAGGGCGTCAGAGGTGTCGTGATCTGCAATTGGATTACGCAAGGAACGCTGTGTTCGATGGTGCTGTTGTTAAATCAAACGGGCCAGCTAATCGTGAGATAAGACACTTTATCCGTAATCCTGATACGGGATTGCTAGAAGACCGATCTGTAGACATCCGATCTCTGGCTATGTCTTCAGCAGTTAGAGAACGTATAACCCATGTGGTTGATTTCGTTCGCATGAGAGAGAACGATGGTCGTGCTGTTACTCATGGTGGAACTAATGACGGCCTTTACAATGCTGTTCACGAGTCAGTGCTAACTGAACCATGCGTTATCGCAATTAAGAATGGTGGTAAGGAAAGCACCATCAAAGGCACAATTACACAAGCGATGGAAATGGGTTTAATCCGTAAATATGCCCTGTCTCTTGGCGGCTCAGAAAAATGGCTTGGAACTATGGATGGGCCATTCTCTCGTGGCGAATATGAACGCCAAACTGGTCGGGATAATATTTGACATATATGGGAAGTTGTGGTAATAATACTAAGTTCTAGCAAAAAGGAGTGCAGAGATGCAAAAAGTATTAGGACATATTGGAGTCGATAGTGGTCAAGTAATGGTGGGTGATCCCTGCTATTTGTCTAAATGGAAAGACAATGATTACGATGGACGCCGTGAATATTTAGGTCGTGATCTAAACAAATTAGTTTGGCCTGAAGACTTTACGCGATATGATGAAAAAATCGAGCCTTATGGCAAAACTATGAACGAACTGCTTAAAAAGCGTAAGTTTGTAGAAATCGAAAGAACTCCATCTGGAGAATATTCCTATAAAGGCGCTTGTGAAGCAACTGTATTAGACAAGCGATTAGGAGGAGAGATCGGCAAAGGACTTGCTGTAGCGTGTAGTTCTGGTTGGGGTGATGGTAGCTATCCTGTTATTGCCACTTACAACGAAGAAGGACGTGTAGCATCTCTCACAATTAAATTCATTGAGGATGAATAAGCAAAAAGGAGAGAAACTATGCTTACAACAATTGAAGACAAAAAACCCACATTAGAAGAAGCGCAAGCTCTTGTCGGTGGCTTGGTCGAAATGGTAAGATCACCAAACAATTCAGAAATCCAGATTCTTGTTAATGAAGAAGGATTGCTGAAAGGCTTACCATTTAACGAAGAAGCAACTAAGATTTGCGGAACGGGCATTGTTGGCAATGCTGTTATTTTAAAAGGTAACGCTAAGTGGGATTGATCTATGTCCGAAAAAACAACTCAAATTAAAAAAATGTTAAGTAATCGCCTTCTGTCTATGAAAACAGATGCCAACAACAGAAGGCGGTTTACTCTTCATCAACAAGTAGAAGAAATTGAGGCTATAATAGAAATGTTTGAAAGGGAGCTAATAAATGACAAATCAAACATCCAATTCATCGAAGAATGAAAATACAAACACTGTAGACCTTGTGGGCGTTAAAAACAGAGATGCCTTCAGCAACGCACTAAAAGAAACTAAATATGGTGACAAAATAAACTACCACATCGGGCAACATGCAGGAGGCCCATTCAGACTAGACGCTCTTATGGCTAACCAAGCTGGTCTAGTAAGTGTTGTACAGAAAAAAGTAGGTTCGGGAATTTTTCAGTATATAGCACAAAGAACTAAAAAAATTATTAAATAGTCTTTGAATCAACCAGCTTAAAACATTACTGCTGGTTGATTATACTGCTGCGGTGATTGATAACCCATAGAATTGTTCTGATTACCATACTGCTGCGGCTGGTACGGATTCGACATTCCGCCGTAACCACCAAATCCACCCATCTGCTGACCCATTCCGTAACCGCCATACTGCTGTGGTTGCGGTCTTTGCTGTTGATAAGGGTTTTGATATGGCTGATATTGTGGCTGTGGCATCTGTTGATACTGCTGTTGCGGCTGACCATATCCCATAGCTCCGAACTGACGTTGAGGCTGCTGACCAAATCCGCCCATAATACCCTGCGGTTGTCTCTGTGGGACTTGCGGAAACCCGCCAAACATACCCATGCCCATTGGTCGCTGACTGCCAAGGCCCATGCCCATTCTAGGTTGCTGACGCATACGTTGCATCTGCTGTTCCATCTGGTTAATTCGGTAATCTTTAAAACCACCAGTGTTCTCAAAAGCAGTGCGTAACTCGCCCATGCG
>Ga0209535_1003186_pt1 | contig 10500 bp, 14 predicted proteins | sample LinPmetageLP28_FD_184041 | JGI IMG/M metagenome (GOLD analysis project Ga0209535, IMG submission 184041) | Marine viral communities from the Pacific Ocean - LP-28 (SPAdes) (version 2) | ecosystem: Environmental > Aquatic > Marine > Oceanic | place: Pacific Ocean | collected 2009-08-22
CTCGACTTTATTTGGAATAAAATTAGGGGACAGCGCTGTAGCTTTAAGATTATCGTTAGAATATGGGAAACCAAAATCAGGAAATTCATGGGGTAGTGAGTATATAGATAAAATAATTGATCCTACTGGGTTAATAAAAGGTACCGATAAAAATAGTGGCGCTTATGATTTTACTTTAAAGTTAAGTGACTTCATAGATCCAAGCATCCATAATGGTGTGTTTATATATTTAAACGATGACTTTGAAGATTATTATATAAAATATCAGCCATATGGTACTGGAAAAATATATTCAATAATGGCTAGTTTAAAAACAGAATGGAAATCGGATGGCTTTGAATCATGTGTTAAAGATTTAAGACCCTATGCTTTAGCTGTAGCTGAAAGAATTAAAAAAGAAAATATTTTTTTTAAAGAAATTGTAGTGGTAGATAAATTTTACCCTAAAATTAATGGTGAACATAACTTTCCTAAAATTCTTTTTCAAAATAATATATTTAAATCTACTGGAGAAAACATTTTATCAATTAATGGAATATGTCAGTCAAGCACTAGAGAAGTTATTCTTGAATTAACTGCAGTTAGAAATGGTGTCCCCTTTAAGAAATGGTCAGCAATTATGGAAAAAATTAGAGAACAAAAAGAATTAGATCTAAAAAAAGAATTTAATGAGGATGCTAATAAAAAAAAGAAAATAGATAAGTCAGGTTTATAATATGAATAAAAAAGACGAAGATCCATTAGATAAGCAAAGAAGACTTAAACAAGAAGAGCAAGGTTTTAAAGCAATGTTTAGACATAATGCTTTGGGGCCAATTGCTATGGGACTTGTAGTTGGTATTGGTGGAGCTTTAACACCTTATGAAGGTCAAGCAGCTTTAATTGGTGTTGGTATGGCCGCAATAGGTTTTTATAATATGTTTAAAAATAACTAATATGAAAAATATATTAAAAAAACGTCTAGGTGTGTTTGTAGTTTTATTTGTTATTTCTATTTATTTTATGGCTGTTTACTTAGATCAATATGTAAAAAAAACTATCAAATGTCCTATGATTAAGAACCATTCAGATGGAAAGGTTGTTTATCTACCATCATATTATGCTCATGATGGAGATTTGTTTTATTTTAATTGGGATGCAGAAAGTCAAAAGTTTCAAAATAGGAGATATAAACAATTTACAGACAAGTATGGATTTGAAACAACTGATTACTACAAGTGGGAGGATAAAAAAAACCCAAGAAATATGTTTTTTTGGTATGACCAAGATATATTTAAATATGTAAAGTTTAGAGCAAATACATCTATGGGTTTCGTTTGGGTCACTTATAAAACAAAAAGTGGTAGCTATTGGTACCAACAGCCTGAATTAAAACTGTATGGTTGTCACAGAATTTCTAAATCTGAATTACCTAAATATGAAAAACGCCAATGAAAAAATTTACCTTATTTTTTATCTTCTTTTATTTCTTCTTTAATATCGAGGGAAATGCATATGCGCATGATAAGTTTGTAGGTCAAATAGAATGTAAAAGACCTGACAAAAACCTTACCTGGTTATTTAAAATTAATGAGGAAAAAAAAACAGTTTTTATAAAACATAATCATAAAAAATTAAAAGATTTAAACCGAATTCAAAAAAAGCTGACTACTTTTGAGCTGTATAGTTTTAGATTTACGCCAATGAAAGATGAATTTTACTTTCAAAAACACTGGACTAATAATATTCATTATTTTTATATAAATCGTATGACTGGTAAATTTAAAGAAGGTTTTAGACCTATAGATACTGGAAGTTCGGGTTATTTTGAATATCCTGGAGTTTGTATAAAAAAAGAAAGAGTTTTTTAAATGAAACAGTGGGAATATAAATTAATTAGTATAGGAGATATGGTCGATACATATGCACCCTTCACACTTGAAAAATATGATAAAGATGCAATCAATTACCCTTATGAAGGTCGAGTATTAACTGCTTTAAATAAACTTGGACAACTAGGTTGGGAATATACTGAACATAATCCAAAAGGTTCTTTTTTTCATGGTGTACTAAATTCTAGTATGTATCTTTTTAAAAGAGAAAAAAAAAGTGGTTAGAATACTATCTATAATATTTATCAGTCTGATTATCGTTGGGTGTAATAGAGAAGAGAACAATGAGCGCAAAGCCCTGTCTCATTGTGCAGATATAAAATATATCAATTTTATAAACTTAAATACTCAATTTATTATTGATTTAAATAAAGAAATAGAATTTTTAGAAGCCATACTAGATAGAGAAGAAGCTGTCCAAAAGTGGATGAAAGAAAACAATACTACAAAAGATCTAAATGGGCCCTCAAAAGCAAGTGCTAAATTTGCTGATTTATCTGACCCAATAAATTTTAAACTTTATAGTTTATTTAGTGGAGTAATAGCTGAAGCTTCAAATATTCAGTCATTAAATGAAAAAACAATGGATTATAAAGTTGAGCATAAAAAGAAGGAATACATAAACTATGCAAAATATCACCTACAATGTTGGAACGAATATAAAAGAGATAATGGTTATTATTCTAAACAATTTATAGACAAGTATTTAGAATGGCAAAAACAAGATGTTTCAAATTTAGGTAAACAATCTTATGATTTCTTAAATGGGATGTTGAAAGCTACTAATAACACTAGTTATTCAAATGAATTTAGAGATCATTTTAAAAAGCTTATGGCTATTCTTCCTCCAAGAAATTAACTATCATTTTCAAAAAAATTTTAAAAAATTTTTGGGGTCTATGAATGAGACAAACACAGTATTAAAGCCAAGAGTAGAAGTAACATCTTCTGTATTTGAAGATGGTGGTGGTACCTTATTTTTCTAAGTTTATTCTGGTTCCATCTAGTATCTTTTTTTATCTTTTAGTAAGCCATACAGACTCCAGGATCTACATCATTTAATATGCATGTAGATCGGACTCAGCTTTGCATAACATGCATTCTCTGTCGATCTATGTAGCTTTAAATTTTAAAAGTAAAAAATATTTATCTAAATAAACCAACACTTGTAGAAGCGAAGCAGGAGCAGATGCGAAGCATCTGCGACTATCAATAATCAAGGATAATAGAAGATCAATTCAATCAATATCGTATTCAAATCGTATAGGATTCACTTTTGATTAATTTAATGTTATGTTTGTTTATGTTTTTAAAAGGAATGATGATTACAAATCAATTGCTCTACCAGCTGAGCTACAAGGGCATGGGTGGATATATAAATCAAAAGCCATATTTTGCAATACAAAATAAAAACTTTAGCTCGCAGCTTTTATTAAAGCTGCTCGCAAATTGTGCTTGTTGTAGCCTGATTGTTACAGATATATCGTATTCAAATCGTATCAGTAATCCTATTTGTTACAGGATTTCAAATTTCATTCCTTTTTTGACAAAAGTTCAAAATAACCAAAGGAATGAAAATGACACCACGAAGAAGAAAAAATAAATTAACTCAAGCTGCTTTAAATAATCTTAAAGAACCTGGTATGTATTTTTTTAATGATGCACCAGCTGCAGCAGTTAAAGTTAGCAAGACTCTAAGAAAATCATTTTATGGATCTTACAGTATTACAAAAGGTGCTGATGCTGATGGTAGGATAAAATCTACAGGTAGATATAAATATATCTGCAGAGTAGGTGAAAGACCTATAAATGAAGTTAAAGAAATTATTATCAACAACATCAAGAAATGGAAGGCAGAAACCACAACTGGTAAAGGTGATGATGTTGCTGCACTAGCTAAAGATTTTTTGGATAATGCATTAGATGGTTACAGAGTAAGAAAAAAAGGCTCTAAAATTAAGTACAAAGAAACTACCAAAAGATCCATGACTACCTTGCTTACTACATATGTAATAGGTGAAACAAAAGATCCTAAAATTATAGAAAGATTAACTGGCAAATTAAAGATTAATGGCAGTTGGAATACAGATGTATTTAGTAAGATCAAATTAGATAAGTTAACCAAGCAACATATAAAAGATTTTCATGAAAGATTAGGTGGTGATACACCATATGTTGCTAACAGGGTTCTTGCTGCATTATCTACAGCCATCACATGGGATGCTAACAGAACAAATCCAATGTTTCAAAAGGAGCATAACCCTTGCTTAGGTATTTCTAAATTTGAAGAAAAAAAGGATAAAAAGCATCTTCCTACAGATAAGATAATACAGATTGTTTCCTATATAAAAAATAATTTATGGAGGGAACCACATCCACTTGCTTTTTATTCTACTGGTTTAGAATTAGGAGAAAGACAGGCAGATGCACATGGATTAGCCTGGAGGAAGCCAGCAACTATTACTGAACAATTAAGATGTACTGGTTGGATTGTTAATCTAAATACTGGTGAAGTTTATCTAAGAGATTCTAAAGATAGAAGTGATGCTACTGTTTATTTAACAGAAGAAGGGATTGCAGTTTTAAAGAAACTGCAAGAGTTACTTACATCAGATGATACAAATGCAAGTTGGGCAATTGGATCTATGTATATTTTTCCAAGACGAACTGATCCTACTAAACATGTTAACTTTAATAGTTATAGAAAGTTTACAGAAAAATTTAATTACAAGTTGGGTTTAGGTGAAAGAACACTTGTAAGAGCAAAGAAAACAAGAAAGCTCTATAAATATAAAAATCATTTTACTATGAAACACTTGCGTAAAACTTTTGTAACAGCCTTTGGTAATACTTACGGAGTACAGGCTGCATCAGAAAGAATGAGGCATAGTTCAGTAAAAGTTACTAAAGATCATTATTTTACAGCTGATGCGAAGAAGTACAAAGTTAAAAGCCTGTATGGTGCTGACAATGTAGTTCAGTTAAAGAAAGTAGGTACAAATGATTAATTGGACTAAAGACAATAATATTGAATGGATTTTAATATCAGATAAATTAGTCAAGGAGTATAAACGGAATGAAAACTATCAAAAAGAAGAAGACAAAAAAGCTAAAGTCATCCAGTTTAAAAAAATCAAGAAAGATAACTAAACATCTACTGGAAAAAACTAAAATAGATTTTAGAGCTGATGGTGAAAAATTTTGGAAAAGTCCACAGGGTATTTCAATCAAAGCATCAGCTGCAGGTAAACCAGATCCTTATGCTATAAAAATAAATGTTTTTGAAGAAGCTGCTAAAGTTAAAAATTTTAAGCAGCTAGAAAGATTTATTGAAGAATATTCACCAGGCATAGATGCTGCATTAGCTGCACATGTATTAACTAAGTACACTAGAGATAACTGGAATGTTATTAAGATATTAAATGAACCTGAAAGTCATGGAGCTGTACTAGAATTAATTGATGAAATAAGCAAACGTGAACGAGGTGCTAGAAATGTTTTTTTGGAGTATGAATTAAATACAAGAAATGCAGAAACTATTGATGAAAGTGATGGCGCATTAGCTAAATTTAGCTTGTTAACTGGTTATAGAATACCTGCAACAGACAAGACATTTCAGGAGCATGTTTCTATGTTTAAAAATCATTTTGGATTAAAGCGAAAAAAGAAGAAGGTCCCACATCTTAGGGATGTAGAATTTAAAAATATCTCTTAATCTAATTTCATTTAGGATTTCAGATTTACTTAAAATAATTTATTTATACCAGGCCGACTAGGTGATTTCATTCCTACCTAGTTCGGCACGAAATGCTGGAGGCATCATTTCACTGTTCAGGTCAAATCATATAAAGGGTTGGCGCCCACCTCCAGCACCATTAGGATCAATCCTATTTTGTTCAGGATTTCACTTACAGTAACATTAATTTTAAAATCACCTCATGAACCAATTGAGGAGAAAAAATATCATGACAAAAATAAGATCAAAACAGGTCTTAACAGATCAAGAGGTACAAACCTTCATTGATAAGGAATGTAAGTTACTAACATCAAAGCAACTTGCAGAAGTTCTTAATGTATCTGATGGAGCATTAAGAAAACAAAGATCAAAAGGTAGATCAATTTTTCCATATGCAAATATTAATGGAAGAATTTTCTATCCAACAGATGCAATAGTTAAAAAGATACATAGTAATCTAGTAGGAGTGTAAATGAAGAATGGATCAGCTGGTGCAGTAACACCAGCCAATACAATTAGTGATAAAGATATATTAACAAAATTTCATAAATATAAGAAGACTAAAAAATTAATTTGGAATGGTCATAAACCTGATGGTAGAAAAAACCAAAGATGGGCAGATGGTGAACCTGATATAGATAAACATTTAGATCCAAATTCAAAGGTAAATTATGGATGTAACAATGCATATGAAGATACAGCAGGCAATCTAGTAGCATCAAATAGTGTTGTTGATGTAGATGGTTTCAAGGACTCAGGAAAGACAATACAAGAGTTTTGTCAGGATGTATTTCAAGCAGATTCAAAAGCAGTACCATTTAAATCACCTAGTGGAGAAAATTTCCATATCTGGAAGTATTATCCAAAACCATTACCTGTAGAAGAAGCTGCAGCTGATGCAAGATCATTAGGTCATAAGATGAAGGCTAAAGGTTATGCAGTTGATTTTGGAAAATGTAATCCAAGTAAATCAGGTGGTGATGTTGGTATCAATTTACCTTTAGCAAAAAGAGGTGATGACGATTATCAAAGACCATATGATGTAAGAGGTAAACTTTTAAATAATTTTCAATTAGTACAAAGAATTAGATTTCAAAATTATCCATTTATTGCTGCTATTATAAATCTTGCACATGGTGCTAACAGACATGATGCTCTACTGTTTGCAGCTGCACAATTATTTCACGCAGGAAAATTTAAATTAGATTTTATCAAAGATATAAAAAATAGTTTAGATAATAGTGGAGAAGATAAGATTGATGAGGAATGGTATAAAAGAGTTATTTTAACTAATAAAGATTATGAAACATATGAACTAAGTCCTAAGTCAGTAGAAGAAAAAATTGGCGATGCTATTGGAGTTGAAGATTATAAATTTCAATCTGAGTGGAAAAAACCAGAATCAGATGCACCACAATTTGAAGATGCTCCACCATTTGAAGAATATGGTGAACCAGAACCAGAAGAAGTTACACCATTAGAAGTTTTTGAACATACAGGTAAGGAAGTTATTGAACCTAGAAGATGGGTAATTCCAGGCTGGATGATGGAAAAATGTTTAACTATTTTAGCTGGTCAACCAGGTATTGGTAAAACAATAATCCTTCATATGCTTGCTTGGTGTCTTGCAACAGGTACAGGTTTTTTTGGTAAGCCTATATTTAGGAGAGGTAATGTTTTATTAATAGCTGCAGAAGAAACAATTAATGAAATAAACCTTAGATTAAAAGCTATACAACAGTTTTTAGGCGGCAACCTTGATGAACATAAGATTTATAAAAGAGGCTTAGAACAGGATTTAAAGCTAATTAAATTTAGAGCATCAGATGCACAAAAGACTAAGCAGTATAGGCAGCTAGAAAAACTGATTAAGGAAAAAAATATTAAACACATAATTCTAGATCCATTAATTAATTTCCAACAAGGTAGTTATGATGAAAATAGTAATCAGCATATGGAGGAATACGTCAAGAATACTTTAATACCATTAACATTTATAAATGATGGAACATTAATTGCAGGCCATCATACTAATAAATTATCTATGATTAGAATTGATGACGATACTAAGGATATTGAAATAGATCCACAATCAGCCTTATCAGCTCCTAGAGGAGCTTCTTCATTGGTTGGTGCTGCTAGATTTGTGATTGCAATGCAGCCAATGTTAAAGAAAATATGGAACAAGTTTAAGGAGCATGTAAAAGATGGATCTACCTTCATTCACTATACTGGTATTATTGAAGCTAAATCTAACTATAATCTTGTTGAAGATGATATTGCTTGGTTAAAGAAGAATACAGTTGAAGTTGATACTGTTGATCCTGATACAAAGGAGCTGGTTCAGGAAAAAACAGGAGTATTTTCTATATCAACACTAAGTGAAATTTCTAAAAGTAAACTTAAATTAAAGGCTGCTGAAAATGAAATTTATGTCAGAAGTAAAATGCCTCTTATCAAGTCAATGTTTGATGCAGCAGATGGTGATAAGATAACTTTAAACTCAGTTGTAGTGAAGTTGTTAGGTCAAGACCCAAGAATGGGTGACTCTGATATTAAAGAGTCTGCAATCAAATCAGATATTAGAAGAAAACTTATTAATGGATTAGGTGGTAATGAAAAAGATTCTAAAGGTCAGTATGCAAGGATAGGTATTACTTATGATGATGGTTACAATTATTGGTATTCAGTTGAAAAAAATGGATCTCTAGATAGCTGGTTCATTGAAAGAGGTAAGGATTTTAGTAGGTAGAGTTGCAGGTTTCAATTTAGCCTAATTTAGCCTGAAACTTTATTAAAAGTAACAGTTTACCTTATTTAATTTAGGCTAAGTTTCAAAATTTTTTAATTAAATGAAACCCAGCTTAAATGAACAGCAAATGACAAGGAGTTTCAGAGTTGCAACAGTTGCTATATATATACATTCCATAGAATGAAACTATTAAGAGGCTGTCAAAGGCTCCGTTAGAACATAGTAAGTGATCCACAACATTCTACAATAATCCCTTTTAAAACCAGATTTCCATGATCATTTTTTCTTTAATAGAATTCCATCATGCGTGATTTAACAAAAAGAAAATTAGATAGACCAAAACTTAAACTGCATCAGCTGCTTACTGATTCAAGTGCCTGGAATGGATATCCTTTATGCAGTTTTAAACATAGAAATTTATACAACAAGAAAGATTATATTTTTGAGGGTCGCATTCTACATGAAGTGGTTGAAGATGATTTTAAGAGATATAAAATTTTAACAGATGATGGCAAGCTGTGGCATAAACATAAGCTGTTGGATGAAGTAAAAATAATTGAACCTGGTAAAGGTAAACCTAAAGAATTTACAATAGACGTACCTGTAAAAATATGAGCGATTGGAAAGGTCAATTACAGGAGGCTTATAAGGCCATCAGAGATAAACAAAAGGCCCAAAAGCCTGACACCTCATCCAAGTTTGATGGTGAAAAAAACTACAAAGGCAGGGCAGGGTTTAATGATGTTGGGCTGCCAATTACAGCAAAAACAATTAAACAAAAAAGTAAGAATAGATCAATGTATGCAGCAAGAGCGCATGCCAAATATTGGGCAGCTGGTAGTCAATTAAGAAACATAAATGAACAAAGAAAAGCAGATGCAGCTGCTAAATATGGTAACAATAAATCAGTTAAACATGAACCTTACACACCATCACCAGCACCTGTTGCACCTAGAAGAAGCTCATTTAACATGGGTGGAATTTATCATGCTGGTAGTAATAAAGGTTATGGATCACCAGGTTATTTAGGCAACACCTATACAGATGCTAGAAGCTATGAACCTACAAATCGTGGTTGCAAAACAAATAAAAAAGGACCATATGAAATTTAATTATCTTTTTTATTTTTAATCATATTTTTAAAACTTTTCTCATAGTAAGCTAACTGCTTTTCATTGTTATCCTTATACTCCTGTAACTTACCATTCTTTACTTGTAGTTTTCCTGCGTGCCATAACAGATCTGTATTTTTCTTATTGAGTTCATCTACTTCTCTTTGTTTCATATCAATTACAGCTTCTAATCTTGATAGTTTGGCTCTATCTTCTTGAATAATTTTTGTAAGTACAATTGTATGATCTATTTGTTTTTGATTATTCTGTGAGTGTTTAATGTTTGCTTTATGGGATAACACATTTAATTCTTTTAAATGTTTTAACATTAGCAGTCTTTGTTCTGTAATTTTACTCATACGCTTTAATTCCTCCTACAAGGTAACCTAGACCAGAATTCATATTTTTAATTTTTTCTACTCTAGATTCTTGAATCATGTTTTCAATATTTTGTTTAGCTGCATCCAGTTCTGGATCAGGTTTAATTGTTGCTGATGGTAATGAAAAATCTAAATCAACAGGATATGTGTCTACCTTAATTGTTTTTGTTTTAGGTGGAACTGCTTTAGGTTTTCTTACAGATCTATCTTGTAGTTCAGGTTTCTTAGATAATGGTTTTTGTTTAGTTACAATCTTGTCTTCTGATAGCTCTTTAGTTGAAGCAGTAACTTCATTCTCAAATTTTGTTTTTAAAGTTTCTTCATCTGTAATATTACCATCACCATCTACTACATAATTAGTTCCATCATATGTATTAGATACTTCAACAAAATGCTGAGGATCTATTAAAGGTTTAAGACCATATTCTGCACGCTTTTTATTTTTTCTATCTTGTTCAGCTTTTGCTTGTTTTGCTTCAAGTGCAGCTCTTTCTTTAGGTGGCATTGTATCTGGTCTAGTCATGTAGGTATGGGCCTGTTTCCAATGTCCAATTTTCATGATCGATCCTTTTCTGCAGCTTTAATTCTTTTGATGTATTGCGTGAGGCTTTCACCAACCATAACATCTATACCTTTTTCATAAGCATCT